>VFSW01002258.1_pt1 | contig 29159 bp, 31 predicted proteins | sample 5358111 | NCBI WGS metagenome assembly VFSW01 (sample SAMN11554181, study PRJNA540505) | mine drainage metagenome | isolation source: sediment from site ElyBrook_90M | place: USA: Ely Copper Mine, Vershire, VT | collected 2017 | reverse complement strand
TCTCAGTCGGGAAGGCGGGATTCGAACCCGCGGCCTCCTGGTCCCAAACCAGGCGCGCTAACCAAGCTGCGCTACTTCCCGTGCCACCATCTTCACACATTCGCTCCTAGTCTCGGTGAGAGTGACCGAGGAGGGCCGTGGCCTACGACTGGATTGTTGATGCGCTTGAGGAGACGTGGTCCCACACAGCGCGTACGCTCAAAGGTCGCAGCGAACGTGATCTCGACTCGTTGACCGCGTGTCCCGGCTGGAGCATTCGTGACGTCGTCAACCACCTCACCGGCACCGAACTCTTTTTGGCGGGTGTAGCGGTGCCTGACGTCACCGGTCCGTGGCCCAGTTACGTGAGGAACCCCCTGGGGGAGATGAATGAAGCCTTCGTCGCCTCTCGACGCCACCTCTCGGCGGCCGAAGTTCTCGCCGATTTTCGCGAAGCCACGGGGGCGACGCTCGCCCGGCTTCGAGCTCTCGTCTCGAGCGAATGGGCGAGTGATTCGTGGAGTCCGGAGGGTCCGCGGCCCCTTCACCAGTTTCAAGAGATGCGCGTCCTCGATAGTTGGATTCACCTCCAAGACATCCACGACGCCTTGCTCGAGCCCACCGACGATCACGGTTTGGGGGAGGAGATGGTGGTGAATCGCTTCGAGGCGGCCCTTCCCTATGTGTGGGCCAAACTAGTGGGCGCACCCGAGGGTGAGTTACTGCGTATCAATCTGGTCGGGCGACTCGGGCGCAGCATCCAGGTACAGGTGCGTGAGGGTCGAGGTGCGGCGGTACCCGCGACGGACGACATGCCACGGGTGGAAATCAGCACCCCAGTGGCGTTGTTCTGGCGACGGATGGCCGGGCGAATCAATGCCGAAGCATTCTTGCGCGCTTCCGCCACGGGCGTGCGGGGTGACCGCGAAATGGCCCAGCGACTGGCCCAATCACTCAACGTGCTGCCCTAGGCACGTCCGGGGGGAACGCCAGTATTGGTAGGCTGACACCCTTATGCGTGCCACATCCTCCACCCTGGACAACAACCGAATCAAGCTCGTCGTTGAAGTCGACGACGCCGAGATGAACGAGGCGCTCGACGCCGCCGCAGCGAGTCTGGCCAAGCAGGTGAACGTCAAAGGTTTTCGCAAGGGCAAAGTGCCCAAGCAAGTCCTCATCGCCAATATTGGGGGAATCCAAGTCCTGCGCGCCGAAGCAATTCGTGAATCCTTACCCGACTTCTACGCGCGGGCTATCTCCGAGACAATGGTGGACCCCATTGGACAACCCGACGTCACAATCACCGGGGGTGAGGATGAGGGCACGCTGGTCTTTGAGGCGGACGTCGAGATTCGTCCCGAGATCACCCTCGCCGGGTACGAGTCACTTCGCGTAACGATCCCTTCACCGGTCGTCGGTGACGACGAGATCGAGGCCCAGATCAATCGATTCCGCGAAACGGACGCGGTTCTCGAGGACGTGGACCGACCAATCATCACCGGTGACTTGGTCAACATGGATATACGGGCCGAACAACCGGGTGCGGAGGCGGAGCCTCTGGAGATGAGTGACTTCATGTACACCGTCGGTTCGGGGTCGATCGCTCCCGAAGTCGATCAACTGATCCTGGGTCTGCGCGCGGGGGAGGAACTCGTCGTGACGGCGGGCGCCGGCGTGGGACAGAGCGTGGTGTATACGATGCAACTCAAGCAGGTGAAGGAGAGGATCCTGCCCGAACTCACTGACGAGTGGGTGGAGGAAAACACCGAGTGGCCGACGGTGGACGAGATGCGTGATGCCGTCTTGACTCAGATGAGCAAGATGAAGGTCGTTGAGGCGCAGATGTCCCAACGTGATGCGATGCTGGTGGCGTTGGGCGATTTGGTCGCCGAAGAGATCGTGCCCGTCGTGCTGGTGGACGCCGAGGCCAACGATCGAATGCATGACTTGGGACATCGCCTCGCTGAGCAGCAGATGAACCTCGAACAATTCATGCGGGCCACTGGCCAGACTCCCGACCAGATCTTGGCCGCAATCCGGGCTGACGCCGAGCGTGCGGTGAAGATTGATTTGGCATTGCGGGCGCTGGTCAAAGCCGAGGGTCTCGAGGCGAGCGAGTCCGAAATCGGCGACGAACTGGTCAAGACGGCCGAAGCGATGAGCGTCACCGTGGATTCCCTGCGCGAGAGCCTCTATAAGACCGGTCGCGTAGTCGCCTTTGAGGCGGAAGTGGCAAAAATCAAAGCCAACAAGTGGCTCGACGAGAACGTGACCTTCGTCGACCACTTGGGAATCGTGATTGACCGAGCCCTGTTGCGCGAGGACCAGTCCACCGAGATTGACGAATAAGGTAGCAAGGTGAACGAATACTTCCGTGCCCAGAATTATCTCGTACCCACCGTGGTCGAGTCCTCCAGTCGAGGCGAACGTGCCTACGACCTCTACAGTCGCCTCTTGCGCGAACGCATCATCTTCTTGGGCACGCCCATCGATGACACCATCGCCAACCTGATCTGCGCGCAGATGCTCTTCCTGGAGTCTGAGGACCCCGACAAGGACATCAGCCTTTACATCAATTCGCCCGGTGGCGACATCACGGGGCTGCTCGCTATCTACGACACTCTTAAGTACATCAAGCCTGACGTGTCCACGTTCTGCTTCGGGCAGGCAGCTTCGGCGGCAGCGGTTCTCTTGGCGGCGGGAACCAAGGGCAAGCGCTTCGCGCTACCGCACGCGCGCGTCCTCCTGCACCAGCCCTGGGGTGGCGTCGGGGGCCAGGCCTCGGACATTGAAATTCAGGCCCGCGAGATCCTTCGGATGAAGGACATGCTCAATGCGATGTTGGCCAACGACACCGGTCAGAGTGTGGAGCGAATTGCCAAGGACACTGATCGGGACTACATCATTGGCGCCGACGAAGCAGTGCAGTATGGACTCATCGACGAAGTCTTGGTCGCTCGGCCCTAGCCAGACCACCGGCAATTCGTCCGTGCGACCGATCACCCGGGTGTATCGAGCGATGAAGTCAGAGGTTCTCGGATAGATCCTGGTCACAGGCATTTTGTCGGAGAGAGTGCTCGTGCAGTTGTCAGGGTGTCCACCCGATGGCCGATTTGTCGCGACGTGAAGTCGCCAAGACTGTCCGGTCCGGTACCCAATTATCTGGCCGTGGCCTCGTAGGATGGACTGCGACGGAGGTGAGTGGTGGCAAAATTCGGAGAAGGAAGTGATTTGATCAAGTGCAGTTTCTGCGCTAAAGGTCAAAAGCAAGTCAAGAAGCTCATCGCGGGACCAAGCGTGTACATCTGTGACGAGTGCATCGACCTGTGCAACGACATCATCGCCGATGAGTTCGGTGACCGTCCCGAGTTCGTACTCGAAGACCTGCCCACCCCGCGCGAAATCACGTCGTTCCTCGATGAATTCGTCATCGGGCAACTCGACGCCAAGAAGATCCTCTCCGTCGCCGTCTATAACCACTACAAACGTATTCAAGCCGGTCCGCTGCACGACGACGATGTTGAAGTGGGTAAGTCCAACGTTCTCTTGCTGGGCCCCACCGGGTGCGGCAAGACGTTCTTGGCTCAGACGCTCGCGCGCATGCTCAATGTGCCGTTCGCAATCGCTGACGCCACGGCGTTGACGGAGGCGGGCTACGTTGGCGAAGACGTCGAGAATATCCTGCTGAAGTTGCTGACGGCGGCGGACTTCGACGTCAAACGTGCCGAGCGGGGCATCATTTACATCGACGAGATCGACAAAATCGCCCGCAAGGCCGAGAACCCTTCGATTACGCGTGACGTCTCGGGCGAGGGCGTGCAACAGGCGTTACTCAAGATCCTCGAGGGCACGGTCGCGAGTGTGCCGCCCCAGGGCGGGCGCAAGCACCCTCACCAAGAGTTCATCACGATAGACACAGCGAACATTCTCTTTATCTGCGGCGGCGCCTTCGCCGGTCTCGAGCAGATCATCGAACGACGCCTCGGCAGGAAATCAATGGGTTTCAATCAGCCAGTTGAGGCCAAACGCCATGGGGACATCGAACTCTTTCGCCACGCGCTGCCCGAAGACCTCGTCAAGTTTGGTCTCATCCCTGAGTTCATTGGTCGCCTGCCCATCGTCGGTGCGGTCCAGCAACTCGACCGTGACATGTTGATCCAAGTCCTGACCGAACCGAAGAACTCCTTGGTCAAGCAGTTCCAGCAGGTACTCGCCCTCGATGGCGTGGAACTGGTCATTGAGGCGGACGCCCTCGAGGCGATCGCCGAGTTGGCCATGGAGCGTCAAACCGGGGCACGAGGCCTGCGTTCGATCCTGGAGAACGTCTTGCTCGAACCGATGTACGACGTTCCTTCGCGTGGTGACGTCGAGAGGTGCGTCATCACGGCGGCCACCGTGCGTCGCGAGGCTGAGCCGATTTACGAATTAAGGAAGACGCGCACCCGTCGCGCCAGTTAGCCGTGCGGCCCACCACGTACGACCACGCATTGGCGTGGCTGGAGACCCACGTCGATTACGAGAGGCTGGCGCCGGGACGACGCGACAGTCCGTCCCTGCAACCGGTCAGGGACACACTGGCACTCTTCGCTGACCCCCACCGGGACTATCCGGTCGTGCACATCACCGGAACGAATGGCAAGGGCACGACGACCACCCTCGCTAGCGCTCTCTTGAGCGCCACGGGTTTACGGGTGGGCACCTTCACCAGTCCCGATCTGCACGCCCTCAACGAACGCATCGCTCTGAACGGCGAGGCAATCAGCGACGATGACCTCACCTCGTTGTTCGCACGCCTCTACGACGCCGAAAGCGTGAGCGGCATCGTGCTCACCCGATTCGAACTCTTGACGGTGGGTGCGTTATTGCATTTTTCCGATGAGGGGGTCGATGTGGCCGTCGTGGAGGTGGGGTTGGGCGGTACGTGGGATTCGACCAACGTGGTCGACGGTGACGTGACCGTGTTGACCAACGTGGACCTGGACCACACGGCGGTGTTGGGCGACAGTATTGGCGCAATCGCGCGCGACAAGGTGGGCATCTTCCGCAGCGAAGCCACTGCGGTGCTCTCCACCACGAACGGCATCGTGGTGGAGATCGCAACGACACGAGCCAACGAACTTGGAGCCACGCTGTGGACGATCGAAGAATCGTTCGATTTGGAGCGCAACGATTTAGCGGTGGGGGGTCGTGCCATCACCGTGCGCACTCCCTACGCCCACTACGACGAGGTCCTCGTTTCGCTGCACGGTATTCACCAGGGGGTCAACGCCACGACGGCCATCGTGGCCGCCGAGGCGTTCCTCGGACGAGCCCTGGGCGACGACGTCGTGCGTTCAACGCTCGCCGCGGCGGTGATGCCCGGCCGAATGGAACTCCTGGGCCGCCATCCGATGATCGTGGTCGACGGTGCGCACAATCCCGCGGGTGTTCGAGCACTCTGCGCCGCACTCGATGGAGCCTTCCACGTCACCGGCGATCGGCGCTGCGTGCTGGGCATGCTGAGTGGTCGCGACGTCGATGACATGGTCGGTCCACTAGTGGCTGTGGGTTTTACTGAGTTCCACTGCTGCGCGCCAAATTCACCACGCGCGATGGACGCGCACGTGGTGGCCGAGGCGGTGCGACGGGCCGGCGGGATGGCGTACGAGCATTCGAGCGCGTCCACGGCGTTGGCGTACGCACGCGAGCATTCTCGAGACGACGATCTGATCGTTGCGGCGGGGAGCCTGTACCTCGTCGCCCAAGTGCGAGCCGATGTACTGCGACTTCCATCTCGTCACTAGGAATAAGACTGGTAGATTGTCTCGTCGTGGAAAGAACTCTGGTCCTGGTCAAGCCCGACGGCGTCGAACGACGGCTGGTGGGAGAAATCATCGGTCGCTTTGAACGCCGTGGGTTGCGTATGGTAGCGGCCGAACTTCGGACCTTGGAAAGCGAGACCGCTGAGCGGCACTACGCCGAACACCTCGGCAAGCCCTTCTACGACGCGCTCGTGGCCTTCATCACCCGGGGACCCGTGATGGCGATGGTGATCGAGGGGCCCACCGATACGTGGCAGATCGTACGTACCATGATGGGACCAACGAATCCCGCTGCGGCGCCGGCGGGTACGATTCGCGGTGATTTGGGGGTGGAAATTAGTCAAAACCTGATTCACGGCTCTGACTCCGCGGAATCTGCGCAGCGCGAGATTGCGATCTTCTTTCCGGCCCTAGGCTAGAAAAAACCTGTTTGGTGTACGGCGCTCCAGTGTCGTAGCCTTGGAGGGGTAGGAGAGCACTTGTCGGGCTCTCATTAAGGGTTCTTTATGGTTGATTCTCGCTTTTCACTATTGGGCCGCGATATGGCGGTGGACTTGGGCACCGCGAACACCTTGGTCTACGTTCGTGGACGCGGCATCGTGCTGAACGAACCCTCCGTGGTCGCAGTCGACATCAAGGACGGCAAGCCCCTGGCCGTGGGTGCGCAAGCCAAACTCATGATTGGACGCACTCCGAGCAACATTCAGGCCATCCGTCCCCTCAAGGACGGTGTCATCGCTGACTTCGAAATCTGCGAGAAGATGTTGCGTTACTTCATTCATCGCGTGCACCAGCGTCGCTTCGCGAAGCCGCGGATGGTCATTTGCGTCCCATCGGGCATCACCGGTGTCGAACAGCGCGCCGTGATGGAAGCGGCAGAGTTCGCCGGTGCGCGCAAGGCGTACATCATCGAAGAACCCATGGCCGCGGCCATCGGAGCGGGTTTGCCAATCCACGAACCGACCGGCAACATGGTGGTGGACATTGGAGGAGGCACCACCGAGGTGGCAGTCATCTCCCTGGGTGGCATTGTGACCAGTCAGTCGATCCGGGTGGGGGGCGATGAACTTGACGACGCGATTGTGGCGTACGTCAAGAAGGAATTCCAGCTCGCTCTTGGTGAGCGTACCGCTGAAGAGATCAAGATCCAAATGGGATCGGCCTACCCGCTCCAACAAGAGATGCAGGCGCAGATCCGCGGTCGAGACCTCGTGACGGGCCTTCCCAAGACAGTGGTGATCTCCACCGAGCAGGTCCGACAGGCCATCGAAGAGCCGGTGCAGGCCATCGTGGACGCCGTCAAGGTGACCCTGGACCGAACGCCGCCCGAACTCTCCTCAGACCTTATGGAACAAGGCATCGTCCTGACCGGAGGCGGCGCATTGTTGAACGGGTTGGCGACGCGACTCGAAGTCGAGACCAACATGCCGATCATCGTGGCCAACGACCCGCTGAACTGCGTGGCGCTAGGTTCTGGCATGTGCCTAGAGGAACTCGACGTCTTCTCGCGCATGCTCAAGACGTCGCCTTCGCGCTAAGCCGTGGCGTCGGACCGATCACGGCGCCGTTTCTTCTTCACGGGAGTCATCGGCACGCTCATCATCGTCACCGTGTACGTTACGGGCGGTGTTGTCGCGGGCGCCAAGAGTGCCGCCCACGCGGTCGTGTACCCGTTTTCGTGGGCCGCCGATTTCGTGGCGCGACCGGTCGGCCACATGGTGGCGGGTATGGTCAACTACTCCGACCTCTCAGCGCAAAATCAGCAGTTGCGCTACCTACTGGGCCAGGCGACCTTGCGCGCGGACGAGAACTCGTCCGCCGTCCGCCAACTTCGTCAACTCTCTCAAGCCCTGCACGTGCCCGTGGCTTCGTCGCTCGGGACCGTGATCGCCCAGGTCACGGTCATTTCGCCGACGAACTTCTCGGCCACCGTCACAATTGACAAGGGTCAGAACGAGGGCATTATGGACGGTATGCCCGTGGTCGGCGACGGTGGACTCATCGGGCGCATCATTTCCACCGCGGCACACTCCTCGACCGTTCGCTTGTTGACCGATACGGGTTCGGTGATTGGAGCCACCTTCGGCAACGGTCTCACCTCTGTCCTCATTTCCGGCCAAGGCCTCAATAATCCATTGAGCGTGACCCAGATTCCCGTCACGGCGGCCCTTGGTGTCGGGAGTCTCCTCTCGACCAACGGGTTGCAAGGGGGACTCTTCCCCCCCGGCTTGCCGGTGGGACGCGTCACAAAACTCCTCATTAATCCGGGGGCGTCGAGTTACTCGGTGTCACTCGCTCCAACTGCCAATCTGAACAATTTGGCCTACGTCGATGTGGTGCTGTGGGAGCCGTCCACGTGACCCAAGCTCGTGGTTTGATTACCCTTTTCACGTTGATGGTGGTAGGGGTGCAACTGGCGCTGTTCACCCAGTGGCGTTTCGCCGGTGTGGTGGTGATGCTGGTGTGGCTCTGGCCAGTCGCGGTGGGTCTCACGGGGCTGACGTCGCTCGCGATGTTCGCGGGCCTGTTGGCGGGCCTCCTCTTCGACGCGCAAAGCGCCACCCCCTTTGGGCTGAGCGCGTTAGTGGGACTCCTGCTGGCGTATATGGCTTCGCGGTTGGGTAAAGAGGGGGTGGGTGACCTTGACTCCGCGGCGCTGTGGGTCACTCCGGCGATTGCGGCGGCGGCGGGTTTCGTGGCACCTCTGCTCTACGTCGTGAGCGGCGTCTTCGCTCTCAACTTCTCACTCTGGCACGGTAGTCTGCTCGATTCGATGTTGGTCAATGCGCTGGCTTTTCTACTCTTGGCGCGACCGGCGACGAGGGTGGCCTTCATGGTGAGTAGGTCGGCGATGCGGGCGCGCCGATGAAGGGGTCTTGGCGCGACCGCCCGACGGCGTCGTGGTTTCAACGACTGTGGCGACCGTGGGTATCACTCAATCCGTTTCGTGGACGGGGGCGACAGATCAATGAACCACGCCCGGTCGGAATCCGAGACCTGGTCGCGTCACCCGAAGAGGTGCAAGCGCGACCCGAGAGGCGCTGGCGCATTATCGGAGGATTCTTCTCTCTCCTCCTGATACTGCTGATCGGGAGGCTTTTCATGCTCCAGATCCTCGAACATTCAGCGTCGGTGGCAACGGTTCGTTCCAATTCCCTCCACGTTGCTACCATTCCCGCTTCACGCGGACTCATCGTCGATCGCAGCGGGAACCCGCTCGTCACCAACGTGACCACGACGGAGATTCTGCTGTCTCGCCAGCAGGCGTACCTCAATCCATCGGTGATCGGGGCCTTGGCGACTCTCACTCATCAGAGCGTGGTTCAGGTGCAGAACGACCTTACAAATGTGCAGTACGACCCGTACCAGCCGGCGCCGGTCATGACCAACGCGCCCACGTCAGTAGTGCAGTTCATCAAGTTGCACCCGGGCGAGTTCCCCGGGGTCAGCGTGCAAGGGGTGACGCAGAGAAGCTACCCCCTCGGTGGGAACACTGCGTCGCAGTTGCTGGGCTACGTCGGACCGATCACCGGCGCAGAGATGGCCGCCAATCCGACCTTCAACTACACGACCAACTCGACCTACGGTAAGACCGGCATCGAGAACTTCTACGAGCAGTACCTGCGCGGTATCGCCGGGACGAGCACGATCGAGGTGAGTGCTCAGGGCAACATTCTGGGAGCGGTACAAAAGACGGCACCCCAGCAGGGGGATTCGGTCATCTTGAACGTCGACGGAGGGCTACAAAAGGCTCTGGACGGTTATCTCGCCAGCGACATCGCGCTGGTGCGTCACACTCCCGATCCCACCAACGGGGTGTTGCCCCCGGCGCTCAACGGTGCCGCGTTGGTAATGGACGTCAACACGGGGGCGATCCTCGCTATGTCGAGCTATCCGTCGTTCAATCTAAGTTCGTTCGTGAATGGTTTGTCCGAAACCACCTTCAAAGGCTTACTGAACGACGGGGCGTTTTCCAATTACCCGATCCAGGGCCTCTACACACCGGGAAGCACCTTCAAGATGATCACGGCGACCGCCCAGATGCAGACGGGGGTGTTTCCCGCCACGCAATTGGTGGATGACACCGGCTACTTCAAGGTGCCGGGTTGCCTGCAGGGGGCGCACGGCTGCGTCTTTCACGACGACCAGGGCCAGGGTGCGGGCCTCGTGAATCTTCCCACGGCGATCACCGTGTCGTCGGACTACTACTTCTACCAATTGGGTTATCTCTTTTGGTCCCAACAAGCCAAATACGGCGAAACGCCAATTCAGAACGTGGCTCACCAATACGGTCTGGACCAGTACACCAATATTGACCTTCCCAACGAAGTGCAAGGCCGCGTCGACTCTCCCACGGTGCGCATTGCTCTGCACAAGGCGGCGCCGCTGGCCTTCCCCAACGACACGTGGTACACGGGTGACAACATCGAAATGGCGTTCGGCCAGGGATCGACGGCCATTACGCCGGTGGCGTTGGCGGACGCCTACGCCACTTTCGCCAACGGTGGCACGCGTTACGCACCCGAAGTGGCCGCAGCCGTCGTCAGTCCGAGCGGCAAGGTGGTGGTGCGATACGGTCCGCGGGTGCTTGATCACGTGAGCCTGCCACCCGCGGTACGCGACCCTATCCTCCAGGGTCTTGAGGGAGTGGTCCAGAATCCCAGCGGCACCGCCTACGGGACGTTTCAGCACTACGCGTCCTTCTCTGAAGCTGCCTTCCCGGTGGCTGGCAAAACGGGAACAGCCTCCACTGGTTACTATCCCAACGGCAAGCCCCTGGAGCCGAACTCGCTATTCGTGGGTTTCGCCCCGGCGAACAACCCCAAATACGTGATTGTGTGCGCAATCGCCCAAGGTGGCTACGGAGCGGATGCGGCCGCGCCGGTGGTGGCCCAGGCCTTCAGTTACCTCTACCACCACCCCGTGCAGCCTCTGGTGCTCACCGTGAAGAGTCAGGTGGCCCCGGTCACCACCACTTCTCACCCCACGACGACCACGATTCGCCCTAAGGGGGCCACCACCACGCCTTCAACCAGCTCGACCACGACCACGACCACAACCACAACCACGATAAAGAAGGCCGGATAGGCCCTATTGCGAGTAGCCTTGAGGTGTTGGGCGCGGCCGTACACCAGACGGTGGCGCATTGAAATCGCAGTGACGACCGAGTGAGAGCATTCCGTCGTTGCCCGCAGTAAGGACGCAACGTGGTACACGCCAGAGAGGTAGCCCAGTTTCACGGGACCCTCGGCGCCCCGTTTACCCCCGCCCAATCCGCAGTTTGTTTGCCTGTCGCCGTGCCTTTTTCGCGTTGCGGCCATTCCACGGGGAGTTGCGCTCCAGTGCGCACGCCCATCACCCAGAACTCAAGGAGTACCCGTCGTGAGCGACGAGATCACCACCCCCACATCCCCCGCTAGCCCCAGAATTGGCGACACTCGACCCGCACCGCAAATAGGCGATACTCGTCCCTCCGCTGGTTCAACACGTGAGCAGGCCAACACCCCCCCGTCCTCGAGCAACGGCCAAGGGGGCGGCCAGGGCGGCGGTCGCCGCCGCCGTGGTGGCCGAGGACGCGGTGGCCAGGGCGGACAAAACGGTCAGGGCAGCCAAAATCGACAAGGTACGCAGACTTCGAATGGCGCGGGAAGTCAGAATCGACAGAATCCGCGTCCCGTCGAGGCACCCGTAGAAGCGTCTGCCCCGGACTACGACGGCGATGACAACGGTCGTGCCCGTAAGGTGAAGCGACGCGGGGGAGAGCGACGCACGCGGGCCCAGGGCCGCTATCTGATGTGTGTGCACTCCACCAAAGAGGCCACCCACATCGCGACCCTCGAGGGTCGCACCATGGTCGAATACACGGTTGCCAAGGCCGCCGACGAGACCAATCAGATCGATGGGAACATCTACGTTGGTCGCATTCAGAACGTCCTGCCCGGCATGGAACTCGCGTTCGTCGATATTGGCATCCCGAAGAACGCCGTGCTCTATCGCGGTGATATCTCTCTGAGCGATGAGGAGTTGGAGGGTACCTCCTCCAACGACAAGCGCATCGAGCAGATGATCAGATCTGGACAGACCGTTGTGTGTCAGGTCACCAAGAACGCCATCGGCGCCAAGGGTGCTCGCCTGACGCAAGAGGTGTCGATTCCGGGAAGGTTTGCGGTACTGGTACCAAATTCGAGCACCATCGGCATCTCCAAGCGACTTCCAGATGGCGAGCGCCGACGTCTTCGCAAGATTATTGACGACGTCAAACCGGCACGGCACGGCATCATCATCCGCACGGCCGCCGAGGGTGTGGCGTCTGACGACTTGGCGCGCGACGTCACGTCCCTGTGCGAGAAGTGGGACGCCATTGAGGCAGAAGTTGCCAAGTCGAATCAGCCCCGACTCGTCTACCGGGATTTGGATCTCGCGGTGCGCGTCCTGCGCGAGGAGCTCAACGACGACTTCCGTGGCGTCATCATCGATGACGCCGATCTCTACAACAAGGTGCGCGACTACGTGTTAGCGGTGAACCCCGAATTGGCGGACCGCATTGAGTTCTACGACCGTTCCGGCGAAGAGTTGCCGCTGTTCGAGCGATATTTCGTCCACGAACAGTTACACCGGGCACTCGATCGCAAGGTATTCCTACCCTCGGGCGGTTCGCTCATCATCGAGCGCACCGAAGCGTTGACGGTTATCGACGTCAATACCGGAAAGAACGTGGGTACGACGAATCTCGAGGAGACGGTATTTCGTAATAACCTCGAAGCTGCCGAAGAGGTGGCGCGTCAGCTCCGTTTGCGTGATATCGGTGGCATTATCGTGATCGACTTCATTGACATGGAGGCCAAGGCCCACCGCGAGGCAGTGGCGTCGGCCCTGCGTCAAGCGCTGAGTAGAGACAAGACGCGGACCCAAGTCTTCGACATCTCCGAGCTGGGTCTGATTGAAATGACCCGTAAACGCGTGAATGAGGGGCTGCTGGAATCGGTCTCCAAGGTGTGCGCCGTGTGCGACGGCCGTGGTTTCGTCGTGGCGACGGGCCTATAAGTCACGAGAGGCTATTGAATTCGGCTACTATAGAAACCCTATGTACGCCGTCATCCGAGTAGGCACATCTCAAGAGCGCGTCACCGAGGGCCAATTGGTCCGCGTTGACAAGCGCGCCGAGGAGAATGGTGCCGTTATTGAGTTCGAGCCCGTTTTGTTAGTGGATGGAGATAGCGTTCTCGCTGGTCCGGCACTAGAGGGTGCCAAGGTCACTGGGACCATCGTCGGTGTGGAGAGCGGTCCTAAGATCCGCGCCCTCACCTACAAGGCCAAGTCAATCCAGCGCAAGCGCTGGGGACACCGCCAGTGGTACACCACCGTCGAGATCAACAAGATCTCCCAGAAGCCGGCCAAGGCCGCCAAAGTGGCCAAGGCCACTGAGGCTGTCGAGGCGTAAGGAGCGACCATGTCAAAGACTAAAGGCGGCGGTTCTACCCGCAACGGCCGCGATTCCAACGCCCAACGCTTGGGTGTCAAAGCCTTCGATGGCACACTCGTGAAGACCGGTTCGATCATCATCCGTCAGCGCGGCACCCTGTTTCACCCGGGACGCAACGTGGGCATCGGCAAGGACGACACGTTGTTCGCCCTGGCCGAAGGTAAGGTCAAGTTCGGCTTTCGTGGCGGGCGTAAACTCGTGGACATCTTGGTCGATAACTAAGGAAATCTAGTCAAAACGCAGATTGCGACGCCCCCCGGACTCGTGTCCGAGGGGCGTCGTCGTTGGGGGCCTGGAACAGGTCGTCGAGCCTGTTCATTGGGGGAATGACGGCAAATTGACGCGACAGCATCTCATTGTTGATAATCGCCGCGGCGGCGATTTCACACCGCCTGCCCTGGCCGTGGCAGCGCTATTTCCCATACCCGACTCACCATGGGGTCGAGAGGGGACAATGGCTATCCTTCTGGTAGAGATCGCGGCGGGGAGTGGGCGTGCGTAGTGATCAGCCACTGGATAGAGCGAACTTGGCAAGACGCCCGCTCAATGCGTCGGCTTTCCCCTTGGCGAAGTTGGGCGTCGTCATGGCATGTGTCGGCCTAGTCGCCGCGGCGCTGCTGTGGGCTGGCCTCGTGGGCGGCGGTGTCAAGCCCATCGATACGTCGTCGCCGTCTTATATTGAGGGCAACGTCTACGGTGGGGCCAATTTCTCGTCGACCACGACCGAATCGTCCGTGTGCCGTGAGGGGAACGCCAGCCGGGTAGCTAACCCCACGCAGTGGATGCAAGGGTGTCACGACGCCTGGGCGGTCGCCGCATTTAGAAGTAATCGCAACACGTCGCCAGGAGGGGTGTTTCCCAAGTAGCGCCGGCCGGCGAAGCCAGGGTTCGCGTTCTGGGACATCTGGTCGCTTCTTGAAACCGGTCCAAGCGCTCGACGTGACGACCCCGCACAGCGCCCCCGGAGATCCTCCGGGGGCGCTGTGCGTTTTGAATGATGTTGACGCCTCGAACGTCCGTCACGAGCCGAACTCGTTGCGGCAACGGGCGCGCGTCGTGACGAGGGGGCTAACCCTTAACGGCCTTCTTGAACGTCGAACCGATCGACACCTTGGGGGCACGTGACGCCGCGACCTGGATCGCTTCGCCGGTCTGGGGGTTGCGAGCCGTACGAGCCTTACGCTCCACACGCTCGAAAGATAGAAAGCCCGACAGCACGATCTTCTCGCCCTTGGCAACGTTCTCTACGACGACGTCCTCGAATGCGCGCAGGAACTCCATCGCTGCGGCCTTCGTCGCTCCACTCTCGGCAACAATTGCATCTACCAACTCGGCCTTGTTCACCGGTCGACTCCTTACTCTTCGTTAAATCGGACTGGGAGAGTTCCCTGAACCGGAGCCATCTTTATCGCTAAAACGCTGAAATTTAGGGATTTAGGCCATATATTTAACCTCCACTGGTGTCGTCGAATCGGATATGACCTGACCAAAGGCTGTATACGGACTTTGTGAGTTCTCTGTGAGTACTCCCTTTCACCTACCATGGAGCAATGAAACCCTTTAATCGCCAGCATTTAGCGGATTTGCTCGGGCGTGAGCAGGATCAGTACCGTCGAGCGAATCCTCGTTCGTTCGCCGTGCACGAGGGTGCTCAGCACCTGTTCGAGAGAGTCCCGATGACATGGATGAGCGAATGGGCGGGCGGCTTTCCCTTGGCGTTTGAACAGGCTCATGGTGCGGTCATCACCGATGTGGATGGACACCAACTCATTGACTTCGCCCTGGGCGACACTGGGGCGATGGCCGGGCACTCTCCTGAGCCGCTCGTTAGGGCGCTGAATGACCGGGTCGGACGTTTGGGTGGGGTGACTACGATGCTGCCCACCGCCGACGCCGAGTGGGTCGCACACGAATTGACGCGACGATTCGGACTCGCCAAATGGTCCTTTGCCTTGTCAGCGACTGACGCGAACCGTTGGCTACTGCGGTTAGTGCGCTTGGCCACCGGGCGAGCAAAGATCTTGGTCTTCTCCTACTCCTACCACGGCAGTGTTGATGAAACCTTCGTCGTCCTCGACGATCATGGCGAGGCAGTGATGCGTCCCGGCTGCGTCGCGCCCGCCGTCGACCCCACTTCCACCACTCGCGTGGTGGAGTTCAACGATCTTGAGGCGCTGGAGCACGCGTTGAGCTTCGGTGACGTGGCCGCGGTTCTGACGGAACCCGCCTTGACCAATATCGGTATCGTATTGCCCGACGCTGGCTTTTTCGAAGGTGTGCGCCGAATGTGTGACGAGTCGGGGACCTTGCTGATTGTGGATGAAACCCACACCTTCTCGGCGGGACCCGGTGGCGCGACGCGCCGTTTCGACTTGCGACCGGACGCATTGACGATTGGAAAGTCACTGGGCGGGGGAGTCCCTTGTGGGGCGTACGGGATGAGTGAGGAACTCGCCGCGCGGGTGCATTCTTCCCTTGCGGATGGCGCCGACATCGCCGACGTGGGAGGAGTGGGCGGCACCCTGGCGGGTAACGCGTTGAGCTTCGCTGCGATGCGCGCGGTACTGGGAGAAGTGCTGACTGACGAGAGCTTCGGGCATATGGAAGTGCTGGCGACGACGTTCGCCCAAGGCGTTCGCGAGTCGATCGCGAGCCACGATCTGCCGTGGTCGGTGGCTCAGCTGGGCACGCGAGCGGAGTACCGCTTTATGTCGCCCGCCCCGCGCAACGGTGGCGAATCGGCCGCCAGCAAGGATGCGTTGCTCGAGGAATATCTACACCTCTACGGGATCAATCGGGGGGTACTGATCACTCCTTTTCACAACATGGCTCTCATGTGCCCAGCGACCACCGGTGAACAGGTCGCGCAGCACCAGCGGGTTTTCGACGCCGCGCTGGACGAGCTCGTCGGGTAGATCGTCGAGGTGGGTCCTAGGATGGTGGGGTGAGTAGTTTCGTCGACGCGGCCCAACTTCACGCCAAGGCCGGCGACGGCGGAGCGGGGTGCGTTTCATTTCGTCGTGAGGCCCACGTGGCCAAGGGCGGACCCGATGGGGGCGACGGCGGCAAGGGAGGCGATGTCTGGTTGGTTGCTGACCATAACCAGGCGTCGCTCCTGGGATTTCGCGACCATCCTTTTCGTCGGGCGACGGACGGCCAGCACGGCACTTCGAAGCGCATGCACGGTTCGAGCGGCAAGGACACTGTCGTGACGGTTCCCGTGGGTACGTTGGTCTACTCCCAATCAGGCGAGCTCCTCGTCGATCTCGCGGGACCCGGCGACCGGTGGTTGGCGGCCGCGGGCGGCCTCGGCGGGCAGGGCAATAACCGATTCCTCTCCAATCAACGCCGCGCCCCGGCCTTCGCCGAGCAGGGAGAGGTGGGCGAGGAGCGCTGGTACAACCTCGAACTCAAGCTGCAGGCCGACGTGGCGCTCATCGGCTTCCCCAACGTCGGTAAGTCGACTCTGATCTCTCGGGTCTCGGCGGCGCGACCCAAGATCGCTGATTACCCCTTTACCACCTTGGTTCCGAATTTGGGCGTGGTGAGAGTCGGAGCCCGTTCGGGTCGTCCCCACGACGCCACCGAATACGTCATGGCCGATATCCCCGGCCTCATTGAGGGTGCCGCGGAGGGGCGTGGGCTCGGACACGATTTCTTACGTCACGTCGAACGCGCCCGCGTGCTGTGTGTCCTGCTCGACCTTTCGGAATTCGCACCCTTGGGTCCCGAGGAGCAACTCGAGATTCTGCTGCGAGAACTCGGTGACTACCAGGCCGACCTACTTGATCGTCCGCGCGTCGTCGTGGGGTCCAAGGGCGACGTGGCGGCGCACGAGGTCGAGGGGGTGCCCACCATCTCGGCGGTCACCGGGGCCGGCATCGACGCGCTGAGCGCACGGCTGGCGGGCCTGGTTGTGGAAGTGCGCACCCGAGAGGCGGAGATCGATGAGCACCAGGTGGTGGTGCACAAGCCGGTGCCCGACGAGGTCACGGTAGAAAAGGTCGGTGAGGCCCACTGGCGAGTGCACGGGCGAGCAGCCGAACGCGCCGTGCGCTTCCAGGATCTGACCGACGATCAAGCCCTCGCCGAGATCGTGAGGCGTCTCAAGGACCTCGGGGTCGATCGACTGCTCAACCGCGCGGGCGTGCGTGACGGCGACGTGGTCAGCATTGGTCCACTGTCCTTTGAATGGTGGCGTGACGAAGTGGGTGCGGGTCTCGATCGCGGCGACCATCACCGCGTCACCCGTCGCGAGCGACTCGCGCGTCACGGACGCCTCGACGGTGTCGGAGACGACGATGACGACGAATCGTAGCGTCGTCGTCAAAATTGGCACCACGTCGGTAACGGACGTGACCGGGGGCGTGGCACACGACGTTCTGGCGTCACTGGCGTCGGACGTGGTGGCCCTGCGCGCGCAAGGTTGGTCGGTCGTCGTCGTGACATCGGGAGCCATCACCGCGGGATGGGCCGACGTCGGCGAGGGGCGATCGCGCCCCACTGATTCGACCGTTCTTCAAGCCGTGTCGGCGGTTGGCCAGCCCCTATTGATGGACGCCTGGCGTCGCGCTTTTGCACCTCACGACGTAGCAGTCGGGCAGGTGCTCCTGGCCCCGTTGGACTTCTCGCATCGGGGTCAGTACTTGCACGCTCGCTCTACGTTGGCGGCCCTTGATGCTCTCGAGGTGGTCGCGATCGTCAATGAGAATGATGCCGTCGCCGACGAGGAGATCCGCTTCGGCGACAACGACCGCCTCGCGGCACTGGTCGCGAACCTCGTCACCGCGAGCCACCTCGTGCTGTTGACTGACACGCCAGGACTCCTTACGGCCGACCCCCGTCTCGACCCGTCCGCCACGTTGATCGAGGTGGTCACCTCGATCGATGCGCGTCTCGAGAACGTGGCGGGTGCCAGTCGCTCGGGAGTGGGCAGCGGCGGGATGGCGTCAAAGGTGGCTGCCGCCCGTATGGCGACGTGGTCGGGGGTGACCACGGTCATCGCACCGGCACGCGAACTCAGTCCACTGGTGCGTTCGCTCAGTGGACGCCATGATTTCGGCACGACCTTCGAGCCTCGCGCCGAACGACTGTCGGCGCGAAAGGCCTGGATCGCCTTCGCGGTAGCGTCATCGGGCGTCGTTCGAATCAACCAGGGAGCCCTGCAGGCTCTAGAGAATCACGGTCGCAGTCTGTTGCGCGTGGGCGTGGCGTCCTTCGCCGGAGACTTTGTCGAAGGTGACGCCGTAGAGATTCACGGACCCCAGGGCGACGTCGTCGCCAAGGGTCTGGTGCGCGTAAATGCCGAATCATTCAATGACGGTGATGATGTGGTGGTGCACCGCGACGACCTCGTGCTGCTGAGGCGTCCTTAGCGCCCTCCGGTACGATTGCACTATGACCAGTCCACTGGCGGTCCAGGGCCGCAAAGTACGAGAGGCCTCGCGCGCCCTCGCTCAAGCCACCGATACCCGGCGGGTGGCCGTGCTGCTGCGCGTGGCCGACGCCCTGAAGAATCGCGAGGAGGAACTCCTCGCGATCAACGCCCACGAGGTGGATGCCTACGTCGAATCGGGTGCGGGCAGGGACCGTCTGGTCTTGACGAGTCAACGCATCACCTCGATGGCGGACGCGTTACGTGATATCGCCGCGTCGCCCGACCCCCTCTTCGAGGTCCTTGACGCTAGCGTTCGACCCAACGGACTGCGCGTCGAACGTCTGCGCGTGCCGCTGGGCGTGATTGGTGTGGTCTACGAGAATCGGCCCAACGTGACGAGTGACGTGGCGGGCTTGTGCGTGCGTAGCGGTAACGCCGCCTATCTTCGCGGATCCTCCTCGGCGCAACACTCGAATCAGTTCATTGTGGACCTGTGGCGCGAGGCATTGGATCAAGAGGGTTTGCCCGGCGACGCGGTCGCGCTGGTTCAAGACACCTCTCACGAGACAGCCATCAAATTTATGCAGATGACCGACGTCCTCGATTGCCTGATTCCGCGGGGAGGGCCGAGCCTGATCGCCGCGATGCGTGAGCACGCGCGGGTTCCCTTCGTCTTAGACGGGGACGGTAACTGCCACATCTACGTCGACGCCAGCGCCGACCTTGATCGGGCGGTGAAGATCGTCGCCAACGCTAAGACGTCGCGCCCGGGGGTGTGCAACGCCACCGAGACCGTCCTGGTGAATGAGGCGGTCGCTCAGGACTTCCTGACGGCGCTGGCGCGGATGATTCCTCAAGTTGAATTGCGCGGTGACGAGAGAACGCTGGCTGTGCTGCCCGGAGCGACACCGGCGAGTGAGGATGATTATGAGCGCGAGTTCCTGGACCTCATTTTGGCGGTCAAAGTGGTCGATTCACTCGGCGAAGCGATTGATCACGTCGCGCGCTACGGCACCGGCCACTCCGAAGCGATTGTGACGCGGGACGAGGCGAACGCCGAAGCGTGGATTCGACGCGTCGACGCGGCCGCGGTCGTGGTGAACGCGTCGACCCGCTTCGTCGATGGCGGAGAATTGGGCCTGGGTGGCGAGGTCGGCATTTCGACTCAGAAGCTCCATGCTCGAGGACCCATGGGCCTTCGTGAGTTGACCTGCCTGAAGTGGGTGTTGCGCGGCGACGGACACGTTCGTTGAGCGCGCTCGATCCACGACAAGAGCTCGCCCAGCGCCTCGGGCTGGCCGAAGTGCCTCCCGTGCGCTTCTCCTCGCCCGACGAGTTGCGCTCGCGTCTGGCCGAGCACGACTACCTGAGTTCTGAATCCATCTCTTCGGTGACGTTTTTGGCGGACCGCTTGGCCAAGCCAGTGCTGGTCGAAGGACCCGCCGGGACCGGTAAAACGGCGCTGGCCAAGGCGGTGGCCGATTCGCTCGGAGCGCGACTCATCCGCCTGCAGTGCTACGAAGGACTCGACGAATCTAAAGCTCTCTACGAATGGAACTATCGCAAGCAACTGTTGCGGATCCAGGCCGGACGCCCCGAGGGGTCGGCAGAGGTGTGGTCCGAACTCGAGGAGGACATCTTCGCTGAAGAATTCCTGCTGACCCGCCCGCTGCTCGAAGCAATCACCGCGACCGAACCCGTGGTGCTGCTCATCGACGAGGTGGACCGCGTCGAACTAGAGACCGAGGCGCTGTTACTCGAGATCCTTTCTGAATACCAGGTGTCCATCCCCGAACTGGGTACCCTGAAGGCCCGCCAAATTCCCATGGTATTTCTAACGTCGAACAACACCCGCGAGCTTTCAGAGGCTCTCAAACGGCGTTGCCTGTACTTACACGTGGGCTACCCCGACGTGGAGCGCGAGCGCGACATCATCTTGTCGCGGGTCCCGGGCATTGCGACCGCTCTCGCCGAACAGATCGCCCAAGTGGTGCGCACACTGCGACTCATGGACTTGAAGAAATCGCCATCGGTCTCTGAGACGCTGGACTGGGCTCGCACACTCGTGATTCTGGGTCGCGATGAGCTCGGCGAGGAACTCGTCGTCGAAACCTTGCACATCTTGCTCAAGTACCAATCTGATATTGAGAGGGCGACGCGCGAGATATTCGGACGTAGTGCGTAACGCGTGCTCGACCTCTTGAGCTCATTCATCGGCGAATTGCGCACCGTGGGAATACCGGTGTCGATGAGCGAGACGATGGACGCGGCTAGGGCGTTGGAGTCCATTGACGTCGCGGACCAGTCACTCTTTCGATCGGCCTTGCGTGCCACCCTCGTCAAGAGCGGCGATCATCTCAGCGCCTTCGACACCGCCTACGACGTGTTCTTCGCGTACCGCCGGATCGATGGCGACGTCGAGTCGTCGCACGCCCCCGAGACGGGTTCGCGCGACGGCTCTACACCTGAGGCGCCGCAGCGTTCGGGGGCGGAACTCGCCGAACAATTATTCGACGCGCTGCGTGAGAACAATATGCGGGCCCTACGTCAGAGCGCCGCTGAGGCGGTGGCTCGGTACGCGGGGATAGAGCCTGGCCGTCCCGTCGGTGGAGCGTATTACCTCTATCGCACGTTGCGTCAACTCGAACTTGAAGAGATGGAGCGACGACTCGCGGCAATGAACATTGGATCCGGCGCGGACACACTCGGCGAGCGGCTCGCGAACGATGACGCTCACCGGCGTGTCGAGGAATTCAAGTCGATGGTCGAGGCGGAGATTCGAGAGCAATTGGTGCAGGACCGGGGAGCGGAGGCCATGGCGGAGTCGGTGCGCGAGACTCTGCCCGAGGACATTGACGTGATGCACGCCAATCGTGAGGAAATGGTGCAACTCGAGCGGGCCCTGCGACCGCTGAGTCGCAAACTGGCGGTGCGACTGGCTCGACGCCGACGCCGACGCCACCGCGGTCCCATTGATCTGCGCCATACGGTGCGAAGTTCGCTCTCGACGGGGGGAGTACCGATCGACGTGCGCTTTCGACCCCCGCGTCCCGCCAAGCCCGAGATTGTGGTCATCGCCGACGTGTCGGGCTCGGTCGCTTCATTTGCGCGCTTCACGTTGCACTTAGTCCACGCGATCTCCAGCCAATTCTCCCAGGTCCGCAGCTTCGTCTTCGTAGACGGACTCGACGAGGTCACCCACCTCTTCGCCGAGTGTGACGACCCCGGGGAGGCGGTCGAACGAATTAGCGCCGAGGCCGACGTGGTGGCGGTGGACGGACACAGCGACTACGGGCGGGCCTTCAGTACGTTCTCGCGCCGGTTCGCCCCCCAGTTAACCCGTCGCACCACCGTGCTCATTCTCGGTGACGCCCGCAACAACTACCATCCCGCTCAGGCCGAAGTGCTCGAGGACATCAAGCAACGAGTGAAGGCCCTCTACTGGCTCAATCCCGAGCCACGAAGCTATTGGAATAGTGGAGATTCGATTCTGAGCCTTTACGCTCCCCATTGCGACGACGTGCTCGAGTGTCGCACGCTTCGCCAACTCGAGGCGTTTGTAGGAGGACTCAACTGATGGCCATCGAACCTCCCCAGGGTTTTCGAACGAGCGGCGACGAGCCGCGCGGTACACGACTTGTACTCGTACGCCACGGTGAGGCGCACTGCAACGTGGCGGGCATCGTGGGGGGGATGCGCGGTTGCACCGGTTTGACGGACGAGGGTCGTGAACAGGCCGAGGCGCTCGCCGAGCGGCTGGCGCGTACGCACGAGTTCGATGACGCCGTGGCGATCTATTCCTCAGTCCTCGAACGCGCCACAGAGACAGCGGCGATCGTCGCACGACCGCTACCCCTCTCGGGGATAACTGAAGATTGTGATTTGTGCGAGCTGCATCCAGGACTGGCCGACGCCATGGACTGGGACGAGATGATCGCCACCTTCGGTGGTCCCGACTGGGACCGTGATCCGAGCGAGCCCTTCGCGCCCGAGGGGGAGTCTTGGACAGGCTTCTATGAACGATGCGTTGCGGCGTTCTTTCGTCTGAGCGAGGCCCACCCGAAGGGTCAAGTCCTGCTGTTCGTGCACGGCGGCGTCATCGAGCAGGCGATGAAACTTGCCATGGGGGCACCTCCGTCGGCGCGTCTGCGCTTGCGCACCGAGCACTGCTCTCTCACGGAAATCGAGATAGACGCCGGTGAAGTCAGATTGTTGCGCTACAACGACCGCGCCCCACGCGTGGTGACCGCGCGCTGAAGGAATTCACTGACGTGAAAGGCCATGTCGAGACTCTGTGACGCGTTGAGCCGCGGGTCGCAAATCGACGTGTAGTTCGTGTCGAGGTCCGATTCGTCGAGTTGATCCCCGCCCCCGAGGCATTCGGTCACGTTGCCGCCCGTCAACTCAATGTGCAATCCCGAGGGCCACGTGCCCAGTGACTGGTGCACGGCAAAGAATTGTGCGACTTCAGTGAGGACGTCGTCGAAACGACGCGTCTTCTGACCGCCGCTGGCCTTGAAGGTATTTCCGTGCATGGGGTCGCACGTCCACAACACCTCTGCGCCCTCGCTCGTCATCGCCTCGACGAGAGGGGGTAGCAAGTCGACGACCTTGTCGCGGCCCATGCGAGCGATCAGGGTGAGGCGTCCGGGCACGTTGTCGGGGTTGAGGAGCGAGTGCAGCGACTTCAGGTCCTCGACGCTCGTACTCGGTCCCACCTTCAGTCCGATGGGATTGGCGACTCCCCGCAAGAATTCGACGTGGGCCCCGTCGACTTGGCGAGTGCGATCACCAATCCAGAGCATGTGGGCCGAACAGTCGTACCAGTCCCCCGTCAAAGAATCTTGACGCGTCAGGGCCTGTTCGTAGGGAAGGATGAGCGCTTCGTGGCTGGTGTAGAAGTCGACACTGGAGAGCTCGTGGTCCTCGTCGAGGTTGACGCCGCAGGCGCGCATGAAGGCGAGCGCCCGGTCAATGTCGTCGGCGAGTACTTCGTAACGTTTACCTTCGGGAGAGTTGGTGACGAACTCCTGATTCCACGCGTGCACTCGCGTCAAGGCGGCGAACCCGCCGGTGGTGAATGCGCGCAAGAGATTGAGGGTGGCCACGCTCTGGTGGTAGGCGTCGAGCAGACGGTCGGGATTGGGTCGACGGGCCTCTTCGCTGAAGGATTCGTGGTTCACGATGTGACCTCGGAAAGCGTCGAGTCGCACACCGTCGCGCACCTCGAAATGGTCAGATCGCGGTTTGGCGAACTGGCCCGCGATACGTCCCACTTTCACCACGGGCACCCCCGAGGCGTAGGTGAGGGCGACGGCCATCTGCAAGATGACCTTCAACTTGTCTCGGATGGCGTCGGCGGAGGAGTCGTCGAACGATTCGGCACAGTCTCCCGCTTGCAACAGGAACGCCTCGCCGTGGGCGGCCTTGCCCAGCTGATGCGTCAGGCGACGAGCTTCGCCGGCAAAGACGAGTGGCGGCTTGGCGGCGAGTTCGACTTCGACTCGAGTGAGGTGATGGACATCGGGCCAGAGCGGACTCTGTGCCGCGACGCGCTCTCGCCAACTGGCGGGGCTCCACGTTGTGCGTTCAGACATGGCTTAAGGCTAGAGGTTGGATTGGAGACTCGGCAATTGTGCCGTTAGGCTGGCGTGGTGCTCCTCCGTCGTCTCGGCCTCTTCGGGGGTACGTTCGATCCACCCCACAATGGGCACGTGGCGGCTCTGTGCGCGGTGGCGGCCACCGGGAGATTCGACGTCATTGAAGTGACGGTCGCTGGCGATCCCTATCGCAAGAGCGCGGTGAGTCAGGTGCATTCGACTGAATTACGTTTGGCCATGGCCACGTCGGCCTTCGAGCACCTCGATCTGGTGCGCGTCAGTGATCGGGAGATCAATCGGCCCGGACCCTCCTACACCATCGATACCGTCAAGGAGTTGTTGGGCGAGGCTGATCGCGTCGACGTCCTCATTGGCGCGGATTTGGCCCCCCAACTACCTACCTGGCATCGCGCCGAAGAGTTACGCGAACTGGTGACCGTGGGGATCATTCCGCGCCCAGGAACCCCGCTCGTTGGACCGGATGGTTGGAATTGTTACGAAATCTCCATGGCGCCTGTCGATCTGTCGAGCACTTTCCTGCGCGAAACACCACTCGACACCGAGGCGATGAAATTGTTTATGCCCGAGCAGGTAATTGCCATTTATCAGGGCGCCGCGGAGTAAAGTAGGGCGCAATGGCCGTTCGCGCGTTCGACATGACAGACGTGTCCAGGGCATCAGTGTCGGTGCTGGAGCGTGCGCCACGAAGTCGCCGCGACGCGCGCCGACTCCGTCAGCGCTACGCGTTCTTGGGCGTAAGCGCCGTGGCCGTCCCCTTCGTGGTCGCCGTCATTGTTCTAGGAGTAGGCCACTGAGCGGGATCGTGACGAGCGGCGGTTCGGTCCGCGGCCCGCAAGATGAATATGTTTCCGCCATGATTGACGCCGTCATTGAAGGTGCCGACGAGAAACTGAGTATTGACACCGTTGTACTCGACCTGCGAGATTTCGTGGACTCCTTCGATTCCCTGGTGATCGCGGCGGGGCGCAACGATCGACAGGTTCGCTCCATTGCCGAAGAGATCGAGCGGCGGGTGTACCTGGCCCTGAGTGTCAAACCCACTCGTGTCGAAGGATGGACGACGGCGGAATGGATTGCCCTCGACTATGGCGACGTCATTGTCCACATTTTTGACCTCGAGACGCGTGATTACTACGACCTGGAGCATCTCTGGAGTGCGGCGCCGGCGTATCGCCCGGCGCACCAGCGCTAGGGCTATTTCAAATAGGCCAGATCAGCCGGCGTGATCAGTGAGACGCTCGTGCCGTTGGCCAAGGGAAGTACGAATGGCGTTTGGTTGACGGAGATCCTGATGCCGGCGGTCGCGCCCATTGCCACAGCGGTGAAGAGCAGCTGAGCCACCGCGAGTCGCCGTGCGTCGGGTGCGAGCTGTTGGAGCGACGTACTCACATCGACGAGGGCGATACCGTCATCGGTGGGCATGTTGGCTTGGTTGACGACCAGGGTCGACGGAATCTCTGTGGTGATCCCTCGTGCTTGCTCGGTGGCCGTGGGGCCGAGGGGCACGTAGTGCATTACCTGGGCCAGCGTCGGCGGCGACGTGACGAGTCGACCGACCGCGATCACGTGTTGGGAATGATTGACCATGTAGACCTGACGGGTGACGAAGTGCACCTGGGCGAAATCAGTGAAGGGGATGGTGGGCTCGAGGAGCCCCAGTGGCACGTTGTTGGGGTCCACCAACGTGGGCGAGGAGGACGTGGAGACCAGGGTGCACCCACTCAAGGTGACGGCGCACGCGACGAGCACGAGGAGTCGACGCAGGTGCTTCATGAGGGGAACTCCACGAGTGGCAGTTCTATTTGGAGGCGTGCGCCACCCTCGGGACTTCGCGTTGCGCGGATTTCCCCGTCGAGGGACTTGACGTGCTCCTTTACTAACGCCAAGCCGAGTCCCGTGCCACGCACCACACTTCGGTCGTGGGCGGCGCGCCCACGGTAGAAACGCTCAAAAACGTGGTCGCGTTCGGCTTCGCTGATTCCCAGCCCGGCGTCGTCGACGTTGAGTTCGACGTTCGTGCCACTCGCTTCGAGGCGCACGGCCGTGGTCCCACCGGCGTAACGCTGAGCGTTATCCATGAGGTTCGCGATGATGCGCTCGAAACGGCGACGATCCACCAAGACTCGTGCCTCTTCGAGTTCCGGTGCGACCTCGACGAGAGGCTCGGGCCCGCCAAAACGCCGAGTCACGGAACGTACCGCTTGGCGCGTCAGTTCGGCGATGGGGATGACCTCGAGGGATAACGAGTTCGCGCCCGCGTCGGAGCGCGAGAGTTCGATGAGGTCTTCAATGAGACCTTGAAACACCTGGATCTCAGCGCTCAGCATCGTGAGGCTCTGCTGCGCGGCGGGGGCGAGTTCCTCGCGATGCTGTTCTAGGACCGAGGCCGACATCGCCAGCGCCGTCAAGGGCGAGCGCAATTCGTGGCTCACGTCACTCGCGAATCGCGCGTCACGCTCGAGTTTGGTCACGAGTTGATTGACCATGGTGTTGAAGGATTCGGTCAACTGTTCCACCTCGGAGCCGGCGTGCGTGGTGGGAAGTCGAGTGGCGAAGTCACCTCCGGCGATGCGCGCGGCGGTGTCCGAGACGACGACGAGGGGTCGTAGGGTACGTCGAGATACCCAGACGCCACCGCCCGCGCCAAGGATTGTGGTGAGGAGGGCCGCCGAGCTAATGATGATGAGCAGCACGCGCATATTGTGCTCGAGGCCGCCGAGTTGCCAGATCTCGAATATCTGCGTCTGAACCGCGGGGATCGGAATGCCCACCACGTAGTCGAGGTTCGATTGCACCATGCGCGTTTCGGTGGTGACGTGACCCTGCGCGGTCGCGCGAATCGCCGCCGCCGATACGTCGACGAAGGGAACCTGGGCGTTGATGGTCTGCCACTGTCCATGGATGTTAAGTAACAGGATCGAGTCGGCGGACTGTTCGATGGAGTTCACTTCGTTGGTCAAAGTGAGCGGCGCGGTGTAGAGGGTATTTCGAATCAGCGCGGCGTTGACGTAACTCTGCTGCAGGTCGGTCTGCTGCTGCTGACTGATCAAGACGTGTCGCACGCCGAAGAAGGTGAGCGTGCCCAGGAGCGAACTCAGCAACAACGTGCCGAGTCCGAATATGAGGATGAGACGCAGTCTGAGGCTTCGACTGCGCACTAGAGCACCAACTTGTACCCCGCACCACGGACCGTCAACAGGTGCACGGGCACCGCGGGATCGGGCTCGATCTTCATGCGCAGTCGTCGCACGTGCACGTCGACCAGTCGACTATCGCCAAAGTAGTCGTAGCCCCATACCCGTTCGAGAAGATCCTCGCGCGAAAGTACTTTGCCGTTGACTTTGGCCAGGTCGACCAGCAGTCGGAACTCAGTCGATGTAAGGTGCAGTTCCGTGCCATCGGCGTGGCGCACGACCCCCTCGTCGGGAATCACGTGTAACTCACCGATGTGAAAAGCTCGGGCGGCCGAGTCGGGCCGACGTCGCAGATGCGCGCGCACCCGGGCCAGCAGTTCCAGGGGCACGAAGGGTTTGGTCACGTAGTCATCCGCACCCGACTCGAGGCCACGAACGACGTCTGACGTGTCGTCGCGCGCCGAGACAATGAGGATGGGTATGTCCGAACGTTCGCGTAGCGCCGTACAGGTCTCGAATCCCGACATGCTGGGCAGCATCAGATCGACGATCGCCACGTCGGCGTTGCGCTTCTCGAACATCGCCACGCCGTCTTCGCCATTAGATGCGTCGTCCACGTCGTAACCCTCGCCGCGAAACATGAGTCGTAGCGCGGTGCGGATGTGTTCATCGTCCTCGACGATCAAAATACGCGACACTGGTCCCCCTTGCCCTATTTCTCCACACTAGTGAGCATCCGGTTGCGCGTCGCCACGGTGACTAGCCTTGGTTCGGTGGGAACAGACATTGTCGACCCAGACGGTGGCGCGTTATGGAGTCTCGAGGAGTTTGTCGCGTCGTTACGGGCCCTCGACCGATCAGCGGCGACTTTGCGGGCTTATCGAAGTGATCTTGGCCGGTTCGTAGCGTGGGCCCACGAGCGTGGCGTGTCTGACCCGCGAGACGTTTCGCGACAGACCCTACGCGCCTACTTAGCCGACATGACCGCGGGCGGGGACGAACGAACGTCGATCGCCCGTCGGCGAGCCTCCTTGCGTCGATATTTCGCGTGGGCCCTTGAACGCGGCGTGGTGCTGGACAATCCGGCCGCGAGAGTCTCAGCGCCCAAGCCGCACTCGGCCTTGCCCGAGATTGTGGGTCGCACGCAACTGGACGAACTTCTCGATAAGGATTGGGGCGACGACCCTTGGGCGCGACGCGACCGCGCGGTGTGCGAGATCCTCTACGGGGCCGGACTTCGTGTCTCGGAGCTCTGCGACCTCAACCGCGCGAGCCTGGACGAACGCCAAGGTTTGTTGCGAGTCATGGGTAAGGGTCGCAAGGAGCGTATCGTGCCCCTTCACGCGGCCGGTTGGCGGGCTCTTCAAAAGTGGCAAGAAGTGCGATCTCAACTGATCACCGAGGTGTCACCCGACGCAGCAGTCTTTCTCAATCGCCGTGGTGCACGCATGGGTCCCCGCGACGTTCGGCGGCTCCTTGACAAACGCCTGGCCCTGGGCCACGTCCACCCGCACGCCCTGCGTCACACCTACGCCACCCACTTGCTTGAGGGGGGAGCGGACTTGCGCGTGGTCCAGGAGCTCTTGGGCCACGAAAGTTTGACCACCACCCAGATCTACACCCACGTGTCTAAGTCGCACCTACAGAAGATTCACCACGAGACGCATAAGAGGGGTTGACCTCTTCTCGACACTGACTTCGCGAATCTTCGAGTGGCGGTCGGATTCGACTACACTGGTTTGGCTCTCCAAGGGTGGGAGGGTG
>VFSW01002257.1_pt1 | contig 29166 bp, 32 predicted proteins | sample 5358111 | NCBI WGS metagenome assembly VFSW01 (sample SAMN11554181, study PRJNA540505) | mine drainage metagenome | isolation source: sediment from site ElyBrook_90M | place: USA: Ely Copper Mine, Vershire, VT | collected 2017 | reverse complement strand
CCACTCCCGCGATTGCCGCCCACAACTTTGCCAGAGTAAAAATAAGGACCGCGGCGAATAGTGCCGACATCAGCACTAACTCGCGGTCCCCTCCAAGCAGCAGATTTGGGCGATTCGCGGACTGATGGAATGTGACCTCTCTAGCCCGCTCCATAGCCCTACCCGATCACTGCGCCAGTGAAGTTGAACGCGACGTTTAGCAGCGACGCACCGCCGATGATGAATGCAATTGCCATCACCATGTACACGGCGCGCTTTGCAAATTCGGTCAGTTCGCCACCGAACATGAGAACCGCGCCGGCAGCGAACAATCCGATGACGGAGATTGCAAGAGCAACCGGACCAGTCAGCGACGTTGCAACCTGAGAAAGCGGACCTTCCCAAGGGAGCGCACCACCGCCACCCGTACCACCAGTGCCGGTGTAGGTCGAGGATGCATTCGCCACTGCGTTGAACAAAGCCAGCGTAGCGAGTGCATACATAACGCGGAAGCGAGCGATCCGCGAGGTTAGAGGGTTAGCAACAGAAACGATTGTTTTCACGATCTATTTCCTCCATTTCGGATTTGGTTTACAACCGATGAGTGATGTAGTCACCGTTTTCAAAACCGGTGACCGCCAATACCTCGCGCACTTTGCGTCCGGCTTTTAACGTCCAGTCTGCGTCGATGAAAATAAGGAGATCGACGGCCTCAGCGATGAACTTTTGTTGCGGTCCATGAGCCTCCGGCGATTCACCGACCAGACTCTCCAGGCGGCTCAAACCGCCCCGAGCGTCGTTTGCATGGAACGTAGCCAGGCCACCGGGATGGCCTGTATTCCATGCCTTCAACATCGTGTGAGCTTCCTTCCCTCTCACTTCCCCGAGGACAATGCGCTTCGGGGTCAGTCGCATACAGGCCTTCAAGCAACTGAGTGTGGGGAAGCTTTCCGTCGAGAGCAGCGAGACGTGATTCTTCACGTTGCATTGCAGCTCCGGCGTGTCTTCGATCAGAATCGTCCGATCGTTCGGAGCCAGCCTGTATTGCGTGTCGAGGACCGCATTCACTAGAGTTGTCTTGCCCGAGCCGGTAGAGCCGACGATGACGATATTCTTTTTCTCTTGCACAGCAATGCGGATCACTTCGATGTGCGATTTCTCCCGGCACATCTCCAAAAACGTGTCCATCCGCCGATATTCATTGGCGGGATCGTTTCTGTCGGTAAGGATGCCCGAGTCTGCATACTCTTCAAGAGTTGGGGCGCCATTTCCGCGTTTACGGATGGCAAAGATGGGATTTGTAACTACGGGAGGAATCAGGCCTTCGATGCGACTCCCATCGAGTGGAAGGTTGGTTTCAAGCGCAGGCGTTTCGTTGTCCAGCTTGGTTTTCCGCATGGTCGCAATCGTCGCGAGTGCTGAAAACGCATTGATGGAGCTTAGAGAACCGACCTGCGAGAAGGGCTCCCCTCTACGTTTCACCCACAGGCACGAATCAGGGTTGAGAACGATGTCTTCAGTCGCCTCGTTCTCAAGCTCACGCATGACGACTGGACCGAACGAACGCCGGAGCATCACGAGCTGCCTGCGGAACGTCGCGTTCTCTTCGTAAACGCCGTTGCCGGTGCCGTTTTCGCTGCCGTTAAGGGTGTGCTCTAAGAGTTCCATCTGTCCCCCTAAACATTCGTGGCGTTTTCTGGTACTGTGGGAGATATATACCACAGTACCCTGATTCGTTTCTACTCTACCCCAGGGAATCCGGCAAGCGCCACCCAAAATGTTTAAGGGGCTGTAATCGTTAGGGGGACGATTTAGGCGGGCAGAGGGCCAACAGCATCAACCGTTTGATTGAGAATGGATCTAGGCATGGCCGACAAAAGGGATAGAACACAGATCGCGGTAAACCTCCAGCTCGCGGCAATGGGTGCCGCTGAGTACCAACTTGGGTTGCTCAAATTCGACGATGACAACCTGCCGATGAAAACGCGAGTCTACAGCGCGGAAAAGCTCTCAGACCCAAACACAATTCGTTACCTGCGTCTGGAAAACAGCCAGGACCGGAACATCAACATCGTTCCTCATGGCCTCCACAGCTTGACGCTTTTGGATGATGTGTCTCTGGCAACGGTCGCGCGCATGAAGGAGGAAGGCTTTCAACCGGCCTTGGTTGTGGAGACATCACCTAATAATTTTCAAGCGTGGCTCCAACACGGCCAGGTCCTCCCCGAACAAGAGTCTTCTACCGCCGCCCGGTTGCTCGCTCTGAGATTCGACGCAGACCCGAGCAGCGCGAGTTGGTGTCACTACGGGAGACTCGCAGGCTTCACAAACCGGAAGGCCAAATACAAAGACGCCAACACGGGATACTTCCCTTTCGTGCGCCTACATGAGCACAGCGGAGTCAAATACGATCGGGCGGAGGAATTTGTCGCCCAGGTGCGTGAAGCGATTCTGAAGGAAGAAGAAGAGTTTCGCAAAAAGGAAGAAGCCACGAAGCACTTCCGCTGGACCAACAACAACAGCGGTCAGAGGCGCATGACAATTTCGGACTTCAGGAACAGGCCTGAACTTGGAGGCGACGGGAACCGGATCGACATGGCCTACGCGAATTGGGCACTTGACCACGGAGTACCAGAGCATGAAGTACGGTCGGAGATCGCCACCCGCGATCTAAGCAAGAAGGGCGGTCAGCGCGGCCAGAAGGCGTATCTCGACCGAACCATCAAGGCAGCATACAAATACATCTCTCGTCACCACTAAACCTCTACGCTGGCCGGCGTACGTTTTGCCTGCCCTTCCTTATGGAAGAGCACGACGAAGCCTGCAATCAGAATCGGTCCACCGACGAAGGTGTACAGGTCTGAGAAGGACATAGCCATCATCAAGACACCATCCTTCGTAGTGTGAGCGAGCAGGTCCACCACGCCACCGTACATCAGAAATGAGGCGGCTTGGCTGATGAGAGTTGCTCCCATCAGTACAACTCCCATGCGAATGAGCTTCGAGGCGAGTGCCTGTTTCCAGTTGTTCGCATAAGTGATTGAGATTATCCCCGCTATGAAGAACCGAAGCAACACATCCACCAGGACGGAACGGTAGCGAGTATGTGCATGAATGATGTGTTCAATGTGCCAGTACGGCGACAAGGACAAGTGGGGATCATTCAAAACGTATCCGGGCGGCACCATACGTGCGCTCTGTGAAACAGGAGCTAGATGCAAAAGCGTTCCCGGAATCTGCTCTACTACCAATGCGAAAGCCGCGAGGAATACGGCCCACGCGGCATAAGTGAGGATCTTTCTCCGATCCACGTTTTTCAATGGAAGTTTTATTCGCGCCAGGTCAACCTCTCCGGAGATAATCGCTGTTTCCGCCATGCCATCATTCATCGGCTCACAGGCGGCGGCAAATGAGCGGATGGGGATTGTGCCCTATGAACAACATGGTTTTGCAGAGGTTGAGATGCCTTCAGACTCCAGATACCGAGTCCGAGCAGGCCGATCACACCTGCGATGAAGGCAAGCGCGACCACACGGTAAACGCCACCGCGGAGGATGAACAAATTCAGTAAGAGCAGCAACCTCATGACACACCTACACGTTTTCTAGGGGGTGTGCATGTACCTCATGAATAGAAGCATAAGAAACATGCCCAGCACCATCGAGCCCAGGCAAAGAGCACAGCCTGAAGCGATCCACTTGAATTTCATGGCTCCGGTATTTGCCGACAGGGCCATGAGCACAGCATCCTTAGCTTTAACTGAAGCAGAGTTGATGTCGGATTGCAACTCCCTTCTGACACCTATCGCCGCATTTTCGGCCGCCGTGACAAGCTCTGTCTTCGCAGTCTCTACCCACTGAGACGCCGCAGACTCTATTCGCGCGACGGCCCTCTGAGTCCTTTCGTCCAAGACTTCTGAGCCTCGCAAGATTGAGAGTTCAACCACTGTGCCGAAGGCGAGCATAGGATCGTTATCGGGAATGTGGATACGATGCCTCGCAAAGGCCTCCACCACTACGGCCTTTGCCGCTTCAGCCCCATTATTGTTGCCGGCGTCACGCATGGACGGCCTCTGGAATGACCTCCCAAACGCTATCCATTTGCTGAAAGATTTCACGCTGGTAAATGCGTAAGCGGTTTTTGGCGACTATGTTGAATAGGCTACTTTTTTGCCCTTCATCCAACGTCAAGCTCTCAGTGGTAAGCGTCTTCAAATCATTGCTAATGAAATACTCGTTCACGGGGAGCTGGATCGCGCCAAGCACCGTTGCGGCGTTGTTCTGATAGACCTTCATGTCTTGAAATGCTTTCCCTTGGTACTCGATTGGCCCTAGTATGCGATTCTCCCAAACAATGATCGACCCAGGTTCCGCAGTCTCTGCTACCTGTTTGAAGCCGTTCAAGCAGTCGTCTTGCGCCTGTCCAGCCTGCAACACCGTGTGGATGAATAGCCGGCGACCATTTTCTCTAAGCATTTCGCGTATTCCGTGACGAACGATGTAATTCCACATTTCGATGAAGGTCGAGGCTCCGTTGTCTACGACAAATGGCCCGTCCTCTTCCAGCAACAATACGACCAGTTCTTCAAATTTGAGCGGATCGATGGAATTCTCTTTCAGTAGTTCAATACTTGTGACATTGAAGGCCTTGAACTTCGAAAGCGTATGGTTGACGGGATCGGTGTCGAAACAACGCGGCTTCGCACCTTTGTGAATAAGATATTGCGCCATGAGAGAAGCGACAAAGCTCTTGCCCACACCACCCTTGCCTTGCAAGGTCATGTGAATATCGTGAACCGTTGTCTTGAGCTTCCCCCGTCCGTTTGGAGCGATGTTGCCATTCATTTCCACCTTCGCCATATCATCTCCCGTTGCGGTAGTCACTACTGTAGTAGATAGATACCACAGTTGAGCGGCCCTGTCTTCTACTGCTGGTTGTTCTTCTACCCCTGATTTAGTACAAATCTTCTCTCTTGGCTGTACCGACGAAATTCTTCAGATCGGGCTTCGTCACTTTCTTCAAGTTCGCGAGCGGATCAGCTTTGAGGAGCGGTAATTTCCCGCCTTCTGATGTTGGCGAAATACTAACGCCATCCTCGTCGCCTCCCGGATGAGTCAGCTCCCCTTGCAGCGGGCGGGCGGATCGTTCTGCGATTCTTATCCTTCGTGGGCTCTTCTCTTCTTGACGCCGGATTCTCCCGAGGTAAAGGGAGAGCTGTTTGTATGGGATCTCGATCTCGTGTTTGTTGAGCATGGCGTGAATGTCGATCAGACTATGACCTGAAGCGAGCGCCGCTTCGATGTCAGGCAACATCCACCGAATCTGCCCCATGAGGGACTTCGGTTTTTCGTCCTTGAGCTTGCGGATCGACTCAAGAACGCCCTCTGTCTTGCCGGTTCCGGTCCTTTTCCCTGAATTCACTAGGGTCGGCCTCCAGTTCTGGAAGTCAACAATATTCGTATAGTTTTCATACAAAAGTCGTCAACTGTGCCTAGTTTGCGCTGTTCGGCAACAGGAGTCAACATTGTTCATACAATAGTCAACATCTGAGGAAACTAGAAAGCCACCCCACACAGCGAAGCAACCGCAAAGACAACGTAGTGGAACATAAAGAAAACGTACTACCCTGCGGGGCTATTTTTGGTCTTAGTGATTTATTGACAACAGATTAGAGCGTGGCACGTTTATATAGCTTGCGCCACGTTTGTGGCACAGGAAGGCCAGAGGTATTGACTTTTTCGCAGAAGATCACTCTAGTAGATAGCAACCGAAGTACGATTTCGCGAAGTACGATTTCGAGGTGATGTTTGGCAAAGAAGGGTGAAGGTCGTAACGTTCGCTTTGAACCTGCGATGCTTGAGGCGATTGAAAAAGCAGCCAAAGAGGGGGGCTTTGCGTCCCCTTCCTCGTTCATCCGGCAGGCCGTTGTGAATCAGCTCCAGGGCGCGTCAAAGGCCCTGAGCGATACTGAGGAACGTATCTTGGCGACGCTAGAGCGGCAGAGCCGGGACATTCGCAAGCTGAGCACGGCGGCGATCCTCACCTACGCCAGTCTCGAAACATTCATCAAGCTCTATCTGACGTACCAGCCTGAAATCCCCCCAGAGGCGCGCAGCGCCAGCGTAGCAACAGCGAAGCTGCGGTACGAGAAGTACAAAGCCGACGTAGCTAAGGAAATGACCGGTAACGTGGCCGCAGCTCTGCGGGAATGGGTTGACTCTTTAGGTAACAGTTGATGGCGAGCTTCGCAGTCGAAGAAAAACCGTTTCGGCTCCGCCCGCGTGCGAACAAGCACGCCGGCCGAGATGAGGTTTCGGTGTGGAGCCGTGCCGGCCGCTCCGTGATGAGAATGGTTCGCCACAATTCCCGGAAGCCCAAGGCCTCGTCGGGCAAGGGAGCGAAGAAGACAGGGGCGCTCGCCAACAGGACGAGCCGGGTCAGAAACCAGAGGGTCGCCGTTCGCGTCACCTATGCTCAGAACCTTACACCGGGGCACTGGAAAGCCCATGGTCGATACATTGCGCGTGACAGTGCCTCCCAGCCCACGAAAGACCTTCCTCCTGGCTTCGGGCCGGACGGTAGTGTATCTGACATCGGCGGCACGCTGGCGGGGTGGCAAGGCGCCAAAGACCCTCGTCTGTTCAAGCTCATCATCTCGCCCGAGTTTGGAGAGCGCATGGATTTGGTCGCGCACACAAAGGCGCTGATGGAGGGCATGGGGCAAGACTTGGGAAAGCAACTCGATTGGGTTGCCGTTGTCCATCAGAACACCGACCATCCGCATGTGCATGTGGCGCTTCGCGGCATCTCCAAAGATGGGCAGGAGATCAAATTGCCGCGAGAGTATATCCAGAAAGGCATCCGTTTACGAGCCGAGGATCTCGCTACGGCGCAGCTAGGCATCCGCACCGAGGCTGACATAGCTGAAGCGCACCGGCGCGAGGTCGTACAACGCAGGTTCACACCGTTGGACCGCGCCATCGCAAACCAACAGCCTTCTAATGCTAAGGGACAGGACTTCCCTGCCCTAGCCAATCCGGCAAACCCCACTTTGAAACCGTATCAACGCCAGCAAGAACAATTCATAGCGAATCGGCTGCGGGCGCTCGCCACGATGGGACTTGCTACTGAGAAAGCGCCGGGACAATGGGAGGTGCGCGGAAACTTCGCGGAAGTGCTGCGGACAATGCAACGGACCTCCGATCGGCAAAAATCGATAGCCCAGCAAACCAGCCTTGCATCCGATCCTCGCATCCCGCTCCAGGTCGATGACTGGAGGAAATTACGGACTATCGAAGGGCGCGTACTTGGACACGGCGAGGAAGAAAACAGCGGCAAGCGTTACATGCTGCTGGAAGGTACGGACGGAAAGCTGCACTACCTTACGCACACACCGCAGATCAACAACGCCAGGCAGGCCGGTCGGCTCAAGCCCGATTCCTTTGTGACCATCCAGAGAGCGCAGATAGATGGGAAGATCGAGCATCGATTGGACGAACACGGCACCGCAGACGCGATCCTGACCGACAGGGCGTTTATCAGCAATCGGGCGGCGCGGTTGAATCAGATACGCAATCACGCCATCACGGAAGGACCTCTCGACGGCTCGACAAACGTAGGGCCTGTTTACGGAGGCTGGCTTGGCAAGTACAACTCCGCAATCGAACAACGCGCACAGGAACTACAAGCCGAAAGGGCAACGCGCCAGGTCGAAAGGGACTTCACAACGTCCCCGAGACCGCGCCGCAAAGACGTTGGCCGGTAAGGCTTCCAGTTAAATCTCAGCGATTTGACAGCCTTGACGACAGGAACTGTTGACTTCTCCGCTAAAACCTACTGTAGTAGATAGCAACCGAAGTAAAGTACGACGCCACCGCAACCAAAGGAGGATTTGCAATGGCAATTCAGGATGAAGTCTCCACAATCGAAACTCTCACGACCAACCGGAGTGAGACGTTTTTTGCCGCAGCGCCACGCATCCATCAGACTGAAGTCGCAAAACTCATCGAATCAGCACACGGCGCCGGCGCGGTAGACAAGTTTTTTGACGATGTTCACCGCGAAGGACAGTCTTACGTTGACCTTCAGGATGGCGTCAAATTATGGGGTTCCAGCAAAGAGCATTTGGAGCAGGAAGACATCCGCCGTGGGACTGTGGGCGATCTAGCCGATGCCCAGGGCGCTTACGGCAATCTCTTTCAGCTCAATTACACCCGAGACAACCAAGACGTTGCGAAGGAGCTGGTAGAACGCGCCGGGCTTCCCGACCTTGAAACCATTCGCGCGCGTAATCCGTGGCTCCATGAACAGGCGGCGCTACTCACCTTGGAGCCGGAGGCAAGGGCCTTCGAGGCGGCAGAGCTTGACGCTCGCGAGGCCGCGTTCAATTCCCTTCCGCAGCAACCCGGTATTGGCGAGCTGGACGAATGGGGAGAGCCGCGGCGGCAGCAGATTACTGCACAAGATCAAGCCGTAAGAGCTGACACGAAAGTCGCGGACGAGCAACGCCAACAGACGAATGAAGCCGTCGAGAAGACCACGAAAGACGGCGCATCGCTTCGAATCGAGACATCGACCCGCACCGCCGAGTATCAGCCTGGTACGAACACCGTCGATTTCACGAACAAAACAACAAGTACAAAAACCGAACTCGTTCCGGGTGAAGGGCTCACTGGTAGTCCTGAATCGGGTGAAGCGGTTCGCTCACGCACAGAAGAAGTGTTCGGAGCGAAGATCGACCGCGATGAGTTTGACAACAGCGACCAGCCTCTTGAAATTGCCGATCGCGCCGCCGAACAGCAGCAGCGCCGGCTTGAGAACGCGACGGCACTTGCCAGGCACGAGTTGAAGGCGGACGCCCAGGTCACTCTTGCTGACAAAAACGACGGGATCTACAACGGAAGAATTTTAGGTGTGACCGATAGCTTTCTACTACAGCGCAACGGTCCTGCTTCTGCGGTTGCGCACGACAAAGCCATGTTTGAAAGTCTTCCCGGCTATGGCCGCGATGCAACGATCCTCTATAGCGCTGGCAATGCGCGCGTGAACCTTCAGCCAATCAAAGACAAGGGATTAGGGATTGAACGATGAGCCAAGACATCGCACTTTACCGCACGCCCAAAAAACCCGATGACATCGGAGGGTTCAACTGGAAGCCGACCTTGTTCGGCTTCTTTTTGTTGTTTGTCTGGAATGTGGTCGCAACCGAGTGGGTTGCATGGCACTTTTCCTTTCAGCGCGCTTTGGGTCCAGCTCTATTTCGCGTGCCCGGCCTGGCGATCTATGAGCCTTTCCAGTGGGCTTTTTGGCTTTGGAAGTATGGCGGCAGCTCGAATCCCGACATACGGCTCCCTGTTGTCGGGAGTGCTGGAATCGTGGTCGTTGGCACCGCCGTCACGATCATGCTTGTTGCGTTTCTCAACATGCGCCGCACAAAGAAATACCTCACCGGAAGCGAGGATTTGCACGGCTCTGCAAAATGGGCCGATGCGGCCACGATTGAAGAAACAGGGCTGATTGAAACCGACACAGGCGTCTATGTGGGCGGATGGTACGACAAGGAGCTGCAGCGCCTTCATTATCTCCGCCACGATGGCCCCGAGCATATCCTTGCGTTCGCACCGACCCGTTCAGGCAAGGGTGTCGGGCTTGTCATCCCCACACTCCTTGCGTGGCAAGAGAGCGTAATTGTCTATGACATCAAGGGTGAGAATTGGGCGAAGACAAGCGGGTTCCGAGCTGAAGGCCTCGACCAACTGTGCATGAAGTTTTCTCCCGTTGAAGATGGCAACGGGTCGCGTTTCAATCCACTTGCTGAGGTTCGTATTCGTACCAACCGAGATGTCTCCGACGCGCAGAACCTTGCCGACATGCTTGTCCGCAGCGGCGAGGACAGCGCCCAGGAGCGCTACTGGCAAGATGCAGCATCCTCCATCATGACGGGGATGCTGCTGCACGTTTGCTACGCCGCAGCCGCCGAGGGCCGCGCCGCCACCCTGAGCGATCTCTGTCTTGTCTTCACCTTCCCAGGCATCAGCTTCCGCGACACCCTGAATGGACTCCTCAACTACCCCCACGACCCGAACTATGAGCGCCGCTGGCGCACTCCGACAGGGCAGCCTACAAAGACCCACCCGACCGTGCGAGAGAAGGTTCAGGAAATGCTCGACAAGGAGGACAAGGACTTTTCCGGCGTGCTCTCGACGGCCAAGACAGCCCTCACGCTCTACAGCGATCCTCTAGTCGCGAAGAATTGCGCCGTCAGCGATTTCACAATTCAGGATCTCGTAAACAGTTACCGGCCCATATCCCTTTACCTTGTCGTCCCTCCGAGCGACAAGATTCGGCTGCGGCCTCTCATCCGGCTCATGTTCACGATGATTGTCAATCGTCTCACCGAGAAGATGGACTTCGAGAACGGAGCGCAGAAGCCGAATCGTCACCGCCTCTTGTTCATGATCGACGAGTTTCCGTCTCTCAAGAACATGCCCATTTTCGCTGATGCTCTCAGCTATATGGGCGGCTACGGCCTCAAAGCATTCCTTATTACTCAAGACATTCGCCAGATCGTCAGCGAGTACGGGCAGAACGAAAGCATCGTCTCGAACTGCCAGATTCGCGTCGCCTACGCGCCCAACCAGTACGACACCGCGGAGCTGCTTTCGAACCTTAGCGGCACGATGACGATTGAACGGGCAACCGTGAGCTATTCCGGTGACCGCACCGCGGCGGTCATGAAGCATGCCAACACGAGCATTCAGTACGAAGAACGTCCGCTCATCACCCCCGACGAGGTCATGCGCCTTCGGCCGGCGCGCAAGAAAGGTTTTGGATGGAAACAAAAGATCGTCGCGCCAGGCGACATGCTCATTTTCATGTCCGGCACACGGCCCATCTATGGCACTCAAATGCTTTACTTCATGGACCCTGTTCTGAGCGAGCGCGCCGCTGTACCACCGCCAACGAAGTTCTACCAGCTTCAGCACCACAACAACATCGAGAACGAACGCGAGATCGATTTTGAAACGGAAGAGGCCACGGTTCGGCCACAGCTTTCGCTTACGTTTGCGTCTGAGCCGCCGCCGTCCCCGGTCGAAGAGGGAGAGCTGGTCGACGAAGATGCCGTTGTTTCCGACGAAGGCATGGAAATAGTTCACCGACCACGAGCTGAAGGGCCACGCGGCATTCCCATAGCGCCGCTGCCTGTTGCTGTGTCTTCCGAGGAGAGCGACGGCGGGATGGAACCATCCATTGTCGAAGTTGCCACAGTCACGCAGGGGGACATCGCGCCGATCGGCGGGATCAATCAGGGAAGGGGTTAGCTATGCGGCAATACAGCAGCTATTGGACTGGCGACGGAAATCTGACCGCGCCTATCGAGATTCGCTACCTGCCAAGCGGGACTCCCGTAGGCACGACACGTATCGCTATCAGGGAAGTGTGGGATGACCCGAAGAAAGGCAAGCAGACCCACACGTCCTTTCTCAGCCTTGTTTTTTGGGGCGAAGCCTTCGTAGAGGCAGCCAAGCATTTCCAAAATGGTCAGAACATCCACGCCGAGGGTGCGCTTAAGAGTCGCACCTTCGAGAGTGGCCGCTACAAACGGACGGTGACGGAGATCACGGTTACCCGCGTTTTCGGTATCGCTTCATTCGGCAGCGACGACCACAACGAATTACCAGAGGAGGAGGGAACTAATGGAAGCAACGATGCAAACAGCAACGATGAAGCAGGCTGGCCCCAGGTCGTCTAAGCCAGCCCGAAGACGCCGTCCTGTGCTCCTGGCAACAGCCATCACCTTCATTTCAACAATCGGTATTGCGGGCATTGCCGGCGTCCGATGGAACCCAACAGCTTCGGTTCGGACAGGCCTCTACGTCATCACAAACGACGCGAATGCGCCGCTCGTCGCGTTCTGCCCGACAGGAGAGGCCGCAACCGAAGCCATTGCACGCGGCTATCGTCCGCGCGGCCTGCAATGCCCAGATAAGTACGCAGCTTTGCTCAAGCCGGTCGCCGCCAGAGCCGGCGACACGGTAGAAGTCAGCCAGAACGGAATTAGCGTTAACGGAAGACTTCTTCCCAACACAGCCTCTTTCAAGACTGACGTGAAAAAGCGTCCGATGCACGTCTGGCCCAACGGGACGTACATCGTGCAACCCGGAACCGTTTGGGTTCTCTCGACCTACAACAAATACTCCTATGACTCCCGTTATTACGGGCCAATCCAGCTCTCGACGGTGATTACCCATGCAAAGCCTTTCTGGACTTCTCACTAAAGCGAGGCGGCTGGCGCCGCCTCTTGCTTCGTTGTTCGCCGGGGTCCTCATCGGAGCCGTTGCGTGGAGTGGTCATGCACTGACCATTCCAATCAGTCTCCTTTTCTGTTTCGGCCTCCGCGTCGCGCCAGGTCCACTGTGCCGCTTCCTGATTTGCACGGGGTATTTTGCAGGAGGGTCGTGGACAATGTTGCCGGGAGCGGCCGTCTTCTACGGCTCTGAATTCAATCCAGGCGGGATCTTCTGGATGTGGATCGGATTTGCGGTTTTGATGGGCGCTCCGTGGGCCCTGCTATGCAACCCATCTCCGCGCCGGCTCGCCTGGGCGATTCCGGCCTGCTTTGTGCTTACGTCGATTCCGCCGCTCGCACTCGCAAGCATCGTGAACCCTTTGACGAGCGCCGGTATCCTGATGCCTGCAACGTGCTGGTTAGGACTAGCCGCTACCATCGTCCTGGCAACCTTCATGGCTGTTCGTCCTCGCTACGGCGTCCCTGTTTGGGCTGTCTTGCTCGTCATTGCATGTCTCACCTACCACCAAGCGCCGACAATTCCGAACTGGCAGGGCATCGACACCGAGTTTGGAGGCTCGGGAATCAATCTTCCCGGTCCTCTTAGCGATTATCGCAACGCGCAATTCATCCAGCGCGCTGCCCTCGCTTCGCAAGCGAACGTTGTCGTTTTCCCTGAAACGTCAGTGCATCGTTGGAACAGCTCGACCGATCTTTTTTGGGGCCCACAGCTCCGGCTCCTGCAGAAGCGGGGAAAGACACTCCTCATCGGAGCGGATGTTTCAATCCCCGGGGGAACCGCCTACAAAAACGTCATCATCATTCGTGGCGATGCAGCAACCGGCCAATTCCAGCAGCGCGTTCCTTTGCCGGTGGCCATGTGGAAGCCCGGAGCTCCCGACAGCGTTCCTTTGAATCTCAACGGCCCAGGAACGCTACAGGTCGGCCATGAACGCGCTGCGATCCTCGTTTGCTACGAACAGCTCCTCGTGTGGCCGGTTCTGAGTTCGATGGCCGAACGGCCTTCCGTTCTCGTTGGAATGGCGAACGATTATTGGGCGAAAGACACCATCATCCCGGCGATCCAGCATAGCTGTTTGCAGGCGTGGGCAAGGCTTTTCGACATCCCCCTCGTGAAGGCGGTCAATTTCTGATGAGCATCCAGAGTCAACAAACTTCATACAGGTTAACTTTGAGGGTACTCAACCCGGTTACCCCCACCACGCAAAGAAAAGTCAACAATGTTCATACAAGAATCATACAATTGCTTGAGCACGGCATCATGCTATTTGCTGCGCTCAGTTGCAGCTCGTATCTGGCCGCGCAGGCTAACACCCGGCTTCCTATGGCAACATTCAACCAACTCGCCGCGAGATGCGCGCCCAACGCCGCTGTAGACACGCTAGGCGCCGTCGCCTTGACCGAATCAGCCTTGCACCCTTACGCGCTGAGTCTCAACTACCCTGCTACCGTAGCGGCCTACAACGGCCTGCACAATCAAGAGGTCTACCTGACTCGACAGCCGGCGACACTGCCTGAGGCGATCCATTGGACGCGCTGGTTTCACAGCCGCGGGTACACCGTCAGCATCGGCCTTATGCAGATCAACAGCGAGAACGCGGCCAGATACGGCGTTGCCGTTCGCCAGCTTTTTGACCCATGTACAAACGTGGCGATCGGAGCGCGGTTGCTTGGGGAGATTTATTCGACAACCCCTCATTCCGGGAAGCCGGACATTAATGCCCTGTTTTCCACATTTTCCCTTTACAACTCAGGCTCATTTACAACTGGATTGAAGAACGGCTATGCGTCTACAGTTATGAGCAACGCTCATCGAGGAGTTGGGAACTAGCGAGTTTGGTCGTTGACAAAAATGAAAGCCCGGCGTCTGCAAACGCCGGGCCGGTCTTACACCCGCATAGGAGGCGGGCACCATTTGGATAAAGTATCGCAGATCATCGAACAAAACGCATCCCTATTCCCAGCCGAGATCCTTTCACCGCGGAAAGACGCGAAAACGCAAGCTGCAAAACGCGGACGAGCTGCAAAGAAAAAGGGGATGCCAGGCGAGCCGAGAAACTACGAGCAGGAAACTGAGAGTGCTCAACTCGCTTTAGTGGATGCTCTGGCCGACTACACAGAACTGCGGCGCTCCGGTGTGAGTCCGCAGCTTGTTCAGATTGCCCAGGCACTTATCTTCTGCGGCCTTCCATATCGTGAAACCACCGAAGACAGAATCAGCCGCGTCTCACGCGACCGAGACGGGAACGACATCCGCGTCACTTTCTACGCCCTGGCTTCGGACAAGGAAGGCAATCGGATTCCCATGCCCTACGGCGCAGATCGCACCTTCCTTCATTGGTGCATCGACAAGGCGATCAAGCTCAAGAGTCCTTTCGTGCCGCTTGAGAAAGCTGCTGACTTTCTCACAGAGGTAGGCCATTCAAAATCAGGCCAGAACGTAAAGCGGCTCCGCGACGCATACCGCCGGCTCTCCGGACTCACGATCTTTGTAGAGCGTTACGGCAAGGAGAACAAGGACCACGAGAGCGACGAAGACAGATCGTTGTTGCCAATCATCGAGGACTCGCGTGTACCAGCCAGCATTCAACCGAGAGCTACGCCGATCACTGGCCCAGCCGGTCTAAGGTTTGGTGAGAAGTTTTTCAAGGAGATCAACCGGCACCACGTTCCGTTTCCGTGGGAGATTCTTCGCAAGCTAGAACAAAAGCCACAGATGCAGGATTACATCTTGTTCCTACACTGGCGCAGCTACGCAGCCAGGACAAGAACGCTGATCACTTGGAAGCAACTACGCGGCCAGCTCTGGCACGCGGACTCCAACACGGCTCGTATCCGCGTCAGGTTTGACAATGCAATCAAGCTGCTCAAGGGAGTTTGGCCTGAGCTGTCGGCCGAGGCGACCAAGAAAGGCCTTCTCATTGGACCTCCAGCAAAGGGTCAGCACCTCATACCCTCGCACAACGTTGAGACGAAATATCTCAATGGGTAGTGATGTAACAGGTATAAATGTCCCGCGAAAAGCCCCTTTTTGGGGCTTTTTTGCTGGACTTTTCAGAGCCGATCGTTGCAGTGATGTTCCGGGTCTGTTTTAGCCGTATCTCTCTGATAGTGCAAGGGATGTAAGATTGGATCGCCGAAACTTGAGTGATGTAACAGGTATAAATGGACTGTAAAACCGTTGATAAAAGCCCTTTTTTCAGCCGCTTAGAGGCTTAAACAAGGGACAGTGATGCTCCGGGTATAAATGCACTAAGCTACACATTACAAAGCGCTTGTATGAATAAGTTGGGTGAAAAGCTCGGTGTGCCAAGGGAAAGAAGTGATGTTCCGGGTATGATTTCCGCGCAAGTTATTGAGGATATGCCACTTGCAGGAGAGTCGAGCAGACAGGGAGCGGGTGTGAGAAAAAGTGGTGATGCTCCGGGTATGGATGACGAGCAACTCGTAGCAGCAGAACGGCTTAGATATTTCCCACAGCTACAGGAAAAGTCCCCCAAAAAAGTGATGTTCCGAGTATGAAAAGTGATGCTCCGAGTCGGGTAATGTGATGTTCCGAGTCAGAATTGGTGATGCTCCGGGTATCCCTATAAGGAAGCAAGTGGTTACAAGTAATTCCATGTTGATCGTCGCAGGTTGTTATCCCTGTGCAAAATGTGCGAATCGTCCCAGCAATAAGGCACGCCCTAACGGGCGGATAGCTAAAAGACCCAAAGGCGCGCCCTTCGGTCGGATTTCCAAAAACAAAAACAATCCGCGCGCCCCAAGGGGCGCAAAAGAAAGACAGATATCAACCACAGTGCCTGATTCTGAAGCTCTGGCGGGCTCAGGACGCGCCGATGGGCTCTTCATGGACCTCGGGCTACCCCCAAACGCACTGTTGGCCAAATTCCGCGTAGTCGGAGCCAGTTCCCTTCCCTCTCATTTCGAGCTGGCCTTACGGCGATCTGACTGCATGGCCTCTTCCAGAGCATGCATAAATCTCACGTCTGGCTCGACCAACGAAAGCGCCGCGCGGACGATGACGCTATCGTTCGTTCGTATTCCGTGGTTCGTCGAAGCGTATCCGCTCAATTGTCGGAGTTTCGTCAAATCTTCCGGATATAGATAGACCGTGTTCCGAGTAGGATTGAGGGATTTCGCCAACGGCTTCACGGGCGCGATCGACGAACCGGCGTTTCCAGGACGGAGTTGCTTTCTTTCCACGGTTGGGTTCCCTGCCGGCTCGCTTCTCTGCTCTGTCTCAGGAGGAACTGCAGCAATAGGTTTTGCCGCTTCCTCGTTTCTGAGTACAGCCTGGTCGACGGCTCTTTCTTCCGTGGCCTGTTTCAATGCTGCCAAGGGATCTTCCCTGAGCATTTGTGTAGGTTTGTACGCTGCCTTTGCCATTCTTGATTCCCCTCCCTATCTTTTTGCAACAGCGCTGGACTCCTGGCTGAGTGACGAGCTGTTGGTTAGGCTCACAATTTCCAGCGCCAACTTGCCGGCGATAACCTGAGCCGCACGGTCCAACACATTCCAGCCTCCGCCGCCTACAAAATGAGCGAACACCTGTCGGTCGGGAATTTGCGTCTGAAGAGCCTTCACTTTAAGAGCAGCAACTGACTCATCGACACTTCTTGCCAGAATCGTTCCACTTTTTACCTTGTTCACAAGCACGCGGACGACAGCGCGGGGGTTCGTCTTTTCCGCAAAATCGACGGCTTCAGTGACCTCCCAGAAGTCCACGATCTGCTGGCCTGTGACGATGAGTACGACGTTGGCCTCTCTCACCGCGAGCAGCGTCGCCGGATGTTCGAGGTTGGGGGGCGTGTCAAACACGATGTAGGTGTATTCGTTTTTTGGGATAGCGATCTCTACTTCAGACTTCGAATACGTCAGGCTTTTCGTACTGGACCCCTGCTTATCGAAATCCTGCACCGCCACGTGATTGCCTGCCTGGCGTAAAGCCTCAGCAACAAGCAGACTCGAAGTGGTCTTCCCTGCCCCGCCCTTTTTGGCTAGAAAAGCGATCTTCATACTCTCACACTCTCACATTGGCATAACTGCATACTCTCACACACAGAGTAGCATCATTTAGTGTGAATGTCAGAGTGTCATAATTAACACTGTGTCATATAGTATGAGAGTATGCGAGTGAGTAGAAGCCATTGATTTTTTATAACTCTATTAGAATCAGTGCTTTATGATAGACTAATACTGTATGACACTCATACTGTATGAGAAGGTTCCCCTATCGCGTTTGTGATCGCACGCTTAAACGCATCCGTCTTTCCTAAATATCGCTCGGTGGTTTGGATAGAGGAGTGCCCGAGCAGTTCCTTGATGTCTTCCAAGGCGGCATCGGATGCACGCAAGAGCCGGGCACAAGTACGTCTCGCGTCATGAGGGCGAAAGCCTCCTAGGTTCTCAGAAACCGTATAGTGTGAGAGTATGAGTTTCACACTCTCATCAGCCATCTGTACTTTACCGAGCCTACCGTGCCTGGAAATACTACGAAACATAGAGCCCTGGACAATACGAGTCGCGCCTAACCAGTCATAGATGGCGTCTTTGACCCAGAGTGGCAGAGGGACGCTACGGAGCTTGCCGCCTTTGCCAACAAGGTCAATCAGGCCCCACTGACCGTCCTGCTGTCTCAAGGCAGCGACGGGCAGGCCAACCAATTCACTACGGCGCAGGCCCGTCGAAAAGAGGACGGCCAGCATAGCAAAGTCGCGTTTACCTCTAAGCGTGTTGCGGTCCGGAATACGAAGAATACGGTCCAACTCCGCTTTCCCAACCCACATGCCTATGCGACTGGATTGACTCTTTTCACCGCGCACACGTCGGATTCCTGCTGCTTCCGTCGGAGAGATTAAACCCTGGTCCGCCGCTTCTTGTGCCAGGGCTCGAACCGCGGCCAGTCTCTGATTCACTGTCGCCGGGGCATAGCGCCGTTCCAGGCGCCCATCCTCCAGAACCTCGCCGGCCGCGACGAGCGAGTCTTTGTACTGAAGAACGGCCATCCGAGAGAACGTCGTTACGTTGGACTGAGCCCAACACCAACCGAAGAAATGGAGCAGGGAAGTGCGGTATGCGCGTCGGGAATTCGGCGACTCAAGGCTCCGCTCGACCCCTTCAAGGAGCCGGAGGATCGGAGCGGGCAACTCCACCTCGCCATCCTGGGAGTCTGAAACCAGCGCGGAATGAAGGAGGGCAAGTTCCATCTTTTCAGGCTACTAGAATCTCATACTTTGGATAACGTACATTATCAAAAGTCAGAAATAGCCGTTTTGAGGGTAGGGGATTGTTGCGCTTATGCGCAATAATCTTTCCAGGCACGATTTTTGCGGAGGAAACGGGCATGGGGCGACGGCTCTCTTGGTTGGACCGGTTATACCCAATCTCCCGCACCGTTGCGGGCTCAGCCCGCTCCCACTACGACCGGAAAGATCTCCAGCAGCTTTTCGAGATCCAGCCGCGCTCAGCTCAGAACCTGATGGCCGCCCTGCCGACCGTACCGATCGGCAGAGCCCGCCTGGTCGATCGGGAAACCCTCAACAACTTCCTAGAGCGACTTCAGCAGGCCGACGATCCAGCTCAAGCATTTGCTGAGATCAGGGAAGGGAAGGGAAAGACTGTTCGGCGAAAGCTTCGTACCCTCGTACTCCAAGACGTGCAAACCGACATTGATACTCTGCCGGCGTCCGTTCAGCTTTCCAGCGGCGAACTGCACGTCACCTTCAAGACGGTAGACCAACTGGCCGAGTCACTGATGCACTTGGCCGTAGTTCTGGACAAACAACTAGACGAATTCATCACCCGGTACGAGCCACCTTCAGAGCCAAGCCCCGAAGAGCGGGCAGAACGAGAAGCCGAACGAGGAGATGCCGAGTATTTCGCGAATTGGGGACGGTAGTATGACTGTCATACTGTCATACACTCCGAACGTAACCAGCTAAGTTAACCGTGACAGCGCAGCCAAGCCAAGACAATCAACAACTTCTAACGCGCAACTATTGTTGGTTCAATAATGTACGCATGCTTGACAAAGTATGCTTACGCTGTCATATTCAAGAGCATGGCCGAGCTTGCCGACCTTATCCGCAAACAACGTCTGGCGCGCAACTGGTCCTTGAGGCGACTGGGAGAGGAAATCGGCGTCACTGCGGCCTATGTGGGCGACATCGAAGCGAACCGCAGGCTTCCAGGTCCGGAGCTCAAACACCGCATTGCGTCGGTCCTTAATATTGCGGCGGAGGATCTCGAAGCCGCCGACAACCGGTTATCTTCCGACCTGCGGGAGTGGATGGACGAGCGTCCCCAGCTCATTTCGCTGCTGCGCACTCTCAAAACTTCGCCGGAGTCCGACATGCTGATCCAGCGCCTTGGCCGATTTCTGAATCGCCGGTATCCACCGAAGACGCCGCGCGGCATGTTGGTGACGTGGGAATCGGAACTGCGCGCGATAGCCGCGGAAGCCTCCGCGTGGTCGATAGAAACGGGCGGTGACCTTTTCGGGCGGTGGCACGATATCCCGACGATTCTGCTTGCGACAAAGGCCGGACCGAACGCCCAACGTAACACCGCGCATTTCCGCCTCGATGTCGATTACCTCCGGCAACTCAGCGAAACGCTCGCCTCTGACTGGGCTCTCCGGTATTTCGGCGACTGGCACTCTCACCATCGCCTCGGTCTTTCGGCTCCCAGCGGTGGAGATCAGAAACGCATCCACGGTCTTGCAAGTCGCAACCAGTTTCCCGGTATGACGGAGATCATCGTCACGCTTGAGGACACCCGCAGCGAACCTATAATCCGGATTCATCCCTGGCTCTACGATCTTTCAAGCGACGACAGCGGCCCTCAACCGCTAAAGGTCAGGGTCCTCCCCGGCATCAGTCCGATACGGCAAGCCCTCCTGGCCCGGCGCGTATTGCCCGAACAGGAATTCTTTGCCTGGGAAAAGATCTCGCTGCAACGAATCAGAATTGGGTCCGACGCGGCTCCGCCCGCACTGGAACCGATCTCCGACGTGGATCTCGTGACGCGGGAGAAAACACTCTCGCAGCTCGCCGACGCGCTCAAGCTGGCGAGCGGAAGTGCCATTGAGCAGCATTCCACCGGCTTCGGAAACGTGCTGGTCGCAAAACTCCATCGCACTCACTACCTGGGGTTTGCGCTGAGCGCGGCATGGCCCATGAATGTCCTTGACGTTCACCGTCTTAACCGCGCTGATGGGTCAACGGAATCGATCGACGCGCCTTCAGGCCTCGTGGCTGCGGATATCCAGGGTATTGTTGACGTTTTTCGTTCAGCGCAAGCAAAGGAAAAGGGGACGGCATAGACATGTGGAGCGACGATCAGCGCCGGCGTCTCTATCTGGAGAATGAAGTTCTTCATAAGGAAGATTTCACTCAATTTTCGGTGTACTGGTATGAATCCAGCAACACCTACGAAGCGTCCGGCACCACTTCGTCTAGTTCGGGAAAGCTTTACACGCTCGCAATCCCCATCCCAAGCGGTTTTCCGCAGCAACGTCCACCCATGTACCTCACTTATCCGTTTCCGCTGTATGCGGCGGACGGAAGCCGCGTGTCTTCATCGGGGCTTTCGCACAATATGCACACACTGGCGCCGTCGTCGTCGGGTCAAGTCCAGATTTGTCACTGGCGCGACGATCGATGGCACTCGGGCATATTACTTCACAAGGTTTTTCTTAAGGGCCTGCTCTGGATCGAGGCGTACGAGCAGCATCTGGCAACCGGCCGTCCACTAGCAGAATTCGTTTCGACCATGAAGGAAAGAACATGACAGCAGACCCGCAGCAGCAGCAGATGATTCGCGAGGCAATGAAGGCCATCGCTGAACGCAGGCCAGGCCGCTCCAAGCTGGTCTATGACAAGACGAAGCGCACCATCGTCGCCGTGACCGAAGGCACGCAAACTCCACGTGCGCTCAACATCACAGCGGACGACGCTGATATGTTTGCCGTCGCCACGCTGTCGAGCCAATGGCTGCGGGAGCGGTGGAACGAATTCACGCGAGAAGGGACCCTCGCCGTTCGATTCAGCTCCTGGGACGGCGGCGAAGCCTATACCCAGCAGGATCTCGGACCGCTGCCCGCAGCATCATTTATAGATGGAACACTGTCAACAGCTGATAAAGCGGCGTCTGCACCGAAAACGCCCTTGCGCCTTGTCCTCGACTCTACACAGGCCAACGGTTCCGATCCGGCAGTCTTCACCGCGCCGGACGGCTTTGCCTATCGGGCAAGCGCGAAAATCAACGAAGGCGAAGAACCGGTTTCCGTGGTGTTCGCAGATGTGCAACCGGCGCTCGCAACGCGCCGTGCAGGAATTCTTGAGACTACGATTCTCACCGGCAAGTCCGTGGTCTGCGTGGGTGTGGGCACCGGCGGCGCGCATGCGGCGATTGAGCTGGCGAAATGTGGCGTCGGTCGTTTCGACCTGATCGACCCCGACAGACTTACCGTCGGCAATATTGTCCGGCACCCCGGTGGTATCTCGCAGGTGGGCAGGCTAAAGGTGAAGGTGATACGCGACCTGATTCGGGAAAAAAACCCCGATGCCCAGGTGACGATTCACCCGGTCGCGGTCGGCGCTGAAAATGTCGAAACAATCAGGCTATTGATTGCCCAGGCGGACGTAGTGATCTGTGGCACGGACAGCAGACCCAGCAAGCTTCTGATTAACAAACTCTGCATCGAAGAGAACGTCGTCGCCGTTTACGGGGGTGCGTTCAGGCGTGCCTATGGAGGACAGGTCCTGCGGGTGCGCCCGAAAACCTCTCCTTGTCACGAGTGTTTCGTCGCCGCAATGCCGGAAGAGTCCACGGATGTGGAAATTTCGTCGGCTGCGGCGGCTGAAGCCATCGCTTATTCCGACCGGCCCGTCGCGGTTGAACCCGGCCTATCTCTTGACGTGCTGCCGATTGCAAACATGCTGACGAAGCTGGCTCTCATGGAGTTGCTTGCCGACACGACCAGCACGCTGGACATCCTGAAGGCTGACTACGCCGCGCCATGGTATCTGTGGCTTAACAGGCCCGAGCCAGGCACACAGTATGCGGATTGGCCGCCAATGAGCGAGAGCAGCGATGAAATGACGATTAACCGTTGGTACGGCATCGATCTCGCGCGAGATTCGGATTGTCCTGTGTGCGGTGACTTCATCTCGTCGATAGCTGCGTCATACGGCCTCGACGCGGAAGCGTTCGGAAATTTGCCGTCTCTACCTACAAAGGAGTAATACCGCGTGGAACTGGTGGGCGATTTCAAAACGTTTCTGTCTTCACTACAGCCCGGCGAGGCTGATGTAGCTGCAGCGAAGGCCGCGCATGAAACAGTTCGCGAAGAGTTGCGCACCGACGACGATTCAAAGGAAGCACATAAGGAGACTTTTCTTTCAGGCTCCTACGCTCGAAGCACGGCGATCAATGACATTAACGACGTGGATGTGATCTGCGTCCTGGATCTCGACCACCGGATTACGGAGCCGGAAGTCTGTTTGGCATGGATTCAGGGCATTCTCGCTCGCTACTACAAGGAAACCAAGCGGCAAGGAAGGTCCGTAGGGGCCAGTGCAGCAAAAGGTGTGTGGCTCGATATAGTTCCGGCCACGCCAGTATCTGCGGATGACGGACCTTTGTGGATACCTGATCGCGAGGCGCGCGAATGGGTGCAAACCCACCCAAAGGGACAGATTGCCGCAGGCGTGAGCAAGAACAAGGCGACCAACGGATATTACGTTCAGGTTGCGAAATTGATGAAGTTTTGGCGCGATAGGTTGGGCACCGATCCGTGCAATCCGAAGTCGTATATTCTTGAATCGCTCATCCACGGCACCATCGGAAATCCATCCTCACATGCGGTTGCAATCGTAAACGTGCTCGAAGGCCTCGAACGCAGCTACGGCAGCTATCGGAATACCAACCGCGTCCCCGTTATTTCTGATCCGGGGAATACATCGGTGAATGTGGCAAAGCGATGGTCCGCCAAGGAGTTTAGTGATTTCATGGTGCAGGTCAAATCCTCTGCTGCCACGGCACGCGCCGCATTAGACAGCTCCGACGAGACCGCAAGCCGCAAGCTCTGGCGTCAGCTATTTGGTTCGCAATTCGGGGGGTGAGCAATAATGAGCGAGTCTCCAAAACAGCCCGATAACACATCCGATAATCCGGGTTCCCTGCTATCGCCAGAGGCGATGGGAGGCATTAACGCGGGAAAGGGTTTCGACTTCCAGACGCGCTATGCGGCGTGCCACGTGCCGCTATGGCTGCTTGAAGCGGCATTCCATCAGCTTTTCGTCGAGGGCACGGGCGACATAGATATTCGCTTCAACGAGGGAGGCAAATCGTCCCGCGTCCACATTCAGGTCAAGGACCACGATGTGCAGCCGAGTGAACTCAAATCGGTGATCGAGCAATTCAGCCGTCTGGACTCCGCTCAGCCGCATACGTACAAGTGCTTCACCCTGGTGTGTCCATCGCTGTCTCCCACGGTCCGGCCCATTGAAACGGGACTTGCACGGTTACGTGGCGCCAAAGCATTCTACGATGATAAGCCGGAGGCCCTGGCGCCGACCAAACAGGAGGTTGACGAGCGGCTGCGCGCCGTAGGCCTGGGAGACCATATTGATTTCATTCACGCGAAGGTGTCCATCGACGCGGGACACGGCGATATGCACCACGATGAGCGAGCCATCAATCACTTCATCAGCCGATTGCTGGATCATCCCGACTACGCCGATAAAGTCCGCGCCATGGTGCAGCCGGCGTTCGCCGAGATCATGCGCGCCATCGGTGCCAACAAGGGCAATGTCCTTGAACGGGCTGAAATCGAGAAGCTTCTGAGAGCAGCGGTCGCAGCAGGAATGGCAGGCGAAAAGAAAATTACGCTGTGGCTGCAGAATTGGACGAGTGAATCCTTCGACCCGCCAGCGGACTATGCGCTCGACTGGTCATCTTACTTCGACCGAGCCACGCGGAAAGTACCCTCTCCCGAGACATGGAACAAGGAGCTGATTCCCGAACTCGATGCGCTCAAGAAAAAACTCCTCGTGGAGCGCAAGGAGCGGCTCATCCGGTTCCGTGGCAAGTGCGCCCTCTCCTCCGGCGTTGCGCTGGGAGCCGTTTTCCCGACCGTCGGGGGTTGGGCATTTGAGATACCCCAGCCTCCTTCAAAAGAGGATTGGAGATCGGACGCACCGGCGACAACTCCCTACGACCTTCGCGTAGAAGTAATCGAAGGCAGCCCGGAAGGCACGGATATCGTTCTTGGGCTGAACATCAAGGGCGACGGCCGCCAGGACATCATGAAGTACGTGGAAGGAACGGGCAACCTGCCCAGGATATTCGCATTCATGTCCCCGCCATCCCAAGGCGCGCAATCAATCCGTGGGGCAGGGGACGCCTGCGCTTTCGGGCAAGCCGTTCGCGAGAATCTCGGCCAGCTCCTGAAGGCACACAGTCTGCGCAAGACCCGCATCTATTTCTATGGCCCTTTTGCTCTCGCGGTGTTCCTCGGGCAGCAGCTGACTTCTGTCGGCGAAATTCAGTTATTCGAATATCAAGACCCTAGCTATGTTCCAAGCTGTTCGCTACGGACGTAGCCAGTCCGAAAATCAAGGAAGTCTATGCCCGCAAACTTCCCGGCAGATCTCGCTAGTCACGTCCACAGACAGTTGGTGGGGCGCAAGGAGAGTCGTCCCCCTTCGTTAAAGCTCTTAACGGCACTGTTTGAGACACTTTATTTTGCCAGCCTAAAACGGGAAGAAACCCAGCCCATCTCCTGTCGAGTAGCTTTCATCGACCGGAAGCGACCAGATCAACATCCGCCCGAACGAGTAGTTCCCGACCGATGGCGAGTTTTTCCTCTTACCGACGATCTGCCGTTAACCGTGCGCAATCTGGTAAAGCTCTCAACCGCGGTCGATCCCTGGGGATCCACTCTGGCAGTAGATACGAACTCCAAGGGAAAACTGCGGATATGGGGATTAATCGATCAGGGCGTTCATTACAGCACTTTCGTTGTGAAAGAGGCTTCGAGCGCTCCGGAAATGCCTGGGATGTTTCAAGTTTTAATTCAAGGAACGGGCGAAATCGCCGTTTACAAAGCCTACATCTTGTTAGGTAGCCTCAAGCAGGACTCTCTGGTGAAAGGGCAGCAAAGAGTTTTTCAGTCAGGACCGGTGCATTTGAAGTTGATGAAATCCATCAAGGAATTCCAGCGACAGGTGCGAAAAAAAGCAGGAGAAAAACTCTATGATGAGAGGGGACATTGGAACGAGAGTTTGGAAAGCAACTGGATCTCAGCCCTCTGCAGGATACTGATCGGTATCCATAAATATGGGCATGGCGGAGCGGTGTTAATCTCCGACAACAGCTCGGGGCTCAATCCAAAATACTTGCTTAACTACGATCGGCTAGCAGACGCTCTCCTTCGGGCCAGCGTACTCTCCATACAACATACCTCCTACGCCGACGTCATCCACGAGAAGTACCTGAACCAGCAAGCCGATGAGATTCCGACTGATCTTTACTTAGACGAGTCCGTGGCCGGTACTGAGCTAAATGACACCAACGACGAACTGACAGGTTGTGTACGTTTTTTGGCTTCCCTGTCACGGGTCGATGGCCTGATTTGGCTCGATTCGCACTTGCGCCTGAAAGCATTCGGAGTCGAAATCACGGTCCGAGAGGAGCCCCACAAGGTTGTTATGGCCGAGAATTCTCGAGCTACGAAGACCAAGAAACTTACCGTCAACCAATATGGGACAAGACATCGATCCATGCTACGGTATTGCGCCGCTTATCCCAACAGCATGGGCTTTGTGGTTTCGCAAGACGGCGACGTTCGTGCAATTACTCACACAGGCAATCACGTTGTTCTTTGGGACAACGTTCGGATTCAATCGTTGCGCAATGCGCGGATTCTACCTTCCGAATAGTGCTGTCAAATCCCGACTGAGTTTCTTTATGGGGCGCGCCGGGAGAACCGGCGCTGCTCCTTCCAAGAAGAGAAGTTTTTTCACGACTCTGAGCATGAACCGCAGAATGAATACTACCGGCCTCGATCCGGGCCGTGGCGCGCCGCCAACTCGTCTTTGATTTGCCCTTTTACCGAGTCCACCAAACCACGCGCGTAGAAGCGCGCATTATCGCTCTGCCCGTGCCGTCCAGTTAGATACGCCTGAATCTCTGTTTTCTCCAGACCATACAGCAAGCCCGCACGAACTGATTCCATGTCCTTCTTGACGACCCCGGAGCCGAGTTGCGCCGCGTATTCGTTTGTCGCACCCCAGACGGGGAATTGCAAAGAGGGTGTGTTGCTATATCGCCCGTTAGCCTCACTCCTCTGCATTTCCGTCAAATCGACGACTTTCGCGGAAGTGGCAAACTCGACCTTCGGGACACCTTCGGCAGCGCGCCCTTTCGGGCTCATCGTATTCACGAAATCCAGCTCGCACAGGACGAGAGAGTCTTTGTGCGTTTCGAGCCACGAGACATGCCGGTGATACGGGCGATCCTCGCCCCTGCGCGACATCTCGCGCACCATTACGTCAATCTCGACTCCGCTCTTGAGTTGACTTGCCCACCGTTGCTCAAGATCCCAATACGTTCCGCCACCTTGATTTTGCCGGTAATTCTGGATGCTCAGGTTATATGGCGCTTCAGGACCGCCGAATTGATGCGCAATGAGATGGCCAGCGTCGTCGCCGCGGCCCTTTGACACGGCTCGCTGCGCTACTACGTCGCGCTCGCGGTCCACGGCGCCAGGTACTTGCAATTTGCCCGCAGCGAATTTGATATTGTGCGTCGCCGTTGCCTCGCGCCAGAAACGCAAGGTTCCATGAGTATGCTCATCCATTCTCATCACGAGCCTCTTAGAGTGTTTTGTACGAAAAGAAAATTGGAGTGCAGAAGCCCATCACACCAACGATGGCGCAGGCACGCGAGGCCCTGTAGACGACATCCCCGTCCATGCCCATCAAGACAGCAGACGCGAACAAAAAAGAAAAACCTATCATGCAGCCGAACAGCAGTGCACGAGCAAACCGCCTCTCCTTTTGCTCGCCCCGGAACGGATGGCGCTTTAGGCGGTACCGAATTGGCTGCACGATGCCCAGGACAAAAACCATAACGAAGATCAGCATGACCATCCAGCCGACGACTAGCTTCATCTGGATTAAAACGATGAGGAGAAACCCTGCCACCAACATAATCAGCCCATTCTTACGCAGAGCGGCCTTTCGCTCGCGTGCGTATTCCATCAGCTCGAAATCCGATTGCATCGCTCACCTCGCAACTCTTTTGACGATTTTCTACATCTCCACGTCTTGCCACTGTGGTAGATAGCTACTATTGTAGAAAGCAATCGTGATTTACGCTACACGATTTTGTTAAACCTCACACGCTCGGGAAAGGACGCAACTGTGTACCCCCACTTTCTTGTACCTCGCTCGCTCGCCTTCACACTAGCTCTGATGTTCGTCGCCCCTGTTTCCGTAACGTCTCCGGCGGCGCTTGCTCAGAAAGCGCCGCCTTCCGACAACCTGCTTACTGTCAAAGTCGAAAATGCTCTTAACGCTGAGCATGTCTTCCAAGGAATGCGTGTCAATGTCACCGTCTCAAAGGGCGTCGTGACTCTAAGCGGCATCGTCACGAGCGACGCTGCAAAGGTTTTAGCATCCGAAGAAGCGGGAAGTGTTACAGGGGTCAAAACCGTTCTCAACAATCTCACAGTGCAACAGCCAGGCGCACCGGCAGCCGCCGCGCCTCCGCCAGCTCCGGCCCGGCCTGCCCAGGTGACGACTCCCATCCAAACCATTCCCCGTTCAGTGGTACTCGTACAAGGCGCGTTCATCCCAATTCGGATTACCGATCCAATCTCCAGCAAGACAGCAAAACCCGACGATGAGTTTCACGGTACGGTTGCAGCGAACGTATTCCAGAGCAATCTAGTCCTTATCCCAAGTGGGACTTCTGTTCTCGGCCGAGTCGTCGAGGCGAAAGAAGCGGGTCACTTCGTAGGACAGGCATTACTCACCATCGAGCTAGTCAGCATTCGCCTGCCGTCGCCAGATGGCCCGCAGGATGTGTCCCTAATCACCGAACCACTCTCCAGTAAGGCAAATGGCAGAGGAGTAAACACCGCAGAGAAAACAGCGGGCGGAGCTGGCGTCGGTGCTCTCATAGGAGGCCTTGCAGGAGGCGGCAAAGGCGCGGGGATCGGGGCGCTCGCCGGAGGAGGCCTCGGGGCCGGTGCTAACGGGATTACACGAGGGCAGGAGATCAACGTCAGGCCTGAAACTCTCCTTCGCTTTCGCACCGAATCTCCCCTCCAGGTCACTGTGATGATGCGGGGCAACATGCAAGTACAAACGCCAGCGCCGGCTGGACCGGCGCTCAAGGCGCGGCCCGCCGTGCCCGCGACAACAGCAACACCAACGACAACACCGAATGCCGAGACACCAAAGCCACAGCAATAAGGAGAACGGGTAGAGTTCGCCCACGGGCTCTACCAGCCGCCCTATGTTTTTGTGGCCCATACGCCATGACCATCACCGTCCATCCCGCAAGCTGTACATCGGCAGGTCCGCGATTCCCGCAGGAGAAAAGCCAGTACAGCTCAGGTCCGAGAAGCCTTCACTTCACTTCTTACCCGCCTTGTTTCGTTCCGGGTGCTTCTATCGTCTTGACCAACAGCGGTTCTCGAATGAGACTCCCACACACGCGCTGCAACTGCGGCTCACACCATTCACTTCCAGAATCGTTGGCGACTTTCAACGTAACGCGGTCTAACTTGGGAGGCGTCCCTGTAAGCCAATCGTGGGATGTTTTTCACGATTCTCCTTCAGTCTCCCCTTACGCTCGGG
>VFSW01002256.1_pt1 | contig 29168 bp, 25 predicted proteins | sample 5358111 | NCBI WGS metagenome assembly VFSW01 (sample SAMN11554181, study PRJNA540505) | mine drainage metagenome | isolation source: sediment from site ElyBrook_90M | place: USA: Ely Copper Mine, Vershire, VT | collected 2017 | reverse complement strand
GCTACAAGTCTATCGGTCGAGGCGTTTTCTACAGTTCAACTGCCGGATAGGGGATAAATAGTTTAAGAGGCTTTTACTGGCGTACAGGAGAAAAAACATTTTTTGCGAATTTGGCACGCCGGAATGGAGCCGGGAAGCAGGATTCGTGAGCGGTGCAGCCAGGTTTACGAGATTTTGCGCGCATTTCATCTGTCTACAATTGTGCGCCACAGTGGGGTAATTTTGAGCAAACGGGCTCGCGGGCGGAGTTAGTCAGCGAGTCAGCGAAAAGCGGATTGGCGGCGAGGATGGGGGCCATGCACTCCCAGGCGCTCAACAGCAATGCGCCGGGGGAGCCCATCTCCCAGGCTCGTCAAAGGCGCTGTGCCCGCCGATGGCATGGACCGAAGACCCGCACATCGCAAAAAACCGCGATACACGGGCACAGTTTCTCATAGTTAAGGAAGATTTTCGACGCTGACGTACGAGCCTGGGTCTTGAAGCTAAGCCGCTAAGGCACGGGCTTCCGCTTCGGGTGGTAGCGCATGTTTTTTTCAATAGCTCTCCACTTTGCCCGCGTCTCCTTTGCCAGCCTGGGGTCGGTTTTGCTTTTCAGGTGTGCTAGTTCGCGCTGCATCTTGAGATAGTTCGCCAGGCGGGCCGGCTCCAGTCCCGCAGCGCCCACCGCGCAGCCCGGCTCGCCCGCGTGGGCGCAGTCGCGGAAACGGCAATGCGCGGCCAGCTCCTGAATGTCCTCAAAGCTGTCTGCCAGGTCTTCCGTTGAGGCCCACAGTTGCACCTCGCGCAGCCCCGGCAAGTCCATCAGCAGCCATCCGCCGGGCATCACAAACAGCTCCCGAGTTGTCGTGGTGTGGCGACCGCGGTCGTCTCCGCTGCGCACGGCGTTGGTCCGCTGCCGCTCATCGCCCAGCAGTCGGTTGAGGATCGTCGACTTGCCGACGCCCGAAGAGCCAATCAGCGCGGCCGTCTCGCCGGGTTTCAGTTGCGCCGGCAGCGCGTCCAGACCGTGGTCTGAGAGCGCGCTCAGCGGTACAACCTTGACGCCGGTACACAGCATTTCTGTACGGGCCACCACCTCAGCCAGGTCCAGACCCAGCTCATCCGCCAGATCCGATTTGTTGAGCAGCACCACCGGCCGCGCGCCGCTCTCACGGGCCATCACCAGAAAGCGCTCGATGCGCCTCTCGTTGTAGTCGCGGTCAAGCCCGCTGACAATAAACAGCACGTCGATATTGGCGGCCAGCACCTGTTCGCGCACCTCACGCTCCGGCTGCTTGCGAGAGAGCTTCGAGGTCCGTTCCAACACTTTTACTATCACCGGGGCGTCGTCGCGCAGCACCACCCAGTCGCCCACTGCCGGCCATAGCGCAGAGCCGCGGCGCAGCAGACCGCTCACGCCAGCATCCGTTTCGCCAACCTCGGTCCACACCAGAAAACGCCCATGGTTTGACGAGGCCACTCGTCCGGCAATGCCGTCCGTCAACTGGCTCTGAAAAAAGCCGTTCCATCCAATTTGTTCTAGAAGCACGGAGATGATCCTCTCTTTAGGTTGGCAAAGAGACACACCCCAACCGGCCTCAGCCGGAGAGGCAGTGTTTGAGAGGACGAATTAAACAGTATCGTTCAGCGGCACTCCGTGTAGTGACAATGTACCAAATTCCGGCTTCGTCTGGCGCGGTTTCAACCCTTTTTTGATAATCCTATGAATCCGGCGGCGATGCAGATCCATCTATTGCGTGTTGACAACATCTTCCGCCTTTCTTTTAGGTCAAGGGTCATCCCCGGCATTTTGAATCCCTGAATTCACCTCAAATCAAGGAGTTCTCTATGAAGATTGTTTACATGATCGCGCGCCTTCTGTTGGGCGCAATCTTTCTCTTGTTTGGTCTCAACTTGTTTTTGCATTTTCTTCCCATGGGACCGATGCCGGCTGGTCCTGCCGGGCAGTTCTTTGGCGCACTTGCTGTTTCTCACTTCATCTACGCTGTAGCTGTGCTTCAAGTTGTGCCGGCGATCCTGCTGCTCGCTAACCGCTATGTTCCTCTCGGCCTCACACTGCTGGCGCCGGTCATTGTGAACATTGATTTGGTCCACGCCCTGATGGCTCCCAGCGGCCTGCCGATGGCGGCCCTGGTAACTATTCTATGGATACTGGTTGCCCTCCGGGTGCGTTCTGCCTTCGCCGGACTCTTTCTTATCAGGGTTCAAGACTGAACCACGCGTAGGCTTGACAACCTCTCGTGGCTACAATCAAGAAGACGATGATTCAGTATCTCTATCTTGGTCGCGTGGACTACGGCGAGGCACTAAAGCTGCAAGCCGAGATCGCAGAGCTGCGCCACCTGGGCCGGGTAGACAATGTACTGCTGCTGCTTGAGCATCCGCCGGTTCTGACCCTGGGACGCAACGCCAACCGAGCCAACATTCTGGCCTCTCAGGAATTGCTTACGCGACGAGGCGTCGCCGTTCACGAGATTAACCGCGGCGGAGACGTAACTTACCATGGCCCAGGTCAGTTGGTTGGTTATCCCATCTTCGACCTTCGCAGCCTTCACAACACAAGCGGCACTCGCATGGGCCCGGTGGACTTTGTTCGTGGTATGGAGGAGGCACTGATCCGTCTATGCGGCAGATACGGGGTGCAGGCTGGACGCATCCGAGGCCTTACCGGTGTATGGTGCGGTCTTTCAGACAATTCTAGCGAAGCATCGTCGCACGCCGAATGTAAGATTGGCGCAATCGGTATTCATGTTTCGCGCGGCATCACCTCCCACGGCTTTGCTTTCAACGTGACGACAATGCTCGACGACTTCAGGCTGATTGTCCCTTGCGGCATCCCTGACCACGCGGTAACCAGCCTTGAGAGGGAAGTGAAGCGGCCAGAGGCGTTACCGGGCTTGGAAGCCGTTGCCCACCAGGCTGCGCGGCAGTTTGGCCAGGTCTTCGACCAGCAGATACTTGCCATTGACAGCCTTGCCGCTCTACGGGCTATTGCACAGAGCGCCGCTTTGGCCGCGCCCAGTTACCCGGCAGAAGATACGCCGCTCCAGGTTCCGCAAGAGATTGAGCGCCTCAACCACGCGCCAGAGCGCCCCACACGCGTTTGAGCCGGTCCCTGTCTCTTGTTTTTGCTTCGTTCTTTCCTTTCGGCTGTTGTATGGGCCGCAATTTATAATCCGGCAGGAATTGGGCGCTCAATTCTGTCCCGCATCGCGGAGAGAGGGATTTATGCCAATAGACATCACAATGCCCCAGATGGGCGAGTCGATCTTCGAGGGCACCATTACCAAGTGGCTGAAAAAGACTGGCGACTCTGTAATGAAGGATGAGCCGCTCTTTGAAATCTCCACGGACAAGGTGGATGCGGAGATCCCATCGCCTGTTGCCGGCGTCCTGAGCGAGATCAAGATACTGGAAGGCGCAACTGTCCAGGTTAATACAGTGGTTGCTGTGGTAACCGAGATGGGTGAGAGCGCAGCATCTTCGGCCTCATCCGCCGCCGCTGCGTCAGTTTCTACTGCTTCATCCCAGCCCGAAGCTGCCGCTAAGGGGTCCGCCGAAACTCTTGTCACGATGCCGCAGATGGGCGAGTCCATCTTTGAAGGCACCATCACGAAATGGCTTAAAAAGGCCGGCGACAGTGTGCTGAAAGACGAGCCACTCTTTGAAATTTCCACCGACAAGGTGGACGCAGAGATTCCCTCTCCTATTGCCGGCATTCTGAGCCGAATCGATGTTCCCGAAGGCGCCACAGTTCAGGTCAATACGGTTGTCGCAGCCATTGGCGGCTCCGGGTCCGGGAGCGCTCCTGTCGTTCGTTCTCATGCTCCGGCAGTTTCCGCTTCAGCACCAGCCGTCTCCGCGCCAGCCGAGGTATCCAGCGTATTCGCAAGCAATGGCAGGCCTCTTCGCTCCTCGCCGCTGGTTCGGCGCATCGCCAAAGAGAACAATCTCGATCTCGGCCAGGTTTCGGGAACCGGCTCGGACGGCCGCATTACCAAGGAAGACGTACTACGCCATCTGAGCGGACGCGCCTCTGGCATCCACGCACCGGCTACTCCTGCGGCAAACGCATCTCCGCGCAAGCCCTCATCGCCGGATTACTCTCCGCTTCCGGGCCAGGTTGTCCCCTTGACCAAAATGCGCGCCATCATTGCCCAACGCATGGTGGAGAGCAAGCAGATCAGTCCCCATGTTCACACCGTCTACAAGGTCGATATGACCCGCATAGTTCGCTTGCGCGAGCGCGAGAAGGCGCATTTCGAGCGGCAGAACGGCGTCAAGCTCACGTATATGCCCTTCATTGCCACTGCCGTCGTCGAGGCGCTGCGCAAATATCCTATCGTCAACGCCTCGCTTGTTGATAGCTCCATACACTACCACCGGAACATCAATCTGGGCATTGCCGTGGCGCTTGAATGGGGGCTGATTGTGCCTGTTGTCAAGCAGTCTGAGGAGCTCAGCTTTCTGGGCTTGGCGCGCAACATTGCGGACCTGGCAGGCCGTGCCCGCACCAAGAAGCTAATGCCCGATGAGGTTGCAGGGTCCACCTTTACTCTCACCAACTCCGGCATCTTCGGCGACGAGTTCAGTACTCCCATCATCAATCAGCCGGACTCAGCCATCTTGTGCATCAGCGGACTCAAGAAAGAGGCTGTGGTGCTGACCGATGCCGAGGAGAATGACACCATCGCCATTCGTTCAACTCAGCACTTTACCCTGGGCTTTGACCACCGCATCATTGACGGCGCAGACGCCTGCAAGTTTATGAGCGAGATCAAGAACACCCTGGAAGGCTGGGACAGGGAGTTCGTCTGAGGCTTGCTGCTTCCAGCTCTGAATGTTTACCGACCCGCCAGCTCTTCCTCAGCTACAGGTGCTGTCACCGCAGAAGCGCTCAGACCGGCTACTTTTTCTTGTCGCAGAGCTTTGAACGCCTTGTAAACAAACGAGCCCAGGTACCAGCCATCGATGTATTGGTACGGGGTCTCGCCCGTGGTGTAGTGGCCACAGGGCAGCACTTTTACCTCAAAGTTGAGGCCGATGCGCTTGAAGGCTTCCACCACCAGTAGCGAGTACTCCTTGGGAAAGGTCAGATCGTAATCGGCGTAGATCATCAGCACCAGTTTTCCGGGGCCACCGCATTCGACGCTGGCGATCTTTGGGTAGTAGCTGCAAGGACTGATAGCCGACCACAACTCTCGCACACGGTCTTGCGTCAGCCCTGCCTCTTCCAGCGCCTGGCGCACATGGCGCGTACTCTGGCCAGCCCAGGCTACGTCTCCGAAGGCTGTGGAGGCGTGGTTGAAAGCATTCACTCGAATGCGCGCGTCGTGGGTGCTGGCCAGGAAGGTATAGCAGGAGCCCAGGCTGGTTCCCAGCACGCCAAAATGCTCGTATCCCTGTTCTTCCAGCCAATCAACACAGCAGCGGATATCGACCACCGCCTGTCGGCATGCCGATAGAGTTCGTCCAATATTCGCGCTGACAGCGTAGTCTGATCGCTCCAGCTCCGATGGCCGGCGAATGTCATGGTATGGCATGGAAAGCCGCAACGCAGAGATGCCCATTCTGTTGAAGATGGTGCAAAGCGAGTTGTGGCTGAAGCCGTCCCCATTCCATTGCGGCAAAACCACGATGGCCTGTTTGGGGCGATTGGGATCCTTGTGCGCTGGGGCCGGAAACCAGCGAGCATTCACCTGGTCGTTTTCCGGGTATGGAGTGCGCTCCGGAGAGGTGAAGCGTAAAAACTGCGCGTGCGGAATTTTGCCCTCTGCTGCCTTCTGTTTGATGGCAGCGTCTTTTGCCAGGGTCTCCGGCCGCACATTGGTTGGATACAGTTGCGGGTGCCGTTCCTCGAGCCGAAAGTCGGTGGGCCGCTTGTAACCGAAGAACATGTCGCTGTGGCGGATGAGGAGCTGGTTGATACGCACCATGGCAGCTTCAGCGGCCGAATTGTCGCTAACTACATCCGGGCTGGGCACGGCTGCACCAAAACCGTTCGCTTCCAGAAACGGGGCAATCCACTCGAATCCCCACTCCAATGGCCGCACGACGCGATTTTCATCCCGTGTGGTCAGCCGCGTCTCCCACTCATACATCCAGCGAGCGTATCGTTCCTTGAACATAGCTTTACTTCAAGTTTATCAGCGTGGGACGCATAGCGCGGTGGCACGACCGGCTGCGCACTTGATACTTCTGCGCCTTGCCCGCGATACCATGATCCTATGGATACAGCTTCCCGCATCGGTAAGCGTGTGGCTTTTTTTGGTGGGAGTTTCGATCCGCCTCACTTGGGCCATTTAGCCGTGGCGCGGGCTGCCCAGTCGGCGCTCACTCTGGATTCTGTACTCTTTGCTCCTGTGGGCGTTCAACCGCTCAAGCCGAATGGATTGTCGGCCTGCTTTGAAGACCGGCTGGCGATGACCAGGCTGGCGATCGAGCATGAGCAAGGTTTTGCGGTCTCCCTGGCCGATGCTCCGACTGTTTCCGTCACGCCCAACTACACACTGGATACGCTCTTAGAGCTGCGCGCTGATCTGCCGCAAGATGGGGCTTTGTTCTGCCTGATGGGTGCGGACTCATTTGCCAGTCTGAAGCAATGGCACGGTGCAGCGCAGATTCCTTTTGTCGCGCCATTGATCGTAGCTTCTCGGCCTGGCGAGCAGCTTGATCATCTAATGGAAGCGCTGCCCTCTAATTGGAAGGTGGAACTCGATCCTTCGCCTCATGGAAGTGGCTCTAGAGTTGTTATTCAGTCCTATTCTCTCCGCAATACCGCAGGTGGCTCAACATCTTTGTATCTCCTACCTGGTCTGCAAATAGAGATCAGCGCTTCGCGGATTCGGGAACAATTGCGCGCGGATAGATTCGACTACGCTGGAGTATGCAAGTTACTGCCCCAGTCGGTAGCGGATTACATCCGTTCCCATGGCCTCTACCGATAGTCCTCATTCGTCGGTTTCCAGCTTGCCCCTCTCTTTTCCAGCTTGCCCCTCTCTTGACGAGGGGCTAGGATTAGCTTTGGAGAGATATTTTACCGAATGACTAAAGCTCAAGCGTTACAAGAGTCCCGCATCCTGGTTCAGGCAGCTGCCAAGGTCTGTGAAGACAAGAAGGGCGAAGACACCCGCATCCTCGAACTCGACCCAATTGACTCAGGCCTGTCCGATTTCTTTCTGATTACTTCAGCCAGCAACGACCGGCAGTCGGTTGCTATTGCCGATGAAATTGAGCACAAGCTCAAGAAAGAGTTTGGCATATACCCCAACTCCGTGGAGGGCCGCCGTAAGGGCGAGTGGGTTTTGCTTGACTACGTGGATTTTGTGGTACATGTCTTCCTCACCGAGCGCCGCGGATTCTACGACATCGAAAGACTGCGCAAGTCCGCACGCCCGCTGACTCCAACCGAGTTTGACGCCGAACTGAAAGCCGCATTGGCCGCGAAAACTTTGGCTGCTCGCAAGAAGGCATCAGCAAAGATCAAGCCCGCGCCAACCAAGGCAGTAGCAGAGGTCAAGCCGAAGAAGACGGTAAAGAAAAGCGCCGCGACCGCTAAAACTGAGGCGGCCAAGGCCGCGCCTATCAAGAAGCCGTCCGTGAAAAAAACCTCACCAGGGAAGTCTGCCCCCAAGAAAAGTGCTGCAAAGAAAGCCCCTGCAAAGAAAGCAGCAACGAACAAGCCATCTGCAAATAAATCCGTCGCCAAAAAGTAGTAGGTTCTTACCTCTTAATTTATTTGCATCCAATGTTCTTCTGCAATTCAAACTAATAACAATGTATGAACAACAAAGGGCACCCCGAAAGGTGCCCTTTGTGTTGGTTGTTGTGGAATTTAGAAGTTGATCTTCAGACCGTACTCAATGACTCGGGCGACGCCTTGTCCGAAGACTCCAGAACCGTTCCCTGCACGCAACGCCCCGCGGCTAGCCAACGTACTGTCGGTGCCGTTGGCTGAGTCGGGTGTCTGGATGTTTGCCAGGTTTCCGGATACAGTGTTGAAGTTAGCCAAGTTGAACAAGTTGAAGGCGCTGAACGACGGCTCAACTGTTGTACCGGGCCCAAGCCAGCGCAGGTGCGTCGGACGGCTAAGGGTCAGGTCGAAGGTACGTAGGCTTCCATTGCCTACATTACCGCTAGGAGGCGCCGCTATCGTGCGAGTAACCGCGCCTAACTCTGTCATTTGCGCAGATGTTAGGAGTCCATTGCTTACAAGTGCCTGGCCAGCAGGAGTAAGGCGCCCTGCTCCAGTGAGGTTGTAGTTGGCAATCACTCTGCCCAGATCGCCAGGCTTAATGGAGCGCATGAAGGATCCAGCTTTGTAGCCGGGCAGCATGTCACCGGTGGTGCCGTCTCCCGTGAGATCCGAGCTGAAGATTTCGGCCGGCTGGGTCACCTCAGCCGCTATCCCATTTGCCCCCTTCTGGTTGTCCAGAAAGAGTGTCGTAGGCAGCGCCGAATAATAGTGACCGATGATGCCGGTCGTGAAGCCACCAATCCAATCGAAGGTACCACCGTAAGAAAGCTGATGGGTGCGGTCCGTGCCCGCAGGTCCCACATAGCCCAACGGATTGTTGTTGTCGACCGAGCCAGGGGTGAAGGACTGATCCGCGCCTCCGGAGCTGACGAACTTCGAGAGTGCATAGGAGACTTCAAAGCTGGACTTCTTCAGGCCTGGCAGAGGAACCCGTGCCGACTGACGCAAATTGAGTTGCAGGCCATTGTAGACCGAGCGGCCTAGCGGGATGTTGATGCGCATCTCTCCAAACATGGGGTTGACACCAGGAAATGCCGCGCCCGTACTCGGCGTTGCGCCGTATGCTGCTGCGGGATTTCCGCTAAAGTAAGCGTTGCCGGAATCCAGACCGTTACCCGCAAAGGTAGCGATCGTAGCCGGGAAGGGTGTAGGATTCGGATTCCCCTTGGTAGGACTGGGGGAACACATCTGAATAGCCTGGTCGACTGTGGTGACGTTGCAATACGCCAGTGTATTGGCGATGGCGTTTTGAGCTGCCGCCATATTCAATGTGCTGGCGTCGCCGACATGGTTCTTGTCGATCGACTGCTGGATGTGCTCGCCCACGTTGCGGATATAGTCCGCGGTGACGATGCCGCCCTTCCACAATTCGCGCTGCACGCCAATGTTGAACTGCATGGAGCGTGCTGTACGGAAGTTGGGCGTGTACAAGGAGAGGCCGTTGGGGCCCTCAGACAGGGAGTTGGCTACATAGCTGCCATTCGCGGCCGGACCAGCCGCTTTTGTTGCGGTCTGATAGATATTTTCGAGTTGAGCGAAGTAAGGCGCTGATGCGCTGATAGGTTCGCCCCAGAGCGAAGCGAGCGTTGTACCGTCGCTGAACGTGGTAAAAGTGGTGCCGCCAGGAAGAGAAAGGCTGGCAGTGCCCGAGGGCAGGTACGCATCGCTAAAGAAGAGACCAGTCTTTAGACGGGCAGGGCGGTCAAAGAGAACATTGTTGAAGATGTTGTTTTCAAAGTACATGCCCATGCCGCCGCGGATGACAGTCTTGCCATTTCCCTTGAGGTCATAGGCGAAACCTGCCTTTGGTCCCCAGTCAGCATTCGGCTGACGTACTCTGTCCCCCAAGCCCGGTTCAAGTGCATCCAATAGATTTCCGGAGGTGCATGGTGAGGAAGCGCCCCATACAGCAACCGCGTCGGAGCAGGGAATCGGAGCCAGATCAGAATCGCTGCGACCGGTATCGCGCGAGTAGCGAACACCATAATTGATCGTCAACCGCGGTCGTACCTTCCAAGTGTCTCCAAAGTACAAGCCCAAGCGCCAGTCGGCCTGGCCGCCGGCAGGTGCTCCGAATGCAGGATGCTCCGTGTTGTAGCCCTCGCCGTTGCCCAGAATGGCATCTACTGCGGAGTAAGCGGTAGGATCGCTGGCCAAGCCCGAACCAACCGGGCCGGCTGAGAAGTTGGCATCGACTTCGGGGGCGAACCCGAAGAAACTGGCGAATCCGCCGCCCAGAATCCGGTTCAAGCTGACGCCAAAGCTGATTACGTGCGACTTGTAGCTGGCAGTTCCGTCGTAGCGGAATTGCTTGTCAGATTGATAGGTTTGCTGAGGCGCCAGAAGGTTTGGACCGGTGATAACGCTTTCGTTGAATAACTCGACGCCTGGCGCCAGATTGGGGACGCCCGAGGCGGTTTCATCCGCGATCAAGTTATGAAACTTGAGGTAGCTGGCACGCAGACTGTGAGTCACCCTGCCAGTAACGAAGTCGGCACCGCCGGCGACAGCAGGCGTGTTGTCTTTATTGCCATAACGCGAGTAGCCATAGCCGTAAGTGGCATCGTTCAGATTATCTTCGTAAGCGATACGACCGAAGATGTGGATGCCCTTGGGAGCGTTGTAGTCTACACGAGACACATAGTAGTTGTCACGGAAGGGGGCGTTATATCCACCGTTGTATGCACTGAAAAGAGGAATTTGTTGAACTGCGTTGAAGGAATCCTGCTTGACGCGCTCTGCGCTGCCAAAGAGAAAGAGCTTATCCTTGATGACCGGCCCGCCGAGGCGGCCGCCCATCTGGTTGCGCTGGAAGGGGTATGTGGAGCCGCCCGGAGCCGCCGCGGCGCCGGAGCGCTCATCGCGGAAGAGACCGAAGCCTTGCCCGTGAAACTGGTTGCTGCCCGAGCGAGTGCTGACCGTGACGGCGCCGGAACTGGTGAGTTCGTTCGAGATATCCAGAGAGGAACGGCTGATCTGGAACTCTTCGATTGAGCCCTGGCTGACGTTGAGCGTCGTGGTGCCTACGGTCTCATCGGAGATGTCCTGGCCATCCAGCATGATGCGCGCCGTACGGCCATTCACGCCGTTGAATGAGATGGAGGAGTATCCGGCCTTGGTAGGATCGAATGTTTCGCCGCTCTGCAACTGGACGCCCGGCTCCAACTGGGAGAGATCGAGGAAGTTGCGGCCGCTGATGGGGAGGTTATCGATTTGCTGCTCGGTGAGCACACCCTGGACTGTGGACTGGACTGTGTTGACTTGCAGGGCATCTGAACTGACAACAATTTCTTCGGTCGCGGCGCCCACCTTGAGGCTGAGGTTGCCATTCGAGGTGTTGCCGACCTGAACCGTCAGTGTTGTCGTGACTTTGGCAAAGCCAGGGTCAACGACAACTACCTGATATTTGCCCGGGTCAAGAGACGCAACACTATAGAAGCCGGCAGAATCCGAAACCAGTGTTTTTCTGGCACCCGTTGCAAGGTTGGTGATTGTGATTGCAGCTCCGGGCAAGATTGCGCCCTTCTGGTCCGTAATCGTTCCCTGGATGGCGCCGGCGGAGTTGGTTGCCTGGCCGTAAGCTGCGCGCTGCAGCACAGGGGCGACTACCATGAGCGCCAGAATCACACTTAAGGTTAGCGTCGCACCGTGAAACCGGAAAATTCGCATCGACTTCCTCCAAATTATCGGTGGGGATTGGAAGGTGTACTTCGCAATCCGCCTTTTGTGCTTAGTGCGTTTCGGTTGGGGGTAGACCCGATCCGCGGTTGAAAGGCTAAGAGACTGAGATCAACAAGAAAGAAGAATCGAGATGTATTCTCATCCCCCCTTGATCGCACCGTGCAGAAGATAGCCCGAGGATAGGCAGAAGATGAGTTTGTCGTTAGTTCTTGCATGACGCGTGCCATTCTCGACTGACCGCAAAAACAATTTCTTTGTCACTGAAAATAAACACTTTATTTACATTCTCTTCTCACTGCATAAATATGTGAAATATGAGATTACGGAGAATATTCTATGCATATTCTAAAAATGGGCACCTCCTCCCGTTTTTGGGCAACCCTAGTTACAAGCATCAAAAGCACTATTTGTGTTGTTGGAGTATTCTGCTGCTCATGCAGCTGACTCTAGCCCACATCGGTGCAAAGCCCGGTTCAAAAGATGAATTCGGCGCCCTGACAACGGTCTATCTGGACCGTTGCGCTTTATTTGCGCGTTGCGGGACTGAGGCTTTTCGCACCGAGTCGGCTCTGCTGGAGTGGATGGTTCGCCGGCAGGGCCGTACTCCGCTGTTGGCAGTCCTAATGGACAGCCGCGGCCGGCAAATGAGCTCTGAAGCTTTTGCCGGGTGGCTGGGCAAACGCCGAGACGAGGGCGTGCAGCACATGGTTTTCGCCATCGGACCCGCCAGCGGATGGTCGGAGGCGGCTCGCGGGCGTGCTCATCTACTGCTTTCTCTGGGGTCTATGACAATGGCTCACGCATTGGCCCGGTTGGTCGTGGCCGAGCAGCTCTACCGTGCGGTTACTATTCTGACTGGCCACCCGTATCATGCTGACCATTGACGTACACTGCTTTCTAGCTCATAGCAAGCTTGCAAGCATCTAACCGATTTCTCTGTTTTACTAATCAATATGACTGATTCCCGGCGCGGACTGATTCTCATCAACACCGGACCCGGCAAGGGCAAGACAACTGCAGCCATGGGTACAGCCCTGCGCGCAGTGGGCAACGGCATGAGGGTTCTTATGCTCCAGTTTCTCAAGGGATCCTGGCACTATGGGGAACTGGATGCAGCCAAGGCTTTTGGCCAGAACTTCGTCCTTAAACAAATGGGGCGCGGCTTTGTGAAGGTTGGCGGCGCCGAGGCTGACCCAGAGGACGTGCGCCTCGTGGAGGCTGCCTGGGCCGAAGCGCGCGAGGCCATCTACTCCGGCGAGTGGGATATGGTGGTTCTGGACGAGATTAACTATGCGATCGGTTACAAGATGCTTGATCCAGCAGTCGTGGCAGAGGCTCTTCGCGGGCGGCCTGAGATGGTGCATGTGATTCTGACTGGGCGTAACGCCCACCCCGTTCTGGTGGAACTGGCCGATACGGTGACAGAGATGCGCGAAGTAAAGCACGCCTACCAGAAAGGCATTCTGGCGCAGCGCGGCATAGAATATTGATGCGGCGATCATGGGACGGCAGGAAACCTGCCACGTTCAGTAATAGACGATGAATCGGTATGCCGATTTGAGAGAGAGTTTGAATGTCCTGGTTCAAGCGAGAAAACGGCGAGTACGAATCCAGTTCCGGCCCCGAGGGTAATGCGGATGCAGCGGGACGTACAGTTCGCACTGAGGGTTTGTGGATCAAGTGCGTGGGCTGCCGGGCAGTGATTTGGAAGGCAGACCTGGAAGCTAATTTGAACGTCTGCCCAAAATGCCAGCACCATTTCAAGCTGAATGCGCATCAGCGGATCAGCCTTCTGCTTGAGCCTGGCTATGAGCTGGTGGACGGCGGCCTGCGGTCAACAGATCCGCTGAACTTTACTGACGTGAAGCCGTATAAAGCGCGGCTGCGCAAGGCACAGGAATCGACTGGCTTGGACGATGCAATCCTTAACGCGGTCGGAGTCCTTGGGACTCAGTCTGTCGTAGTCAGCGTTATGGAGTACGGCTTTATCGGCGGCTCGATGGGGGCCGTGGTGGGCGAGACGATTGCCCGCGCCGTGGACCGAGCTCGGGATGGACGCAAGCCTCTTATTGTGATTGCTGCTTCAGGCGGGGCACGCATGATGGAAGGTGTGGTCAGTCTGATGCAGATGGCCAAAATCTCCACAGCGCTGGCACAACTAGATGACGCCAAGGTGCCCTATATTTGCGTCCTCACCGATCCCACCACCGGTGGCGTCACCGCCAGCTTTGCCATGCTGGGCGACTTGAATATTGCGGAACCAGGGGCACTAATCGGCTTTGCCGGGCCGCGGGTGATTGAGCAGACCATTCGCCAGAAACTGCCTGAGGGCTTTCAGCGTTCGGAGTTCCTATTAGAGAAGGGGTTCCTGGACGCGGTTGTGCATCGCCGTGATCTGAAAAATTATCTAATTCGTGCTCTGGACTTCATGAAGACTTCAGCGGTTGCGTGAGTCATTTTGCATTGCGGCTACTGGGTGGTAAGAATGCGAAGGCCCGGAAGCGCTTCCCGGCCTTCGCATTCTTGCTGTACCGCTCGTTATACGGCTATCTCGCTGTTTCAAATTCTCATCGGCATCAGTACATAGCGGTACTTGTACTCCGCGTCCGGATCCTCGGGGCGCATCTGGCCGGCCGACTGCGAGTCTTTGAACTCAAGCCGCACCTCGCCTTCGTTGCTCATGGCTTTGAGGAAGTCAAGGATGTAGCCGGAGTTGAAGCCCACCATGATGGGGTCACCGGAATAGGGCGTATCGATGACGTCTTCGCTCTCGCCAGACTCCGTGGAACTTGAGCTGATCTTGAGTTCGTTGCCTTCAAGACGCAGCCGGATGGCGCCGGAACGCTCGTCTGCAAACTGGGCAACGCGCTGGATGGCAGCCGACAGTTCGCTGCACCGCACAACGGCAAACTTGGTGTTGTCGCGAGGCATGACAGCTTCAAAATTGGGGAATTGCCCGGAGAGCTTGCGGGTACTCAGCGTGCGATGGCCGACCCGGAAGAACAGGGTATGTTCGTCATCTGCAAACTCGACTTTCTCGGCTTCAGAAGTAGATAGCAACTGCTGCAACTCCTGTAGCGCCTTGCGCGGAACAAGTACGCGCTTTTCACCGCTGACGCCTTCCAGCATCTCGTTTGGTTTTTCAACATACGAGAGCCTGTGTCCATCTGTAGCCACCATCGCCAGAGACTCTGCCTTGATGACCAGCAGTGCGCCATTAAGCGTATAGCGCGACTCCTCGTTGGAGATGGCAAAGATGGTTCGAGCAATCAGAGTCTTGAGAGCAGGGAGCGAGATGGCAGTTGCCGCGATGGCCGGGAACTCCGGCACTTGGGGATAGTTGGCGCGCGCCATACCTACCATCTTGGTGTTCGAGCGACCGCTACGGATTTGCACCCAATGGTTCTCAAGCAACTTGATTGAGATATCACCATCGGGAAGCAGCTTGATGTAGTCGTAGAGCTTACGGGCAGGTATGGTGCAAGCTCCAGGCTTTTTAACCTTGGCTTCCGTGCTGGTGCAGATCGCCTGGTCCAAGTCCGTGGCAGTAATGTTCAGCCGTTCGCCGTCTGCTTCGATGAGAAAGTTGGACAAGATGGGAATGGTGGTCTTACGTTCCACCACGCTCTGGGTGGCTGTGAGCTCCTTCACCAGATCCTGACGGCTAACAGTAATTTCCATTGCTGCCCCCTGCGCGGCCGGCTTCTCTACTTCTGTTTCCACGATCGGCATCGGGTACCCCTCGCTCAGAAGCCACATTCCTGCACTGGCCACACTCTACAACACATTGCGGTCCGGCGGAAGTGGCTGTCTTTTCTTCTTCTTGATTGTATTCATCTTGACGGAACAATGCGCGTGGAAAACAGGGCGGTTCTCTGGATTGCGAAGCGTTTTCTATTTTTGGCGACAGTGGTATACGAGCGAATGACAGGTTGCAACAGGTGGTGTGGAGGAGCAACGCTACGGGTATGAAAAGAGTGTTTACTTTAAGAAAAGAGATAGTAGTACCCGTAGTTGAGGTAGGAAAAGTGGAAATGAATCACAAGACCTTACTGTAGAAGTGTTTACAGGGTGGGAGGATTTTCTAAATCGCGGCTGTGGAATTGAGCGATTTTGGAAATTGTGGACGTAGACCAGGGGTTGTGACCTGTATTTCCCACGTCTCCCACAGGAAGCGTGAAACGGCCTGTGTAAAGCAGAGCGTTTGTGTGAAAAGCGCGTTCCTGGGGCCATAGAGTAAAGGCTTGAGGAGGCCGTGTCTTGCACAGATGTCAACTTGAGTAAATAGAAGGCGAGATGGATGCGGAGATGGCCCACGAGGCAATTCCCTTGTTTGGATATTTTCAGTTGAGTTTCCCTTTTCTGTATATGCGGCAGGAAATGTATGCGTTGGGATCGAGAGAAGAAGACGGGTTCGCTTTAGACTCGATTTGAGGAGATATTCGGTTATGACCATCGACATCGGGTACCTTGAGAGCCAGTTGGTACAGATGTCTACGCAGGAGGCGCCGGGACGTGAGTTCTGCGAGGCGATCTCCGAGTTGGCCAGAACTAAGAGATTTACCCAGTTGCAAAAGGTATTGCCGGGTATCGTCTACGACGAACTTTGGGCGCGATACTGTCAGGATCCTGCCGCATTTGTTTCTGGATGGCAGATGCTGGCCAATGAGATGCAACAGGGGTTCATTCAGCATGCCCGGCAGAGGCTTACATCGCTAACGCGCTTACAGCCGTCAGATAGTGGAGCGACAACGCCGGCCTGGCAGGAGATTCAACGCGCTCTCGACTACCAGGAGAACGATCTGCTCAGGGCAGCGTTTGGCTTGGAACTGCTGGCCCTGGTGGAACCGGCCGTGCTGCGTGCGACTCACTTGCGGGAATGTGTAGTGGCCACGCCAAGCTCTGAAGAGGCAGATCGCTACCTGGATGAGGCAACCCGGTGCTATTTCCTAGGTTTATTTACGGCCTGTGCCGTCATGTGCCGCTCTGTGTTAGAGGAAGCCATCAAGCAGAAGTTGCCGGCTTCCCTTGCCCGTCTGGTTGGCTCCCGGTACCGGAACACGGCAACTCTAGGTAATTTATTGCACGAGGTAAACAACAACCTAGTGTTGACAGGCATTGATGCGGATTTTCCACGTATTGCAAATCAGGTGAACGACGCCGGCAAGAAAGCAGTACACCAAGGGCTGCTCTCAGAGGATGAGGCGCGCACATGCCTCCAGAATGCCCGGCGAGCACTACAATTGCTTCTGGGTGCCTGAGCCTCCGGTACGCGCTTTGAATGGGGCTCTTATACTAGTCTTTCCATGTCCTATCGAGCAGCCATCGATCAACTGAATGCCATGACGCCTGAGCTTTACACGCAGGCCGGCCAGACGCGGAGGAAATTCTCGCTGGGCGAGATCGGCATTCTGCTGGCTTCGCTGGACAATCCAGAGTTGAAGTTTCAGTCGGTGCTAATTGCTGGAACCAATGGAAAAGGCTCGACAGCGGCGACCCTTGCCTCTATTTTGATGGCGTCAGGAAAACGGACAGGGCTGTTTACCTCGCCGCACCTTGAGCGGGTCAATGAACGAATCCGAGTTGACCGCGCGGAGATAGCAGACGAAGTTTTCGCACGCCTCTACTTTCGCGTGCACGATGCCGCGCAGCAGTTGGCGCTGGAGGGGCGGCTTCCGCAACTTCCCAGTTTCTTTGAGATGCTGACAGCATTGGCGTTTTTGTACTTTGCCGAGGCCGATGTTGAAATTGCGGTGTTGGAAGTGGGTATGGGCGGCCGCCTGGATGCGACCAATATCGTCCATCCACTGCTGTCTATCGTCACCGATATCTCTTTGGATCACACGGAATGGCTGGGGTCGACCATTTCGGCAATCACGAGGGAAAAGGCTGGGATTCTAAGGCGCGGTGGAACCTTCATAACATTGCCTCAGCATCCAGATGCTGACCATGCGCTGGGCGAGGTGGCTACGGAGCTGGATGCGCATGGTGTAAGCGCGGTAGCGTATATGCCTCCCATAGGCGCAGAGTCTTCGGCTTCCTATCCCGTGCAAGCGCTTGGTGTGGAGGTTGCCGTGGAGTCGCCGCTTGCCGGAGCTCACCAGCATCGCAACATTGCACTGGCGATAGCCGCGGCAGTTGAGCTAGCTGGTAAGTATGGTCTTCCGATCACACCAGAGGCCATTCGATCAGGGATCCGGGATACCCGATGGCCAGGCAGGCTTGAGCGTATTCAGCATGGAGGCTTGGAGTGGATTCTGGATGTGGCGCACAACCCATCAGGGGCCTGGGCGTTGCGAGCAGGATTGAAAGGCGCTGGGAGAGATGGAAATCTGCGGACGCTTATTTTTAGCTGCCTGCGCGACAAACCAGCTGCGGAGATGGCACAGATTCTCTTTCCACTTTTTGACCAGGTGATCCTGGCGCCAATTCATACAGCACGCGCAACTCCAATGGAAGAGCTGCTGGCGGCAGCCAAAACCACCGGGACACCGGCACGTATTGCCGAGTCAGTGAGTCAAGCGCTGCAATTGGCAGAGCAGAGCTCGAAGGATGGCGTCATCGTAGTTTCAGGTTCGGTTTATCTTGTGGGCGAGGCGAGAACACTGCTCATCTCCCATGAGGAGCAGCCATGAGCCGCCGTCCCGATCCGATGCCGCGGCTCTATCGCTGGCGAACCAACCTGATCCAGACCCCAGCGCTCACCATTGCCACTGCCGTGTTTGGCACGCTTGCGCTTGCAGTCTCACTGGCGGACCACAGCGGGCGAGCGCAGCACCGCATAGCGCGGGTTTGGGCGCAACTCTGCATATGGATTTCGGCGTCGAAGCTTACTGTGCGCGGCGCCGAGAATCTATTCAAGCATCCTGTGGCTGTCTATGCAGCAAACCACACATCTTACATGGACACACCGGTCGTGTTCTCAGCTCTTCCCTTCCAGTTTCGTATTCTGGCCAAAAAGGAGCTTTGGCCGATTGCCTTTATCGGATGGTATTTGAATCGCTCTGGTCAAATTCCCATCGATGCGGCAAACGCTCATGCCGCGCTCTCCAGTCTCGGGGTGGGAGTGAAAGCATTGCGATCTGGAATGCCGTTGTTTGTATTCCCAGAAGGTGGCCGAACCTCCGATGGCGAATTGCGGCCATTCCTCTCCGGAGCGGCCTATTTGGCTATACGGGCGCAGGTACCGCTAGTGCCGGTTGCGCTGAGCGGCGTATACGATCTGCTTCCGATTCACACCCATCACTTTTATCCGAGTGAGCTTACGCTGAGCGTGGGTGAGCCAATCGAGACTACTGGCATGACTTTGCGGCAGATGGATGAATTGACTGGGCGTTTGAAAGCGGCAATCGAGGTGCTTCTGCAAGAGGATGCCATGGAGCGGGCATGAGCGGATATGAGGGTGGGGACCGCGTATGGATGGTGGAATCAATGTACATATAAGATATAGATAATAAAAGAGATAACATGTAATTCATAGACGAATAGCAGGTTCTTTTGGGGCCCGATAATAACTTTAATCCATTATCGAGGGGCAATGTTTGTCAACGACAAACGGCATTTCTTCCTTATCGTAGCCAGCGTCCAACCTTATGGTCTTTTACTGGCAGACCTTCCTTGAGTAAACTAGTGCTGCCATGTCAGTGCATATTGCCATTCCCGAGCCTACTGGCAGCGATTCAGCTTACAATCAGCGATCGCTGCCACCCTACTTTATAGCCTTGCAAGCAGCCGGCGCGACACCGGTTCTGGTTCCGCTGCATGAGCGTCAAGACCGCGTGGCGCGACTGCTCTCGGGGGTGCAGGGGATACTTCTACCCGGCAGTCGCTATGATGTTGACCCACAAAGGTATAGCGAAGATCCAATTCCAGAGTGCAGTGAACCCGACCCTGCGCGTACTTCTGTAGACGAGCTTTTGCTGCAAGACGCCTTCAATCTTCGGAAGCCCATCCTGGCAATCTGCCACGGCGCACAAACTCTGAATGTATGGCGCAACGGATCTTTGATTCAGGATCTGAAGACAGTGGTCAATCACCGGCCAGGGCGCGAAGTTGCCGAAGCACATCCAGTTCGTATCACTCCAGGAACGAGACTGGCCGGCATGATTCCAAAATCAGAGCGTGCGGAACCGATGGTGAACTCCAGCCACCATCAGGCGATTCTGGAGCCGGGTGACAACTTGCTGATCAGTGCGATATCTCCGGAAGACGGGGTCGTCGAAGGAGTAGAGCTGGATTCCAAGGTACAGTTTGTGCTGGCGATTCAGTGGCATCCGGAACGGACCTATACAACTAGCGCCTTCTCACGCGCCATCTTCGCTGGATTTGTGCAGGCAGCAGTGGTCTGGCAGCCTCCTCATATCGAAGAGTCTGTGGCAGCGGGCTATCACACAGTGCCAGTGAGAGAGTCGGCCATAGACGTATGAATGAGAGAACAGATGAGGTGGTTGCTAGCACCAGCGCCCGGCTTAATGACTTTTTGTCGATAGCGGGCTTGGGGACGCTGGAAGCAGAACTCGCAAACCGCTTTGCCGATTACTGCTCGCTCGTCCTTCGCTGGAACGCCCGCGTCAATCTTACGGCCATTCGCGACGAGGAGGGCATTTTATCCCGTCATTTTGTTGAGTCGATAGCTTGTGCCCGCGCCCTGCCGCCTGGGATTTCTACGCTGCTTGACTTTGGATCTGGCGCTGGGTTTCCTGGAATCCCCATCTCACTTTGCCGCCCGGAGATTACAGTGACCTTGGCGGAGTCGCAAGGCAAAAAAGCGGCTTTTTTGCAGGAGGCTGTGCGGGTGACGGGCGTCTCAGCAAAGGTCCACTCTGGCCGAGCAGAGACTCTGAGAACATGTTTCAATTGCGTCAGCTTGCGTGCCGTTGACCGGATGGAGTTGGCAGTTCAGGCGGCATCTCAGCTCGTTTGCCCGGGAGGGTGGCTGGTGCTGATGACGACCATTGGCGATGTGCAGAAACTTGAGTCGGTGGCAGGTACGGACTTTCACTGGTCAGGTGGCGTGGATTTGCCAGGCGGGCAAGACCGGGTGCTTGCGCTGGGGCAGCGAAAGCTCAGTCGATGAGCTTAATCAGTAGCTAGCTTTGGCTGGGAAGCTCCCAGCTCTCTTTAATCATGAGCCTTGTGTCGGTCCCTTCGGAGCGATCTTTGCATGCGACCTCCGCCCGGATAAAAGCAATCCACAGCGCTTCGAGCTAGAGCAACGGTAGCCGATGATTCACTTCTCTAGCGTAATTTCAAACACTACAGCTATCTGAACTCAATGCAGACCGACTGACCACTAGAGTGTTTTGGGAAACAGTCCGCGAAGTCTAGAGACGCTTACACGATTTGTTCCACGTGGAACAAATCGCTGGGAGTCCTACCCAAACCAGAGACTGTTCCACGTGGAACAAGCCTGGTATTGGCCCACATTGGACCAATACCAAATTGGCACAGGAAAGAAAAAATGGCTGTTGTGTCACCCCAAAACACAAAAGTTTTCCACTGCAAGGAGCTTTTTGCTCGTGCAAATCGACCGCCGCACTGATGCGCAGAACTCCTTACCCTTCTAGCGGTTGCTTGACTTCTACCCCTCGAGCCCTCGAGCGCTTTCCACAGCATGGTCTCGTTGTCCACAGTGCAAGCGCCTACCCTCAAACAGCCGTACCAGTTACTCTGGATTGCCATGGGTAAGATTCTCGGTGTGGTCAATCAAAAAGGCGGAGTTGGCAAGACAACAACAGCCATCAACCTCGCCGCTTGCCTCGCTCTCGAAGGCCTCAAGACGCTCCTGGTGGACTGCGATCCCCAAGCTAACGCCTCCTCCGGCATCGGATTTCAGCGCGACGACAACCGCCGCTCCATATATGACGTGCTGATGGGTGACTCACCCGCGGAGCAAGTGATTCTGCCTACCGAGATCGATACGCTTTGGCTACTGCCCGGCTCGAAGAATCTGACTGGAGCCAACATCGAACTGGCGGGCGCTGCCGACCGAGCTCTCCGGCTGCGCCGAGCGCTTGAGCCGGTGCAAGATAGCTATGATCTGGTGATTCTCGATTGTCCCCCAGCGCTCGACTTGCTCACACTCAACGCTTTGGCGGCAGCCAATACACTCATTGTCCCCATGCAGGCGGAGTACTTTGCACTGGAAGGCATCTCTGAGCTGATTTCAACTCTGGAGCGCGTCCGCGCAGCATTCAATCCGGATGTGACAATCGAAGGCGTTTTGCTGACCATGTACGACGACCGCACCAACCTAGCCCAACAAGTGACCGAGACTTTGCGCGAGTACTTCCGCGAGCGGCTTTTTGGCACCGTGATTCCACGCAATGTGAGGCTTGCAGAGGCTCCCAGCCATGGCAGGCCTGTGGCACTATACGATCCTCGCTCCAGAGGAACTGAGGCTTACTTTGAACTGGCTGGCGAATATATGGCTCGGAATAAGATTGAGAGCCCAAGGATGAAAGAGCGGGAAGCCGTGGCATCCAGCAAGCCAGCCAGCGCCATCAAGTTCTGGCCTTACTCCTGACGGTCGCGCATTTAAAGACTGCACAGACAGCAGTACACAAAACAAACAAAGATTCGAGAACGACCGGCTAGTCAAGCCGGAGTAGAGGAATTAATTGATGAACATAGCCGCCACCGATACCAAACGCCGTGCCCTGGGCAAAGGCCTCGATTCCTTGCTTCCCCGCGTACAAACCGCTGCGCCAGCCGCGGAGAGTGAAGGCGGTAAACCGCGAGAGATACCCCTCGACCAGATTGACCGCAACCCCTTCCAGACGCGCTCTCTGGTAAACGAGGAGCAATTGGCAGAACTGGCCGCTTCCATCGCCGCCAACGGGGTGGTGCAGCCGGTTCTGGTGCGCCCCCTGCCAAGTGGGCGTTTCCAGCTAATTGCCGGAGAAAGACGGTGGAGGGCATCGCAGCTTGCAGGTAAAGAGACGATCCCGGCCATTCTGCGCCAGGTCTCCGACGAACAGGCGATGGAGATCACCATCGTTGAGAACCTGCAACGAGCTGACCTGAACCCTATGGAACAAGCCCGCGCCTTTGAGCGGCTGGCGCGCGAGTTTCACATGACCCAGGAACAGATGGCAGTGCGCACGGGCAAAGACCGTGCCACGGTAGCAAACTTCCTTCGCCTGCTGCGGCTGCCGACCTCGGTGCAGACTCGTGTCGAGTCCGGTGAGCTGAGTTTTGGCCACGCGCGCACTTTGCTGGCCTTCGAGCACGCCGAGGAGATAGAAAAGGCAGCCCAACGGATAGTTGGTCTTTCGCTTTCTGTTCGCCAAACAGAGAGCTATGTTCAGGGTTTGCTGCATCCTGAGCGCGCCGCCAAAAAGGATCCCAAAACCGAGCAGCCCATCGACCCCAATGTTCGCGAAGTTCAGGACCGGTTGCAACGCGCTCTTGGCCTCAAAGTCCACATTGAAGACCCTAGCGGCCGTGGCAAAGTGATTATTGAGTACGCAAAGCTGGAAGACTTCGATACGCTGCTGGAGCAGTTGGCGGGAGAGTAACGGGAAGCCGCGCGAACTGCCCCCCAAAAAGGTATGTGCTGGAAACGCGGAGGGCCTGATTGCCTAGCGTCAGGCCCTCTTTGCGCTAGCTTTGTGCCCTGTAGCCCATGCCTGCCAAAACGCCGCGCATATAGGCAAAGCTGGCAATGACGCCGGGCATCGGATCGTCGGGATGGACTTCGTATTCCAGGTCGACCCAGCCGGGGTATTGAATCCTGGCCAGAGCTACAAATATATCGCGCACAGGCATGATTCCATCGCCGACCGCTACTTGGCTTTCTTTGCTCTTGAAGCTAGTCAGGTCTTTCATATGAACATTGAACAAACGCGGGCCAACGGTGTGAATGGCTTGAACTACATCAGTGCCTGTGCGCGCGGTATGGCCCACGTCGATGCAGCATCCAATGCGCGGGTCCATGTTCTTGATCGCCTTCAAAACATCAAGCGGGGAGGGAAACTCGGTATCTTCCGGGCCGTGATTGTGGATAGCGATGCGGATGTTGTATTGCTTGACGTACTTTTCAATCTGGGGGAGGGTCTGCGGAGTCGGATCGCCGGCGACGATGACGGAGATTCCAGCGCGTTTGCAGTACTCAAACTTGGCGCGGATAGCGGCATCGTCGTCCTTTGAGAAATAAATGGCGCCTGCGGCATGCAGCTTAATGCCCGCCGCAGTGTAGTCGGCCAGCGCCTTGGACTCCGCCTCAGGCGCCGCCGGGAGATGATCTTTTATGTCCTTGGCATTCAGTCCGGTCACATGGAGTTGCTTCATGAAGCCGATCAACTGCGCGCGGTCAAAGTTGCGGAAGGTGTAGCTGGCCAGCCCAAGTCGAATCGTGTTCTCACCGGTGGAAACGTGAGCAGAAGTGGCAAAAGCCGTCCTGGCTACAGGCGCGACACATGCAGTCGCGGCCAAGGCGCTTGATCGGATAAAGTTGCGGCGTGATACCAGGCTTTTCATATCTGCGGTTCCCATCCCTTTTCGTATTCCCGTCCCCACATCGTCATGGCCTGAGGGTCGTTCATGATCTCACCGGCTTTCGCGTCCAGATTTAACTCCCGGTTCACTTCCCAGGCGATGTTGGAAAGCTGAAGCATTGTGACGGCGACATTGCCTACTTCGACAGGCGAATGAAGCTTTTCACCCTTGCGAATGCCGGCGATAAAGTTTGCAAAATGCGCATCGGTCATGGAGTCTGCGCCAACCAGATCGGTGGTCGAGGTCTCGCTGCCGACTTTGAACTCACTGGTTTTCTTGCCGTCAAGATCGTAGATTTCGTAGCCATCGCGGTCCACGAGCACGGTGCCCTTGGTGCCCTCGATAAGAGAGCCGCGGCCGCGATTGAAATACTTCATTCCCTGGCAGCACATACCTTCCCAGGAGATCATCTTGTCGTCGTATTCGAAGCTGGTAATGAGCGTGTCGTAAAACTGCCAGTCGTCCTTGTAGGCGTATCGCCCGCCTGATGAAGTCACCCGGTTGGGGTAGTCCACGCCCAGCGCCCAGCGGCATACATCCACTTCGTGCGTGCCGTTATTCAGCGTCTCGCCGGTTCCCCAGGTCTTGAACCAGTGCCAGTTGTAAGGCTGCACATTGTCTTTGTAAGGCTGGCGCGGCGCCGGACCCTGCCAGAGATCCCAATCCAGTTGTGGCGGAACCGACGCCAGCTTGCCAATGCCGATCGACTTTCTGGTGTTGTTGTACCAGCACTTGGCAAAGTAGGGCCGACCGATCAGGCCGCCGTGTATCTTCTCGACAATCTCGATGGTGAAAGGCGAGGAGCGCTGCTGCGTCCCCATCTGCACCAGCTTTCCATACTTCCGTTGCGCGCGCACCAGAAGTGCGCCCTCGGCAGGATTGTGGCTGCATGGCTTTTCTACATAAACGTGCTTGCCCGCCTGCAAGCCGTATATCGCCATTGGCATGTGCCAGTGATCAGGCGTGGCAATCGTGATCGCATCTACATCTTTGAGTTCGAGAATCTTGCGAAAGTCCTGGTTGCTGCCGGGAGCATAGCCCATCTCCTTCTCGACACTCGCTGCAAACTTCGCCATGATGTTGGTGTCCACATCGCAAACATGGGTAATGTGAGCGTCTTCCTTATTCGCCTTGAGCGCCGAAAGATGAGCATAGGCGCGGCTGTGGAGGCCAATTACCGCAAAGTTGAGGCGATCGTTTGCTCCGAGTATCTGTCCGTAGCTCTTCGCGGACGAGCTGATCGCCAGCCCCGCCGCCCCTACCGCAAGTGTGTCGAGAAACTCCCGTCGAGTAACCATTCATCTCCTTTTGAAGCGCAGCCAATTAAATTCTTCAGTATGGAAGCGAGCATTCAACCGAAAGTACGGCTCAAAGGCTTGCGCCTCTTTGAACCGTCCATCCTAATACGCGCGGACACCTTCGTCCTAAGCCGCGAGATGAGGCCATGCAAGAAGCTCACGGAAGGGCAAGAAAAATGTCTGCCATACGATGTGAAACCTTACTGCAGCAGTGCTCCATGCTCCGCAGCGCAGTGAGAAAGAATGAGTATCTTGAATTGAAGTGCGCTCGAAGCTCGGTAATGATTTAGCGGCTTCCTACCATGTAGACAACGAGTCCTTGCTCAGGCCAGGTGAAGAGCTGCTCATAGGAGCGGCCTTCGAGATATTTTTCGAGCGCTTCCGGAGTGTGCAAATCTACGCCGCCGCGACCGGTCAGCCGCGCCACCAGCAGGTGCTGCCCATCCGGCACACCGCTATCCTGGTAGTTCACTACTTCCTGGTTCCTGTAGAACGAGAGACCGTACTCCATATCGCGCCGGACGCGAAAGACAGCTACCGTTTCATCAGCAGGCGCCAATAGAAGAAGCCTCTCTGCCAGGGGGCGCGCGGAATAGGAACGGTCCAGCAGATGAATCACCTGTTTGGTTGCGCCAACGGCCGGAATGCTGAAGATTGGACCTACTCCGTAAAGAAACAGCACCAGCACGACCAGCACGCTTGAAGTGACGAGCCGGAGCCGGATCAGACCAAAGCCATTTACCACGATAAGGATCAGCAGCGCGGCGCCCGCCGCAGACAACACGGCAGCAGCAAGTTCTGGCATGGGCGGCATATGCGCACCATGGACCACAAACCAAGGCAGCAGCAGAACAAAAATAGTCATCACGCCGCACAGCGCCGCATGTCCCACAAGAATCCAGCGATTCAGCCCCGCCTGACGGCGGCGGAACAAGTAGTCTCCGGTAAGGATGGTAATGGGGGGGAGAGAGGGCAGAATGTACCCTGGCAGCTTGGACTGAGAGAAGGAGAAAAACACAATGGGAATCAGTGCCCACAGCACGAGAAACTCAGGAAACGCGTCGCCTGGCTGACTAACGCGGGGCTTGCACTTGCCGAGATGGCGTGCCCGCCACTCAGCCACCGAGGTTCTGACGCCATCCACCAAGGCCGGAATGGCGACGATCGTCCAAGGCATGACAGCCAGCAGAACCACAACCAGGTAGTACCAAGCCGGTTGCACATGCTGGTAACGATTGGTGGCGAAGCGCTCCAGGTTGTGTTCGAGAAAGAACTCGCGAAAGAAAGTGGGGTTCTGGTGCTGAACGGCGATAAACCACGGCAGCACCATGGCAAAGTAGAGCAGCGCTCCGGGCCACCAGAAGGAGCGACGGAGGATAGACCAGTCCCGGCGAAGAAAGGCGAATGCAGCCACTATGACGATGGCAAGGAACGGGGCCACCGGTCCCTTGGCGAGCGTGGCCAGGCCAGTAAAGAAGTAAATGTCGTAGAGCCAGAACTTGGAATCGGTCTCATACCAGGCATACCAGCCAAGCAAACCTATGGCCAGAGGCGCCGCCATTTGCATATCAGTGGATGCGCCACGCGAAAAACTCATAATTCCGGCGCAGGCCACGGTGATGAGTGCGGCGTCCAGGTGCCCTCCAGGACGGAACCGTCGCATATGCAGGTAGATGAGCGCAACCATGATGAAAGCGAAGGTTGTCGAAGGCAACCGCGCGGTCCAGTCGTGTACGCCAAAATCCTGAAACAAAAACATCGCCCGCCAGTAGTAGAGCGCAGGTTTTTCCAGCCAAGGGTGGCCATAAAGATAAGGGGTGACACATGCGCTCAGGTGGCCCTTGAGAGTGTGGGCCGCGTCAAAGCGACTCAGCATTTCGTGTGCAATTTGGGCGTAGCGCGGCTCGTCAGCGCCCACCAGCCCCATTCCGTCGCCGCCGAAGAAGGGGGTAAGCCCATAGGCAAGAAAGAAGATGGTGAAAAAAAGAAAGAGCGCGACTTCAGTAACGCCCGACCAGGGGGGAAATCTCCAGCGGAGTTTATCGGGAAAATTCGGATCGGGCGGAGCTAAAAACGGCTCCAGGTAGCCAATAGCCCAATTGGGCAGCCTTTTACTCTGTATTTTGGGCGAATCTGGAGCAGGTGGTTCCAGGTTAGTTTCCACTTCCAGCAATTCTCCAACCGGCGGGTCTTTGCAGCGCCGCCCAGATTAGCAATTCAGGCTCAGGCAATGCGATCCGGGTGAACTGGCATGTCCGGTTAGGATATCGCACACATAGACGCGGAGATTTTGTCGTGCTATGACAGGGACAAGGCTAACAGATTCGAGCCAAATCACAAGTTATCTCAGCCCATATCCCCGGTTAAGCCGGCAACACAGGGGCGCAATTGTGACAACGTCACCTCAATCGCTCGGGGGAGCGGTCCTTCCAGAGTACATCCGGCGGCGTTCTCGTGGCCACCCCCACCAAGCCGCTCAGCAATTGCAGCTACATTCACCTGGCTCTTGCTACGCAGGCTTAGCCGTACTCGCTGCTCCGGCAGCTCGCGGAGAAACGCCGCGGCCTCCACGCCGGAGATGGAGATTGCAAAGTTCACAATTCCCTCGCAATCTTCTTCTGCGGCACAGGTGCGGATCATGTCCTGATGCGTAACCCACAGCCAGGCCACGCGGCCTTCACGCGTCAGATTGCTAAGCGCCGCACCCAGCAGCAGCAGTTTTGAAGTAGGAGAGGAGAAATACACGTCGCGCGCAATGCGCAGTGGATCGGCTCCGGCCAATACCAGATCCCGCGCCAGGGTAAAAGTTGAAGCCCGCGTGGAGCCGTAACAGAAGCCCCCTGTATCGGTCAGTACGGTTGTGTAAAGGCAGGTGGCCATCTGGGGCGTAACCGTGGCGCCGGCAGACTTCACCAGCCTAAAAACCATCTCTCCCACGCTGGCCGCCTCGCAATCGATCCAGTTTAAGTGGGCAAACTCGCGGCCGCTGATGTGGTGATCGATGTTGATAAGAAAAAACTTCTCCAGGCCGCGCAACCGGGTACGCTTTGCCCCATCGCACTCCAGCAGAATCACTGCATCATAAGGACCATGGACTCGCATCGCGTTGCGGATGCTGTCCACTCGGGGAAGACCGCGATATATGTTTGGAATACGGTCGGCCGTCAGAAGATCGACATGCTTACCCATCTGTTCCAACAGCATTCCCATGGCCAACATGCTGCCCACGGCATCGCCGTCTGGTCGAGAATGCGAACAGACCAGGAAACGCTCTCCGCAGCGAAGAACTTCAAGAATTGCGGCGATTGAACCAGTAGCGGCGCCGACGGGTGCAACGGCGGACAGAGGGAGGAGAGGATTCCGGCTACTGTCGTTCATGCTCGCCTACTCTTCTGAGACCACTTCGCCGGCTGAGGGAATCGGCTCGGCCTCGGTCTTTTGCCGCTTGCGAGAGCGGTCCATGAGTTGCTCAATCCGCGCCTGGAATCGGCCAGAGCGGTCGGCGTGAAAGCTGAGTTCCGGAATATTGCGCACTCCCATCCGCTCTTTCAATTCGTAGCGTATAAAACCCTTAGCGGCTTCCAGGCCTGCAACGGTATCCACTTCAGCCTGGGCGATGTTGGGCACGGCGCTGTCAATTGCCACGTACACCTGCGCCGACTTGGCGCTGGGGTTGAGGATTACCTCGCTCACGTAGCAAAAGCTGATGCGCGGGTCGGAGAGCTCACCTTCAATCATGGAGCCAATCTCGAGTCGCAGCGTCTCCGCCACCCGGTCCTGATGATGTTTTCGTGCTCTGTGTTCGGGCATGGCTTCTCCTTACCGGGTAAACCATTCAGCATAGCAGAAGCGGTCCGCAGAGGGATGTCAATGGCCGATATGCTCAGGGCCGACGCATATAAATGGACCAGTCTTGCTATATGCAAAACGGGGTG
>VFSW01002255.1_pt1 | contig 29170 bp, 22 predicted proteins | sample 5358111 | NCBI WGS metagenome assembly VFSW01 (sample SAMN11554181, study PRJNA540505) | mine drainage metagenome | isolation source: sediment from site ElyBrook_90M | place: USA: Ely Copper Mine, Vershire, VT | collected 2017 | reverse complement strand
CGTTTTGGTCTGCAGCGTCTGTTGTGTATAATAGACTTTTCCCGGTACCAAGAACTGCCAGCGGTGTTTGGGGGGCCTGCGCCCGCAATGACGACGACAAGCCTGTGGCTTCCTTCAGACGATTCGTTCGTTTCCCCACCTGCCCTTAGTGGATTTCGCCCGACTTGCGCAGCGCCTCGCGCAGCTTCGCCGGGGTGAAGTCGGGGGACTTGCAGACATCCAGAATGACCGCCTCGCGCCGCGATACCAGATCGATCGCCGCGGGCAGCTTGCGCACGGCGTCGGCCGGAATCACCACGGCGCCGTGGAAATCGGCATGGATGACGTCGTCATGCGCGACCTGCATGCCGAAGATGTTCACCGGCTTGCCGAAATCCACCATATGCACATGCGCGTGGCTCGGTCCGATCCGGCCGCCGATCATCTGATAGCCGGGCGCCCACATGTCCAGGTCGCGGAACGACCCGTTAGTGACGCAGCCGATCGAGCCCAGCGCCTTGTGAATGGTGGACTGCACTTCGCCCCAATAGGCGCCATACCCGACGCGGCCGTCGATATCCTGCAACACCGCGATGGTCGGGAAATCGACCCGGGCGACATAGTCGTACCAATCCGCGCGGTCGGTGACCTTGGAGCGCGGCGGTTCGGTGGCGCGGATCATGCCGACGCGCGCCAGTCCGACGATCGGCTTGGCTTTCGGGTCGATGCACACCATCGGCTCTACCGTGAAGCCGATCGCCCGCCGCTCGGGCACCACGATCTCCAGCCCGTTGCAGATAGTGGGTGTGTCCCATTGGGCCAGCACATCCAGGTCGGCCTGGGTGAAGGGATATTCGGCCATGACGCATTCCTCTCTTGATCAAACTGACAAACATACTCGCCCGGCGCGCATGTTCGCGGCAAGATGACGTCATGACATCCATCGCAACCGGTGGCAAAGCCATCTACGGCGCCCCGCTGGGCATTTTGATGCTGGAGGCGCGTTTTCCCCGCATTCCCGGCGATATGGGCAACGCCACGACGTGGCCGTTTCCGGTGCTGTACCGGGTGGTGAAGGGGGCGAGCCCGGAGCGGGTGGTGCTTCACGGGGCCGCCGGCCTGTTGCCGGACTTTTTGGACGCCGCCGCCGAACTGGTTTCGTTCGGGGCGGAGGCGATCGCGACTAACTGCGGCTTTCTGTCGCTGTTCCAGCGAGAGATCGCGGCCCATGTCGGCGTGCCGGTGGCGACGAGTGCCTTGATCCAGATCCCGTGGGTGCAGGCGACGCTGCCCCCGGGCAAGCGTGTGGGGGTGATTACCGTGTCGGGGGCGTCGCTGACGCCGCGGCATCTGGAAGCGGCGGGTGCTCCGGCGGACACGCCTTTCGTCGGAACCGAGGACGGCGAGGAGTTCTTCCGGGTGCTGATCCTGGCGGAAAAGCGGGATATGGATGTGGGGCTGGCGGCACGGGATATCTTGAACGCGGGGCGACGGTTGATGGCATCGCATCCGGATATCGGGGCGATCGTGCTGGAATGCACGAATATGCCGCCTTATGCGCATGCGCTGCGGGAGGTGCTGGGGGTGCCGGTTTACGATGTGTATTCGTTGATCGTCTGGCTGCACGCGGGGATCAGGCCGCGGGATTTCGGACCGCCGGCCGACCGCACCGCTTGCCTGGCTATTTCGGCACCGCGATCAGATTTTGTGTGACGTAAATCTCGCATCGTTTCACGTCGTAGGAATCCAGCCAACGTAGCTGTCCGTTGAGGCACAGCCGACCGATTCGATACCCTTCCAGTACCTCGAAGAAATCCCGCATCGTTACGCGGGTCGCGATATTGGCCGGGATGAACTCGAACTGGATCATTCCGATCTTTCGTTCGCTCAGGGCACTCCGCGCGCCTTTCAGGACCGAGAGGTCGTGTCCTTCGGTATCGATTTTCAAAAGGTCGATATGGCCGATTCCGCGTTCGGTCATGAACCCGTCCACGGTGGTGCAATCCACCGCATGTTCGACTATGTCCGAGGAGTAGAGGCCGACGGCCGTTTCGCTTAGGCTCGCTTGGGTCGAACCATCTTCTGTCCGGAAATCGTACAACATAAATTGTCCGACCGAGTCGGCTACGGCCTTGTTGACAGGTTCAACCGATGGCGACCTCGAAATTTCGGATTGCAGGACCGCGAATGTTCCTGGATGCGGCTCGAACGCGTAAATTTTGGCCGTTGGTGCAATTTTTGCCAGCAGGCGCGAATATGCACCGTGGTTCGCGCCTATATCGAATAAGACTCCATTTTGCAGCCGCGCTATGTTTCTGTAGAGGAAATGTTCTTCCGCTCGTGTCAGGCCTTCCTTCCCCGCGAAGGTGATGGCGATCCCACTGCACCGCAGCGCAATATCGTAAAGTAGGTCGCCAAACCATGTCATAGCTGGACGGTTTAGCAGCAAAAACACCGGATAGGCCAAAACCGCCAAGTTAGTCCGCAGTCGTGAGGGTCTCCACATTGCGGTATGAACGTTCGTTCTATTCGTCATATATCGGCATCCTTCGGAGCAGAACTATATCGGTAGCACTCATAGTGTGCTCGCTTTGACATGGGTCGATGTTACGGCCGGATTCCGGTCGTCGTCCAACTGCTTCGACACCTGCCGGATCGCCACAACGACGAGAGTAATCGGGATTTCGGCCGCCACAGGATGAAATCCCAAAGAACCTGTCGCTCCGGCGGCATTCCAAGCCAAATAAGTCCGAGTAAGGCGATGGCGAACCCGCGGGGATGCCGTACGAATCGATCCAGCGTCGTTGCCCGTTCAGACAAAGCCGGTGGTCGGCGGACTTCATGCCAGCATGCAAGAAAGGCCCGCATTTCTTGGCAGGCCTGAGCGGCGCGGTTGAGGCATCGAAACAAGCGTCCTTTGCCTCAACCGGAAACGACGCCGTCACGGGCTTCCGGGGAAATTCGCATTTCCCGGACCCGCGTCGGGTTTTCGCTCACCCGGCCCGGGAGCGCGTTCAGGACTCAGTCGGCCAGGACAGGTGCCGGTGCGACGAATGGCTTCAACAGCGCGGACAGGACCACCGATACAACGATATTCGCCAGTAGCGCCCAAATCGCGATGTAGCTGGGGTAGCTGACCCCGAACAGCGATACGGTGAACACGGCGGCCTTAAACGACGTGGTCGAGGCCATCCAGGTGCCAACCCCGGTGCCGACGGCCCAGCCGATCAGCAACGCCCAGCCGTTCAGCATGCGCAGATACAGGCCCAGGATGACCGAGGGCAGGCCCTGGATCATCCACAACCCGCCCAGCAACTGGAATTGCAGCGCATAAGGCACCGGCACGAAGATGATGAACACCAGCGCCCCGAGCTTCACCACCAGGGACGAGACCTTGGCGACAGCGGATTCCTGCGCGTTGGTTGCGTCGGGCGACAGGAACCCGCGGTAGATCGTGCGGCTGACGATGTTGGCGCAGGCAATCGACATAATGGCGGACGGCACAAGCGCGCCGATAGCGATCGCCGCGAAGGCCAGACCGGCGAACCAGCCGGGAAAGACCGACAGGATCAGGGCCGGAACCGCGAAGTTGTTGCCGTATTGCTTGAATCCGGCGGCAAACTCGGGTGCGGAGCCGACGTGCAGCGCGAAAGCCATGAAGCCCAGCAACGCGAGAAAACCCAGCACCAGCGAATAGGCGGGCAGCAGCGCGGCGTTGCGGCGGATCGCGCCGGGGCTGGAGCTGCTAAGGATCGCGGTCAGCGAATGAGGATACAAGAACAGCGCCAGCGCGGATCCAAGGGCCAGCGTCGCATAGGTGCTGTAGGCGCCATAGGTATCGCCCACCGGTGCGGCCAGTGTCAGCTTCGCGGCGGGAATGGCGGCGAAGATCGGGCCGAAACCTCCGAAATGGAGGGGGACAACGATGGAGACCGCGATGACCACCAGATAGATCAGCATGTCCTTCACAACCGCGATCATGGCGGGCGCGCGCAGGCCGGACGTGTAGGTAAACGCCGCGAGGATGATGAACGCGATGATCAGCGGCAGGTCGCCGACGATGCCTTCTCCGGACACGCCCATCGCGCCGATGACCACCTGCATGCCGACAAGCTGCAGGGCGATGTAAGGCATTGTGGCGACGATGCCGGTGACGCCAATAGCCAACGCCAGCCACTTGTTGCCGTAACGTCCCAGCACGACGTCGGAGGATGTGACGTAGCCATGCTTGTGCGCCAGCGACCAGAGCCGCGGGAAGACCATATACAGCAGCGGATAGATCAGAATCGTATAGGGAACCGCGAAGAAACCCAGCGCTCCGGCGCCGTACACCAAAGCGGGGACGGCAATGAAGGTATAGGCGGTGTACAGGTCGCCGCCGAGCAGGAACCAGGTGACGAAGGTGCCGAAGCGACGGCCGCCGAGGCCCCACTCATGCAATTGGGTCAGGTCGCCTGCGCGCCAGCGTGCGGCCCAGAATCCCAGGCCGGTGACGAATACAAAAAGCGCGATGAAGACGATAAGCGCGGGCCAGTTCATGGCAGGTCCTTAATGCTCGGCTTTGTAAACGATGCCGGCGATAGCAGCCGAGATAGCGACCCACGCGAGCTGATACCAATAGTAGAATGGGAACCCGAACAGTTCCGGTGTTTGCCGGTTGTAGGACGATACCCACAACATCGCGATGAACGGCAGAACAAAGAGAACGCGGAGCCAGTGCCGTTTCGGCTCGCGACCGGGCTGGGTGGCCATGATCGGGTGTTTCCTTACCTAGGCGCCCCGGCGAGAGGACTCCCAAAATTTCGAAGCGAGCATGCATCAAACAGATAAATCGTTGTACGTCAAACGGTTCTGGATTTGTTTGGTGCTTTGTGCCAGCCTGGGCGTCCGATGAGCCCGTTCGGCATTGCGGTCTTGGCCGCGAAATGAGACTTGCGGCGGTGGTTGGCCGGTGAAGGCTGTCATGGGACGGTTGCCCGGCCATCGGTTTGGAGGAACATCGCGATGTCCACCTCAGCCGCGCGAGCGGTGGACGATACTGTCACGCCTGAAGCGTATAAGGCTGTCCTCGGTTCCGCCGTCGGGTATGCCATGGACGGGTTCGATTTGCTGATCCTGGGGTTCATGCTCCCGGCGATCGGTGCCGGGCTGGGATTGACGCCGGCGCAAGGGGCCTCGCTGGTCACCGCGACGCTGGTGGGTGCGGTTGCCGGGGGCATTGTGTTCGGCATGTTGTCCGACCGGCTGGGCCGGGTTCGTGTGCTGAGCTGGACGATTGCGATGTTCGCGGTGTTCACCGGCTTGTGCGCGTTGGCACAAGGTTACTGGGATCTGTTAGCCTATCGCACGATCGCCGGCATGGGCCTGGGCGGGGAGTTCGGCATCGGCATGGCGCTGGCGGCCGAAGCCTGGCCGGCGGCGAAACGCGCCAGGGCATCGTCGTTGGTGGGCTTGGGATGGCAGGCCGGTGTGCTTGCGGCCGCATTGCTGACTCCGTTGCTGCTGCCGGCGATCGGCTGGCGGGGCATGTTCGCCGTCGGCATGTTGCCGGCTGCCGCCGCTTACTTCATCCGCAAGGATCTGCGGGAGCCGCCGCTTTTCCAGAAGCGGAAGCGTCAGGCAGGATCGGCGCTGAAGCTGCTGGTGGCGGATGCGGCCACCGCCCGGATCAGCCTGGGGATGGTAATCCTGTGCGGTGTGCAGAACTTCGGCTACTACGGGGTGATGATCTGGCTGCCGAATTACCTTGGCACGCGGTTTCATTTTGGGCTGACCCGATCGGCGGCCTGGACGGCGGTGACCATTCTCGGGATGGCGTTGGGTATCTATGTGTTTGGGCAGGTCGCGGATCGCCTGGGCCGGCGGCCGGCGTTCATCGGTTGGATGCTGGGGGCCGGGGCGATGGTGGTCGTGTATTCCCGCCTGACAGACCCCGTGGCGCTGCTGATCGGCGGTGCGGTCATGGGGTTCTTCGTCAATGGTATGCTGGGCGGCTATGGCGCCTTGATGAGTGAGCTTTACCCCGGAGCCGCGAGGGCAACCGCGCAGAACGTGCTGTTCAATCTCGGCCGGGCGATCGGGGGATTTGGTCCGGTCGCGATCGGGACCATCGCCGCCGCGCACGGCTTCGAAACGGCGATCGCGCTGCTGGCGGCACTCTACGCCCTGGATATGGCGGCGATGTGGACACTGATCCCGGAGCGTAAAGGCGTGGCACTGACCTAGAATCCGTACGGCGCCGGCAGTTGCGGCATTATCGCCCTGTAGTGCGAATTGTCATGCGCAACACGCAATGCTGCGGTGCAACACAAAATGCTTGCTTATGCCAGGGCCCAGGCGCAATCTCTGGCTCGCAGTCGCGCTTAGGCGCACTGCTTTCTTGGACGTTTCCTCCCTAAACTTCGGCGGTGCCAAAAGCACCGCCGTTTTTTTTAGGTCACCAGGGCGGCCAGCAACGCATCCAGACGGATACGCCCCTGGCGGGTGGCGATCAGCCGATCGGCGGTGTGCTGGATGTAGCCCTCCTGGATGCATTGCTCCAGAATTCCGGAATCGACCGACTGGGCTATGGTTCGGCCAGTACGTGCGGCGAACCTGGCGATATCGATGCCTTCTGTCAGTCGCAGGCCCATCAGCAGCGCCTCGCGCGCACGCTCCTCCGCCGGGATGGCATCGTCGGCGGTCAGGCCGTGACCATCCCGTTCCACGCGTTCCGCCCACGGTTCCGGTGCGCGATGCCGCCTGGTGGCCCGCAACGCCCCATCCGCCGTGATGCGTCCATGCGCTCCCGGGCCGATGCCGGTGTAATCCAGATAGCGCCAATAGGTCAGATTGTGACGGCTTTCCTGCCCCGGGCGGGCGTAGTTAGAGATTTCGTATGCCTGCAACCCGGCGCGCGCGCATTCTTCCCCGGTCGCGTCGTACAACGCGGCGGCGGTGTCCTCGTCGGGAAGCACGATCTTGCCTTGCCGGAACAGCGCCTCGAACTGAGTCGCCGGTTCGATCGTCAGTTGGTACAGCGACAGGTGGTCGTCGGCGATCGCCAGGGCAGCGCGCAGCTCATTGCGCCAACTGACGAGGTCCTGGTTGGGGCGGGCATAGATCAAATCGAACGACACGCGGTCGAACAGGCGCCGGGCGAGCGACAGCGCGGCAACCGCTTCGCCGGCCGAGTGCTGGCGCCCGAGCGCGCGGAGGGCGGAGTCGTCGAGGCTTTGGATGCCGATGGAGATGCGGTTGACTCCGGCGGACCGGTAATCCGCCAAACGCCCGGCCTCGATGCTGGTTGGGTTGGCTTCCAAGGTGATTTCGACGGTCTCCGCCGGATCGAACCAGCGCGCGGCGTCGTCCAGCAGGGCGCCGACGGTCGATGGGTCCATCAGGCTGGGGGTGCCCCCACCGAAAAACACCGATGTCAGACGGCGGCGGCCCAGGCGAGCGGCTTCGGTAGCCAGTTCGCGGCGCAGGGCGTTGGCGAAGCGGGTTTGATCGATGCGATCCCGCACATGGGAGTTGAAGTCGCAATACGGACATTTGGCCAGGCAGAACGGCCAATGGATGTAGAGTGCGAGGTCTTCGGTCAAAGTTTCAAACTGGCTGGAATGCGCATGTTCAAAGCGTTGGGGATGGACCACGTCTCTTTCACCTGCCGGACGATATAAAATCCGGCTCGGAGGTAGTTCGGCAAGGCCCTGGGGTGGTCGGCGTTGCAGGTGTTGACGGTCATGCCCTTGGCGCCGTGGCGCCAGACCTCGTCGATCGCGGCCCGCAGGAAGGCGAAGCCGGTGCCCTGGCCAATGACATTCGGCATCAAGCCGAAGTAGCTGAGGTTCACGTCGGGCCAGGTGCGGGCGTCCAGTTCGAAGAACCCCGCCGGTTCGCCCTTGCTGTACAGAGTGTAGATGGCGATAGCGCGGTCACGTAGCAATGCCGCCAGCTCATGGTCCGGCGTGGTGCGGCGGAGCCACCACAGATAGTCGGCGCCGACGGTGTTATAGAGGTAGCGATAAAATGGCACGGTCGGCGCCTGGGCGCGCACGACCTGAAAGCCCGGCCCCAGGCTCGGGCCCTCGGCCGCTGGCGGTCGATCCATACGCATGAATGTCACGGTGACACCGACCCGGGTAACCGGACCCATTTGCCTTCCCTTTATGAACGCGATGGAAGGTCTTTATCGCCAATAAGCATCGGATACCATCGGGATGATGCCGATATCCCCCGCTCCGCGTCAGGCCATCGATATCCGCCGCTCCGCGTCAGGCCATCGATATCCGCCGCTCCGCGTCAGGCCGCCGATCCGCCGCTAAACGCGTTGAACGCGATCAGCGTATAGGTGTCCTTGACGCCGGGCAGGGTCTGAACCCTCTCGGTGACAAACAGGCCGATGTCCTGGCCGCTGTCCAGGTAGAATTTGCCCAACAGATCGTATTGGCCAGAGGTCGAGAACAGTTCCGACATTTCGGGGATCGTATCGGCGGCCTCGCGCGCCACGCGATACGCTTGCCCCATGTCGCATTTGATTTGCACGAAGATCGCTCGCATCGCCGCCTCCCGGGGAACGGGACACCAGTTGGCCCGTGGCTGCAGTTTAGCCCGTGGCGGCGGCCGGGGGATAGCCGGTTGGTTCAGGCGGTTCGGCACTCCGCCACCACGGCCAGATTGAACGCTGTTTCGCTCAGGCGGCGCAGCATGTCGGGAACCGGCGGTTCTACTGGCAGCGGCCCGTCCGCCAGGAACGCCTGCCAGGCCGCCCATGTCCGGTCGTCCAAGTTCAGCGCCCGGCGCCGGTCGTCCGGCGTCAGTGCGATTTTCTCGCCCAACGCATGGAACAGCTCCAGTTGCGCGCGGGTCAGATCGTCGGTTTTCCACCAAGCCGGATTGCACGGCATTAGATGCTCCTTCGGCGTATTCATGGCACTGACGTTCCGCCGGATCGGGGGCGGGAATCCGGTCTGTCGATGGTCGGATTATGGCAAAGCGGCACGATTGGGTTACCTCACCGGGCGGCGCGGGCGTGACGAGCGGCCGGCGCTCGCCTATCCTCCAAGCCGCCGCGGCCGGACCGGACCCGCCGCCGGCCGAGGGGAGAATAAACCGAATGGAAATGGCCAAGGCCCGTAAGGCCAAGAGCATGCCGCGTCATGGCGGACGCGTGCTGGCGGATGCACTCGCCGCGCAAGGCATCGATCATGTGTTCGAGGTTCCGGGCGAAAGCTTCCTCGATACGCTGGACGGGCTGTACGACCAGGGCGGCAAGGTAAAGCTGGTGACCTGCCGGTTCGAGGCGGGCGCCGTGAACATGGCCGACGCATTTGGCAAACTGACCGGCCGGCCGGCGGCGGCGATGGTCACACGCGGGCCAGGCGCCTGTCATGGCTCGATCGGGGTGCATGTGGCGTATCAGGACAGTACGCCGATGCTGCTGTTCGTCGGCCAGATCCCGCACGAGGACACCGGTCGCGATGCGTTCCAGGAAGTCGATTACCGGCAGATGTTCGCGCCGCTGGCGAAGTGGGTGACCCAGATCGACCATGCGAAACGCATCCCGGAGGTTGTCGCGCATGCGGTCGATGTGGCGACCAGCGGCCGGCCGGGTCCGGTGGTGATCGCGCTGTCGGAGGAAATGCAGAAGGATCGGGTGGTAGTGCCCGACCTGCCGCGCGCGGCGGTCAGCCCGGCGTTCCCCGATCCTGCCGCGATGCTGAAGATGCGCGCATTGCTGGCAAAGGCGAAGAAGCCGATCGCGGTGGTTGGCGGATCGTGCTGGACCGAACAGGGGCGGGCCGCGCTGCATCGGTTCCTGCTGGATAACAGGCTTCCGGTGGCGGTCGGGTTCCGCCGGCAGGCGCATTACGATGGCACCCGGGACAATTTCGCCGGCGATTTGGGCGTCGGCTCCGATCCAGGGCTGATCGGCAAGCTGAAAGAGGCCGACCTGATCCTGGCGATCGGCAGCCGGCTGGGGGATGCGGTCACGCAGGGATACACGCTGCTGGATATGGCCGGCAGTGTGCCGATCGTGCAGGTGCTGCCGGATGGGGCGGAGATCGGGCGGGTGTTCCGCACCGAACTCGGCATCGTGTCCGACTTGAACACCTTCGCCATCGCGGCTGCCGGGCTGGAACCGGTCAAGCCGGCCTGGACCAAGTGGACGCAGGAGCTGCGATCGCTGCGGGAAGCGCAGCGCGCGGTGCCGAACTATCAGGGGCCGTTGAACCTGGGGACAGTGATGCGGGAGCTGGAGGGCATGCTCGCTCCGGATGCGATCGTCACCACCGACGCCGGCAACTTCGCCGGGTGGGCGACGCGGTTCCTGAATTTCTCCGAGGGGCAGCGCTATATCGGGCCGACCAACGGGGCGATGGGCTACAGCGTCCCGGCGGCGGTTGGGGCGAAGATCGCCTTTCCGGATCGGATGGTGGTCAGCATGGTGGGCGATGGCGGGTTCATGATGACGGGGCAGGAAATCGCCACCGCGTTTCATCACGGCGTCGCGCCGATCGTGCTGGTGTTCAATAACCAGATGTACGGCACGATTCGGATGCATCAGGAGAAGGCCTATCCGTGGCGGGTGTCCGGCACCGCACTGACCAACCCCGACTTCTGCAAATACATCGAGGCATTCGGCGGCCACGGCGAGGTCGTCGCCGCGACCGAGGAATTCGCCCCGGCGTTCCGGCGGGCGGTTGAAAGCGGCAAGCCGGCGTTGATCGAACTGCGCACCAATCCGGAGCAGATCACCACTCGAGCGACGATTACCGATCTGCGGGCGGGGCGGACGCCGCCGAAAGCCACGGCCAAAGCAAAGCGGGCGCCCGCTTCGGCGCATCGGGTGGCCAAGCCGGCCAAGAAGCGCGGTTGAACGAGCGCTTGCAGGAAGCGGCGCGGCATTATGCCGCCCGCGATTATGCGGCAGCCGAGGAGGTCTGCCGGAGCATCGTCGCGGACGACCCGAGCCACTTCGATGCCTTGCATCTGCTGGGCGTATTGCTGAGCCGGCAAGACCGACACGCGCTGGCGCTGGAATATCTGCGGCGGGCGGAGGCGGAGCAGCCCGGCCATCGGCTGCTGCGCATCAACCTGGGAAACGCACTGCTGGCCACGCAGCAGTTCGCTGCTGCTGCTGCGGTGTCCGGCGATGCCGATGCCGCGTCGCTGAACAATCTCGGTCTGGCATTGCGTGGTATGCAGCGGCACGAGGATGCCGCATCTGCGTTCGAAGCGGCGACCGGACTAGTGCCCGACTATGCGCCGGCCTGGTTCAATCTCGCCGGCTCGCTGGCGAAGACGGGGCGGCTCGAAGCCGCATTGGTGGCCGCCCAAACGGCGCTGCGGACGGCGCCGCCGGACACCCCGGTGCAGCGTCTTGCCGATATCGTCTCGGAAATCGGCCGTATTTTCATGCAACTGGGACAGCCGGAGGCGGCGGTGCGGGAATGTCGGGCGTTCCTGGTCAGCCACCCCGGCGACCGGATCGTCACCTGGAACATGAGCCTCGCGCTGCTGCTGCTGGGACGGTTCGCCGAGGGCTGGGCCGCCTATGAACAGCGCTTCGGTATTCCCGGCCACGACCCCCGCCCGGAAGGGGCTTCGGTGCTGGATATCGCCCGCGTCGCGGGTAAGCGGGTCCTGATCCTTCAGGAGCAGGGCCGCGGCGACATGCTGCACTTCGTCCGCTATGCTCCGCTGCTGACCGATCGCGGTGCGACCGTTGCGGTGCAGGCCTATCCCGATCTGGTGCGGCTGCTGCAAGCGATGCCGGGCATCGCCGAGGTCGTCAGCACCGAAGCCCAGCGGCCGCCGGCCGATGCGATCGCGCCGGCGATGAGTTTGCCGCTGGCATTTGGAACTCAGCCGGCGAACGTCCCATATCTTCGGGTGCCCCCGGAGATGTCCGGCCATCCGGACATTCGGCCGGATGGGCGCCGCCGCGTTGGCGTTGCGTGGTCCGGGTCGGCGCACAGTTACGAACGGTCCGCCATGCCGGCGGAAACCCTGGCGCCGCTGTTTGCTTTGCCGGGGTTCGATTTCCATTGCCTGCAAAAAGATATCGTGGAGTCGGATCGGGCCTGGCTGAACTCGGCTCGTCCGCCGCTGACTCTGCACACGGATCGGATTGGCGACTTTCTGGATACAGCCGCGCTGATTCAGGCGATGGACTTCGTCGTGACGATCGATACGGCGGTCGCGCACCTGGCGGGTGCGCTGGCGCGGCCGGTTCATATCATGCTGCCATTCAATCCGGACTGGCGCTGGCTGCTAAACCGGTCCGACAGCCCGTGGTATCCCACCGCCGGACTGCATCGGCAGCCGCGGCCCGGTGTCTGGGCCCCGGTCGTTCAGTCAGTCATAGCAGTGCTGACGGCGCTTTAGCCCCGGCGTCCCTTACGGTCCTTCGGTGCGCGGTCTTCTTGCTTAAGGCCGAGGCCGCTGGCCAGCGCCAGGCTGGACCTCAGGGCGGCATACTCTGGCGCAACCATGGGATAACTTTCTGGCAAGCCCCACTTGGCGCGGTATTCGTCCGGGGTCAGCCCGTGGACGGTCAGCAGATGGCGCTTCAGCATTTTCATGCTCAGACCGTCTTCCATGCAGATCAGCCGGTCGCCGAAAACCGTCTGCCCATAACTGGGATGCACGTATACATTGTGTGCATGGCTGTGTTGGTGCTCGCCATGGTCGTGATGATGGGGCACTGGTTCGGAATGCGTGTGTATCGGTGCAACCTGAACCGGTTCTGGCTGAAGGCTAGCCAGCGCATTGTAAACATTTCTGATTACGTCGGGTAGGACGGCCGAATCCGTTTCATTGTGACCGGCATGTGCGGCAACGATCTGGGCGGATAGCGCCAGAAGGGTCTGTCTTTGGTCGGTCATCGATGGCGGTCCTTAGGGAATTCAGGATTTGACGTTTAATTGACGTTGTATTAGCATTTCGATTAACGTCAATGTCATTCTAGGGCGTTTGGCGTCAATTTCCTCGAAATGAGGCGGAGGGGTCATGAGCGATCATACTTTTCAGGATGCCTATGTCCGGGTACGCGGCCGTTACGACGACCAGTCCTGGTTTTCTTTGTCTCCGCGCCAGATCGCCGACGCAATCTACCGGGAAATCCGAGCGCTCTTCCGTGAGCGGCTGGTTCAGCAGGCTGAGGCTCTCCCGTCGATGGCGATCGCGGCGGAATAGGGCCCTTGCCCTATTAACGGCAGGTTAACGGTTTTCTGACCCCATATTGATCGATCGGGCCAGGAACTCCCGGTTCAGGCCGGGCGTTGTGTTGGCGTGATAAGTTCAGCCCGATCCGCCGCCATTTCTTCCGCGAAGCCCGTCGGCACCGGCCGCGACGCGGCAAACATCTATTATCTGCATCCTTTGGTGGCAGGCCCGCTGAGTCAGTGGCCAGAGACGCTCGCGCGTATCGCCGCCATGGGTTTCAGCCATGTTTGCCTGGCCCCGCCGTTCGAACCCGGCGGCAGCGGCGACATCTTCATTCATGCGACATTCGACCGTTTGCATCCGGCGCTGGGCTTTGCCGGTTCGGCCGGCCAGGGCTTGGCACTGATAGCGGAATTGGCGGCACGCGCCGGATTACGCGCGATGCTGGATATCGCCCCGGGTCAGATCGCGGCCGAGTCCTCGTTACGCCAGCACCACCAGGAATGGTTTGGGCCGCTTGAAACTGGACGGAGCGCGGATCCGCGGCAGCCGCCCCACCGGATTGGCATTGCCACCCCCCGTTTCGGCATGACCGCAATCGCCGATGCGGTGTCGGACTGGTGGATCGAACTGTTGGACGGTTTCACGCGGAATGGCATTGCCGGCTTTCGGTGCCTGACGCTCGATCTCGTTCCGGAGTTCTTCTGGCGGCGCGTCATCGCGGCCTTCGACGATGCTTTGTTTCTGGCCTGGACCCCCGCCATAGCGGATCCGCGCCGGTTGACCGGGGTGGGCTTCGATCTGACATGTGCCTCGATGGGTCGCTGGGACGGCCGTTCTCCGTGGTTTCTTAACCAGCACGCTGCCCTGCGGTCGGTTGCCCCGCCTCTGGCCTGTCCGGAACCGTCCTTTCTCGACCGGTTGGCGCGCCACCTGGCACCGGACGCGGACATCGCTGGTTCCTATCGGCTGGCGCTGCGGATCGCGGCTGCAACCGGGGCGGGATTGTTTATGCCGATGGGGTTCGAATTCGCCACCGCGCGCCGATTCGATTCCGCCCTGGCCGATCCCGGGGTCATGGCGGCCGTTCGGCGGGACAGTCCGACCGACCTGTCGGCGGATGTCGCCGCCGCGATCCGGTCGATTTCGGAATTGCCGCCGATCCAAAGCCTGGCATCGGTTACCAGCCCGGCGGCCCCGGTTACGGTGCTATCGCGATCCGATATGCTGGTGCTGATCAATCCCGATATTGTGTGTCCGGCGCGGGCCGGCGCGGTGCTCGACCGCTTCGTTGACCTACCCGATGAAGCGCTCGCGGCGGGCGAGGTGCGGCTGTTGCGCCCGCGGTCAACGCGACCGATCGAAGGCGGTGGGACGGATCTGACCCGCCCATCGGCGGAGGCAACGCGGATCGCCATCGATGCGGTGACGCCGGGAGGGGAGTTTGCCGCCAAGACCGTCGTGGGGCGTGAGTTTACCGTCAGCGCGGATATCTTTGCCGATGGCCACGACGTTCTGGCCGCCGATCTGCTGTGGCGGCCGGCCGATACCGAGGAATGGCAGCGAATCCCGATGGCAGGGCCTATCGATGACCGGTGGCACGCCACGGTCCGGCCGGACCGGATCGGTCTGTACCAGTATGCGGTGGAGGCTTGGTGGGACCAATGGGGCACCTTCGTCCATGACCTGAAGGCCAAGGTCGATGCCGGCCAGGATGTGTCGCTGGAAATCGCCGAGGGTCTGCTGTTGCTGGAACGCGCGGACGATGGTGCGACCGCCGGATTCCTGCTGGCGGATGAGTTGAAAGCGGCGATGCGGCGCTCCGATCGCCGCCCGTTCGCCGCGCGCAGTGCGATCGCCTCCGTGCGGGCCGATCGTTCGGCGGCCGAATTCGCGAGCTGGTATGAGATGTTCCCCCGATCCGTCACAGGCGACAAGTCGGTGCACGGCACATTCCGGTCGGCGATGGAGCGTCTTCCCGCTATCCGGGCGATGGGATTCGACGTGCTGTATTTTCCGCCCATCCACCCGATCGGGCGGATCAACCGTAAGGGCCGCAACAACAGCACGCGGGCGGAAGCGGGCGATGTCGGCAGTCCCTATGCGATCGGCAGTGCCGAGGGGGGTCATGAAGCGGTGCATCCCGCACTAGGGACGATAGCGGATTTCCAGGCCCTGCTGGAGGCGATGCGGGAGAATGAACTGGAGATCGCGATCGATTTCGCGATTCAGTGCGCGCCCGATCATCCCTGGGTGACCCAGCACGCGGACTGGTTTCGATGGCGACCCGACGGGTCGTTGCGTCACGCGGAAAATCCGCCGAAAAAATACGAGGATATCGTCAATCCGGATTTCTATGGCGAAACTTCGTTTCCCGCGGTCTGGACGGCGCTTCGCGACACGATCCAGTTGTGGGTCGATCGCGGTGTGCGGATTTTCCGGGTGGATAACCCGCATACCAAGCCGTTCCCGTTTTGGCGCTGGATGATCGCCGACATTCAAAGCCGGCATCCCGACGTGCTGTTTCTCGCCGAAGCGTTCACCCGGCCTAAACCGATGTACCGGCTGGCGAAACTGGGATTTTCTCAGTCTTATACCTATTTCACCTGGCGGAACACCAAGCAGGAACTGACCGAGTATCTGACCGAACTCACTACCCCCCCGGTCGCGGACTTTTTCCGGCCGAACTTCTTTGTCAACACACCGGATATCGATCCAGTGTTCCTGCAGACCTCGGGGCGGCCCGGCTTCTTGATCCGGGCGGCTCTGGCCGCGACGCTGTCTGGCCTGTGGGGCGTTTATTCTGGGTTCGAAATCTGTGAATCGGCCGCCTTGCCGGGGCGCGAGGAATACCTGGATTCGGAAAAATACGAAATCAGACCGCGCGATTATAACATCCCGGGTAATATCGTTGACGAAATAACGATGTTGAACCGCATCCGGCGTCAGCATCCGGCCCTGCAATCGCACCTGGGGTTAAAGTTCTACACCGCTTACAACGATCGAGTCATTTTGTACGGTAAACGAGATCCCTTCGATGGCAGCATGGTGCTGGTTGCCGTCAGTCTCGATCCCCACATCGTTCAGGAAGCGTCGATCGACGTGCCGCTTTGGGATTTCGGCCTGGACGACCGGGCAGGGATTTCCGTGACCGATCTTATGCGCGGGGACACTTTCATGTGGTACGGCAAGAACCAGCGGATTCGTCTGGACCCTTCGGACCTGCCTTTCGCGCTTTGGCGGCTGGAGACCCGATAGGATGGATAACGATCCGTTATGGTATAAAGATGCGGTTATCTACCAGATTCACATTAAGTCCTTCTTCGATTCCAACAACGACGGCATAGGCGACTTTCAAGGATTGATTTCGCGGCTGGACTATGTCGCGGAGCTGGGAGTCAACACGATCTGGCTGTTGCCGTTCTATCCGTCCCCACGCCTGGACGATGGATACGACATCGCGGACTATCGGGGCGTACACCCCGACTACGGCACCCTTGCCGACGCGAAGCGGCTGATCGCGGCTGCACACGATCGCGGTATCCGGGTTATCGCCGAACTGGTGATCAATCACACCTCCGATCAGCACCCGTGGTTTCAGCGGGCACGCCTGGCCAAGCCCGGCTCGACCTATCGGGATTTCTATGTCTGGTCCGCCGACGACCGGAAATACGCTGGCACACGCATTATTTTCGTCGATTCGGAACGCTCCAACTGGACGTGGGACGACACCGCCAAGGCCTATTACTGGCACCGGTTCTACCACCACCAGCCGGATCTGAACTTCGACAATCCCAGGGTGATGCGGGAAGTCCTGTCGGTTCTGCGCTATTGGGCCGATATGGGGATCGATGGGCTTCGGCTGGATGCGGTGCCGTATCTGGTGGAACGCGAGGGCACCAACAACGAAAACCTGCCGGAAACCCACGCCGCGCTGAAGCGGATAAGAGCCGAATTGAGCGCGCATTACCCGGATAAAATGCTGCTGGCGGAAGCCAATCAGTGGCCCGAAGATACCAAGGATTATTTCGGCGACGGCGACGAATGCCACATGGCATTCAACTTCCCCCTCATGCCCCGCATGTACATGGCAATCGCTCGGGAAGACCGCTTTCCAATAACGGATATCCTCCGGCAAACACCCGATATTCCCGAGAATTGCCAATGGGCGATCTTCTTGCGGAACCATGACGAACTGACTTTGGAGATGGTAACGGAGTCAGAACGGGACTTTCTGTGGGAGACCTATGCCGCCGACCGGCGGGCACGCTTGAACCTGGGTATCCGGCGGCGCTTGGCGCCGCTGCTGGAACGGGACCGGCGGCGTATCGAGTTGATGAACTATCTTCTGCTGTCGATGCCCGGAACGCCGGTTATTTATTATGGCGACGAAATAGGAATGGGCGACAATATCCATCTGGGCGATCGCAACGGAGTAAGGACGCCGATGCAATGGTCGCCAGACCGGAATGGCGGGTTCTCTCGCGTCGCCGATCCTTCGCGGCTGGTATTGCCGATGGTGATGGACCCGCTCTATGCGTTTCAGGCGGTCAATGTGGAAACGCAGGCCGCCGATCCGCATTCGTTGCTGATGTGGATGCGCCGCACCATCGCCATCCGCAAGCAGTACCAAGTGTTCGGCCGTGGCAGCTATCGCCTGCTGTACCCGAAGAATCGCAAGATCCTGGCTTATCTGCGGGAAGCCGGGGACATCGCCATCCTGTGCGTCGCAAACCTGTCGCGCACGCCGCAGGCGGTGGAACTGGATTTGTCCGAATTCCAGGGCCGCATCCCCATCGAACTGGATGGACACACCCAATTCCCAACGATCGGACAACTGACCTACCTGCTGACCCTGGCGCCATACGGTTTCTACTGGTTCCTGCTGTCGGCAGCCGATGACTGGCCAACCCTTCACCCTCAGGCGCCGGAACCCATGCCCGAATACCAAACCATCGTTATGCGCCACGCCCTGCCCGAGGCCGTTATTGCCGCCCGAGCGCCGATCGAGCGGGAGATTCTGCCTGCCTATCTGGCAAAGCGCCGCTGGTTCGCAATGAAGGATCGGACGCTGAAGTCGGCGCGGATTGCTTTGCTGACCCGCGTGCCAGCCGACGATGCGGTGCTGCTGGAAATCGAGACCGTGACGGAAACCGGCACCGCCCGCTGGCTGCTGCCCTTGGGCATCGTCTGGGACGATGCCACCGTGCCGCCGTTGCAATCGCAGCTTGCTTTGGCGCGCGTGCGGCGCGGACCAAGGGTCGGGCTGCTGACCGACGCATTCGCACTGCCGGCGTTTCCGATCGCGATCCTCGCGGGACTGCGCGGCAGCGATATCTTCGCGATCGACGCGGGGATCGTTCGGTTCGAGCCGACGTCGCGCATGACGGACGTAACAGTACCCGACGGCGTTGAGATGAACTGGATTTCCGCCGAACAATCGAACTCGTCGGTGATCGTAGGCGATATCGCGGTCGTCAAGATGTTCCGGCGCGTCACCGATGGCCCCCATCCCGAGGCGGAGATGGGACGGTACCTGACCGATGGCGGCTTCGCCAACACGCCGGCCCTGTTGGGCGAGGTGGTGCGGGTCGAGCCGGACGGAACCCGTCATACGCTGGCGATAGCACAGGCGTTCGCCCGCAATCAGGGCGACGGCTGGACCTGGACCATGGATCTGCTGCTGCGCGGATTGTCGGACCTTAGCGGCGGGAACGAGGCTGCGGCGGCGGACGCGGCCAGCCACACCGATTATGGTCAGTTTGCTCGCTTGCTGGGCCAGCGTATCGCCCAAATGCATCTAGTGCTGGCCAGGCCGACCGGCGATCCGGCGTTCGCGCCTGTCACCGGCACGGCAGCAACCGCGCAGGCGCTGGTTGACCGGGTGCGCGATCGGCTCGCCGCCGCATACAAGTCGGTCGAAACGCTGGAAGGCGCCGACCGCCGGACAATGGAGACTGTTCGGCAAAAACTGTTCGACAGGCTGCCGCACCTGGCGGCCCTTGTGGACGGCAAGACCCTGACCCGGATTCACGGCGATCTGCACCTGGGGCAGGTTTTGATCTGCAACGGGGACGTGGCAATCATCGACTTCGAGGGAGAACCGGCCCAACCCGTCGAAGTGCGTCGCGCCAAGGACCATCCGCTGCGGGACGTCGCCGGCATGATCCGGTCGTTCGACTATGCGGCGGCCGTGGTGAAACGCCGGGCGCAGGCCAGCCACGCGCATCTGCCCGAGGCGCAGGTCAACACTTTCCTGGAGAGTTTCGTCGCCACGGCGACCGATGCCTTCCTGGCCGGCTACAAGGAGGCGCCGAATCCGGTCGATCTGGAACTGCTCGATGTGTTCCTGATTGAGAAAGCAGCGTATGAAGTGGGCTATGAGGCGGCTAATCGTCCGGCCTGGATCGATGTGCCGCTGCATGGACTGGCCAGCCACACACTCCATTTGCTGGGAATTGAGGCACTTGCATGAACGACGCACTCATACTCCCTTCGATCTCCCCTGATCTGGCAGGGCAGCTTTCCGCGGGGTGCCTGCGCGATCCGTTCGCAATTCTGGGGCCGTTCCAAACCGATGCCGGCCGGTATGTGCGCGTCTTTCTGCCCGGTGCTCAGTCTGTCGAGGTTGTCGCCCGCGACGATGGCCGACTGTTGGGCACCCTGTCGCCGGCCCAGCCGGATGGTTTGTTTGCCGGGCTGGCCGAGGGGCTCGATCCTTACCGTTTCCGCATTCAGTGGCCGGGCGCGGTGCAGGAGATCGAGGATTCATACAGTTTCGACCTGTTGCTGAGCCAGACCGATCTGCATCTTTTCAACGAAGGCCGGCTGTTCGAGATTGCCTTCACCCTGGGGGCCAATCCACTCGCGATCGACGGCGTGCGCGGCACGCGATTTGCCGTTTGGGCCCCCAACGCCCGGGCGGTTTCGGTAATCGGCGACTTCAACACCTGGGATAACCGCCGGCACCCGATGCGGCTGCGGTATCCCTCAGTGGTTTGGGAGCTGTTCGTGCCGCGGGTTGGGCCGGGCGCGCGCTACAAGCTCGCCATCGTGGCCGCCGATGGCACCAGATTGCCCGACAAGGCCGATCCGCTGGCAAAGGCGACCGAGGCACCGCCGGCCACCGCCTCGGTCGTCGCCGATCCTGTGCCTTATGTCTGGCATGACGAATCCTGGATGACATCCCGGGCGGAGCGGCACCGGGTGGAGGCGCCAATCTCGGTTTACGAGGTGCATGCCGCATCGTGGTTCCGGCCCGCCCCCGGGCAGACAGCGACCTGGGACGAACTCGCCGAACGGCTGATTCCGTACGCCGTGGAGATGGCTTTCACCCATGTCGAATTGATGCCTGTGGCGGAGCATCCGTTTGGCGGGTCATGGGGCTATCAGCCGTTGGGCCTGTTCGCGCCATCCGGACGGTTCGGGCCGGTCGATGGCTTCTGCCGGTTCGTCGATGCGTGTCACCACGCCGGCCTCGGCGTGATTATCGACTGGGTCCCGGGGCATTTTCCAGGCGATGCCCATGGCTTGGCGCGCTTCGACGGATCGCCGCTGTTCGAACATGCCGACCCGAAAGAGGGCTTCCATCAGGACTGGAATACCTACATCTACAATGTCGGCCGGCGCGAGGTGCAAGGCTTTCTGATCGCCAGCGGCGTTCATTGGCTGGAACATTTCCATGTCGATGGCCTGCGGGTCGATGCGGTCGCGTCGATGCTGTACCGCGACTACAGCCGCAAGCAGGGCGAATGGGTGCCTAATATTTACGGCGGCCGCGAGAATCTCGAAGCGATCGGCTTTCTGCGCCACTTCAATGCGGTGGTAGTGGAGCGTTGTGCCGGAGCAATGACAATCGCGGAGGAATCGACAGCATGGCCTGGCGTTTCCCGCCCAATCCGCGATGGGGGACTGGGTTTTTCGTTTAAGTGGAACATGGGGTGGATGCACGACACCCTGCATTACATGGAGGCCGATCCGGTCTATCGCCGTTATCGCCATAACGAATTTACTTTCGGCCTGATCTACGCGTTTTCCGAGAATTTCATGCTGCCCCTCTCGCATGACGAAGTCGTCTATGGAAAGGGCTCGCTGATTGGAAAAATGCCAGGCGACGAATGGCAGCGATTCGCGAACCTGCGGGCCTATTTCGGCTTTATGTGGTCGCACCCGGGTAAGAAGCTGATCTTCATGGGCGGCGAAATCGCACAATTGGCCGAATGGGATCACGATGCTTCGATTGACTGGGACTTGCTGGATAGACCGCGTCATCGCGGCGTGCAGACCTTGGTGCGGGACCTGAATACACTCTACCGGCAAGAGCCCGCGCTGCATCTCCGGGATAGCCTGTCCACCGGCTTCCGTTGGGTAATCGGCGACGACTCCGCCAATTCGGTTTTTGCATACCTGCGGACCGGAACCGATGACGGCCGGGTCGTTTTGATTGTCTGCAATATGACCCCGGTGCCGCGAATCGGGTATGGGATCGGCGTTCCGCGGCCGGGTTTCTGGCGGGAGGTCTTGAATACCGATGCCGATATTTATGGCGGTTCGAATATGGGCAATGCCGGTGGCGTGAACACCGTGCCATCGCCGATGCATGGCGAGGCGCAGGCACTGTTTCTGACCCTGCCACCGCTCGCCACCGTGTTTCTGACGCCCGCTTCCTGAACCTCCGCCAAAGCCTTCTCGCACACGAATTTGACCGCATCGGTGGAACAAACCGAGCGGAGAATCGTTGTTCTAGCTTGTAAGAAACCGATCGAGGCGTACCGTGGCCTTTCGGTATCCGGCTGCGGATGAGAGGTAATTTTGGCAAATCGTTTTAGCCTCGCCGCGGAATTCGGTGCTCGCCCGGATTCCGGCGGATCGATCCGGTTCCGGCTTTGGGCGCCGGCCCAGGAAACCGTGTCGGTAGCGATCGAGGGCGGAGATTTGCTGCCGATGAGCCGATCCGCCGACGGCTGGTTCGAGGCTTCGGCGGCAGTCCCAGACGGTACATTATATCGCTACCGTCTGGCGGATGGAACAATGGTCCCCGATCCGGCGTCGCGCGGTCAGGCCCCGGATGTGGACGATGCCAGCGTCGTCCACGCGAAGGACTATCCCTGGCAACATGGCGATTGGACCGGCCGGCCCTGGACGGATGTTGTGCTATATGAACTGCATGCCGGCGTTGCGGGCGGCTTCGCGGGGATTCAGGACGATCTGCCACGTCTGAAGACTCTGGGCATAACCGCAATCGAGCTGATGCCGGTCAACGATTTCCCGGCCGTCGGAACTGGGGTTACGACGGCGTTTTGCCCTATGCGCCGGACTCGGCCTATGGCACCCCCGATGAGCTGAAAGCCCTGGTGGATGCCGCCCACGGGCTAGGGATCATGATGTTTCTGGACGTGGTGTATAATCACTTCGGACCCGCCGGAAACTATTTGCCTTCCTACGCCCCGGGGTTCTTTCGCGACGACGTGCAGACTCCATGGGGGCCGGCAATCGATTTTCGCCGTCGCGAAGTGCGGGATTATTTCATCGGCAACGTGTTGATGTGGCTGATGGAGTATCGCTTCGACGGTCTCCGGTTCGACGCCGTGCATGCGATCCAGAACCAGGATTGGGTGGAGGAGATGGCATCTGCCGTCCGCGCGACAGTGGAGCCGGGCCGGCATGTCCACCTGGTCCTTGAACATCACAATGCCGCCGGTCATCTGCGAAACGGCATCGACGCGCAGTGGAACGACGACGGCCATAACGTGTTGCACGTACTCCTGACGGGCGAGCACGGCGGTTATTACGCGGACTACGCCCACGACGCGGCCGGCAAGCTGGCGCGGGTGCTGGCCGAGGGCTGGGTGTATCAGGGCGAAGAGTCCGCCTATCTGAAGGCGCCGCGCGGCGAACCGGGGGCCGATCTGCCGCCGTATGCGCATGTATTGTTCCTGCAGAACCACGACCAGACCGGCAACAGGGCCTTCGGCGAGAGGCTGACAGCGCTGGTATCCGCCCCGGCATTGGAAGCGGCGATCGCGCTGGTGTTGCTGTGCCCGCAAATTCCGATGGTGTTCATGGGAGAGGAGACCGGCTCGCACACACCGTTTCTGTTCTTCACCGACCATGCCGATGAACTGGCCGTTGCGGTGCGCGAGGGACGGCGGCAGGAATTCGCCGGCTTCGCGGAATTCGCGGACCCCGAACGCCGCGAACGAATCCCCGATCCGAACGCCCTGGAGACCTTCGAAAATTCGATTCCGCGGCCTGGCGACCCGGGCCGGTTCGAATTTTACCAGCGGTTGATCGCGCTGCGGATGCAACAGATCGTTCCGCGCCTGAACGGAACGGTCTCGGCGGGGGCGGAAGCCATCGGCACCAAGGCGGTCCGGGCCTGCTGGCGCATGGGTGACGGTGCGCTGCTGACAATCGTAACGAACCTCGGGGAGAACGCCGTGCCGTATCTGACGCCGGCCGGAAGTCTGCTGTTCAAAACCGGTGACTCCGGCCCGATGACAGCCGCCTACCTAAGGGCTCCCGAAGCATGAGCGACGACGTCGTCCGCGATCTTGCTCGGCGGGCCGGAATCGCCGTGGAGTGGCAGGACTACGCGGGACACGCGCGTGTCGTGGCTCCGCCGGTCTTGCGCCGGGTATTGGCGGCGCTGGGCCTGCCGGCCGATACCAGCCGCCAGATCTCGGCCAGCCGCCGGCTGCTGACGAAACGAAGCGGATTTGCCGACCTGCCGCCCTTGGTGACCGCGGTGGCTGGCCGCCCGACGCGCCTGGACATAGGCGGCAGTGTGGCCCAGCAGGCAGAGCTTACCTTGGAAAACGGCGAAGTTCGGCAGTTTGTCTTGCTGCCCGCGCGCGGCCGCTTGCGCGTCCCCGCGATCATGGAGACGGGTTATAACTGGCTTCGGGGCGAGGATCGGGAGATCGTGCTGGCGGTGTCGCCGGCGCGGTGCCGCTCGATCGAGGATGTGGTGCCGGATGCACGCCTGTGGGGCCTCGCGGCACAGCTTTATGGATTGAGCCGCCGGGGCGATCTCGGCGTCGGCGATTTGGCGGGTGCGGCCGATCTGGCGCGGGCGGCTGGGGCGAAGGGCGCCGATGCGATTGCGTTAAGCCCCATGCATGCGCTGTATGCCGCCGATCCGTCTCGCTTCGGGCCGTACTCGCCATCCAGCCGCTTGTTTATGAATCCGCTTCACGCCGCGCCCGAACTGGTGTTCGGTCCGACAGCGGCGGCGGGGCCGCCGGCATCCAACGGATCGATCGACTGGCCGTCGGTCGCAGCGGCTAAGTACGCCCGGCTGCGCGAATCGTTCGAGTCATTCCAGGACAGCGCCGAGTGGGACGGGCCGCTGGGTGCGGATTTCGCACGGTATCGGGCGGAGCAGGGGGCGCTGCTTTATCAGCACGCGTGTTTCGAGGCGCTACAGGCTGCCCGTATGCCGCAACAAGACTGGCGGCAATGGCCGGTCGATCTCCGCGATCCCCGCGGTGCAGCGGTCGGCTTCTTCGCTGCGGCAAACGCGGACGCCATTTTGTATCATCAGTTCCTGCAATGGATAACCGATCGCTCCTTGGCGGCGGCCCAGGCGGCATCGCGCCAGGCGGGGATGCGGATCGGTCTGATCGGCGACCTGGCCGTCGGCATGGATCCAAGCGGCAGCCACGCCTGGAGCCGGCAAAGCGACACGCTCCTTGGCCTGACCATCGGCGCCCCGCCCGATCTGCTGAACCCGCTCGGACAGAACTGGGGTCTGACCGGGTTTTCGCCGCGGGCGATGGAAGCGAACGGGTATGCGCCATTCCTGGCAACACTGCGGGTGGCGATGCGCCGCACGGGCGGCATTCGTGTCGATCATGCGATGGGATTGGCGCGGCTCTGGCTTATCCCGGAAGGGGCGTCGCCGGAGGACGGGGCCTATCTGAATTATCCGGTCGGGGATTTGCTGCGCCTGCTCGCGCTGGAATCGGTCCGGCACAACGTGGTCGTGATCGGGGAAGACCTTGGAACCATGCCCGAGGGTTTCCACGATATGCTGGAACAGAGCGGAATACATGGCATGCGGGTCCTTTGGTTTCAGCGCGATGCGCAGACGGGATTCGTTCCGCCGCGCGGCTGGGGCAGTACCGATGTGGCGATGACCTCTACCCACGATCTGCCGACCGTAGCGGGATGGTGGTCTGGCACGGACATCGATGTCCGCCAAAAGCATGGCCGGCTCGGCGAAGGCGTCGAACCAGAAACGGTCCGGGAGGCGCGCGATGCGGATCGGCCAAGGCTTTGGAACGCGTTCGCGCGCGAACACCTTGGCGATGGACCCGCTCCCGAGCCGGACGATACCGATCGCGTAGTGGATGCAGCGGTGCGTTTCGTCGCCCGGACCGAGGTCCCGCTCGCTTTGATTCCGCTGGAGGATTTGCTGGGTCAGAGAGATCAGCCCAACCTTCCCGGTACGGTGACGGAGCATCCCAACTGGCGAAGGCGGCTGCCGTTGCCGGCGGACGAGGTGCTGGCCGACGAAGCTGTGGCGCGCCGGATCGATGCGGTGGCAGCGGAGAGGCCCCGGCAATGATCCCGCGGGCGACGATGCGTCTGCAATTGCATCGGGATTTCACGTTCGCCGACGCGGCCGAGCTTGTGCCCTATCTGGTGGCTCTCGGGATCGGCCATGTCTATACCTCGCCGATCCTGAAGGCGCGCCCCGGTTCGATCCACGGCTACGATGCGGTCGATCCCGGGACGGTCAATCCGGAACTGGGCGGCGAGGGCTGTTTCCGAACCTTTGTCGCTGTGCTGCTGGCGGCCGGGCTGGGGCTGATCGTCGATATCGTTCCGAACCATATGGCGGTTGGCGGGGCGGACAATCCCTGGTGGACCGACTTGCTGCGCCATGGCCGAGCCAGCCGATATGCGCACTTCTTCGATGTGGACTGGGACTGCGGCGACCAGGATTTGCGGGGGAAGGTGCTCGCGCCGTTTCTTGGCCGGCCCTATGGCGAGGCATTGGAGGCCGGGGAAATACGGCTGGCCCAATCGCCGGCGGGCGAGCCGGTCATTCGTTACTTCGACAGCGAGTTTCCCATCGATCCCTCCGACTATGCGCATATCGCCGAATGCGGGCTGGAATCGTTCGACACCTCTAATCCCGGGGGGCGCTCGCAGTTGCATGCATTGTTGGAACGGCAGCATTACCGTCTGGCCTGGTGGGGCGTGGCCGGCGACGAGATCAACTGGCGGCGGTTCTTCGACATCAATGGGCTCGCGGCTTTGCGGATCGAGGTTCCTGAGGTGTTCGAGGAAACCCATGCGACCCTGTTCCGGCTTTATGCCGATGGCCTGATCGACGGGTTTCGCGTGGATCACGTCGATGGCCTCGCCGACCCGCCGGGCTATTGCAGGCGGCTTCGGCGGCGGCTGAACGATCTGGCGCCGGACCGGCATGCCTATCTTGCGATTGAAAAGATCCTCGGCGTCGGCGAGGCTTTGCCTACCGATTGGGGCGTCGATGGCACAACTGGCTACGACTTCATGAATGAGGTCAGTGCGCTGCAAAACGACGCCGATAGTGCGGAGGCCTTGGGCCGGCTTTGGCACCGCCTGACCCATCGATCCGCCGCCTTCGAGCCGGAGGAGGTCGCCGCCCGCGAGGAAATCCTTCGGGTTGGGTTCGACGCGCAATTGCGGGCGGTGACGGCCGCGCTTCATCGCGTCGCCCGGGCCGATCTCGCTACCCGCGACGTTTCCGCGGTTCGGATTCGTGCCGGCCTGATCGCCCTGCTCGCGCATTTCCCGGTGTATCGCGGATACGATGCGGGCTCCGTGCGGTCCGCCAGCGACCAAAAAGCGTTCGCGAAAGCGCTTTCCGCGGCAAAACAGGCGGCGCCGGAGACTTTGCATCCAGTGTTGGACCCCCTGGACCGGTGGCTGGGCGGCGCGCCGGGCGACAAAATCGCGGTCACCCGCTTCCAGCAGTTGAGTGCGCCATTGGCCGCCAAAGCCGTGGAGGATACGGCATTCTATCGTTACGGCCGGCTGCTGTCGCGTAACGATGTGGGTTTCGACGCCGCCCGCCTGGGCGGGTCCGTGGCCGATTTCCATCGGGCCTGTGCGGATCGCCTTGCGACATTTCCGGGCTCTATGCTGGCAACGGCGACCCACGATCACAAACGGGGCGAGGACGTGCGCGCCCGTCTGGCCGTAATCGGAGAGAACCCCGGCGCATGGGCAGGCTTTCTTGAACAGTGCCGCGCTCTGAAGGCGATCCGGCCGGATCCGGCGGATGAGATCATGCTGTATCAAACGATTGTCGGCGCGTGGCCGCTCGATCTGGATATCGCCGATGCGGACGGGTGCATGGTGTTTGCCGAACGGTTGGCGGTCTGGCAGTCGAAGGCGTTGCGGGAAGCGAAGCTGCGAACGAATTGGAAAGCTCCCGATGAAACCTACGAGGCCCTGGCACGGAATTTCCTGTTTGCGCTGCTGGCCAGGGAGTCTCCGTTCCTGTTGCTGGCGCGATCGTTTGTCGATGCGATCGCCCCGGCCGGGGCGCTGAATGGGCTGGTGCAGACGCTGCTGAAAGCCACCGTGCCCGGCGTTCCCGACTTCTTCCAAGGAACGGAATTCTGGGATTTCAGCCTGGTCGATCCCGACAACCGCCGGCCGGTCGATTATGACGCCCGCCGTTCCGCGCTGGCCGCCGGGGCGGCACCGGCCGCATACTTACCCACATGGCGCGATGGCCGGATCAAACAGGCGATGGTTCGGGACCTGCTGGGACTTCGGCGCCGCCTGCCCATGCTGTTCGCGCGCGGCGACTATAGTCCGCTGCCGGTAACGGGCGGGATGGAGCGGCATATTCTGGCCTTCAGCCGCCGCTTTCAGGACTCGTTGCTGATAGTGGCGGTGCCGCTGCTGGCGCAGCGCCTGATGCCGGGCGAGGATCGAATTGCGTTAGACGCTGGCAGGCTGGGACGTAGCTGCCTTGCCATACCGGAACACTTGCACGGCCGCCGGGTGCAGTCGCTGTTTCAGGATGGACGAAATGTGGACGTTTCCGCGGAAATGAAGCTGGCGTCGCTGCTGGGGGACTTCCCCATGGCGGTCCTGTTCGCGGCGGATGTCGCCTGATCAGACCTCGATTTCCACGCAGACGGGCACATGGTCCGACCCGCGCGGCCAGTCGCGGGCATCCCGCAGGATGGTTTGGCTGCGCAACGCGGGCTTCAGATCGGGCGTGACCCAGATGTGGTCCAGCCGCCGTCCCCGATCCGACGCGCGCCAGTCCTGGTTCCGGTAAGACCACCAGGAGAACAGCTTTTGGTCGGCCGGAACGAAGTGCCGCACGGCGTCGATGAAACCGGCGTTCATCCAGGCGTCCAGGCCCTCGGTTTCCGGGGCTGTGTGGCTGACGACGTCCTTCAGTTGCTTATGGCTCCAGACATCGTGCTCCATCGGGGCGATGTTCAGGTCGCCCACCAGCACGCTTCGGGTCAGGCCAGGGCGCGCGGCGAACCACATCCTGGCTTCGGCGATGAAATCCAGCTTATGGCCGTATTTCGGGTTCTCCGCCCGGTCCGGGACATCGCCGCCGGCCGGCACATAGAAGTTGTGCAACTCGATCGGACCGGACGGCACCTGCAGCGCGGCCGCGACATGACGGCAATCCCCCTTGCCGCACCAGTCGGGGGCCAGATCGTGGACATCCAGCGGGATTTTCGACAGGATCGCGACGCCGTTGTATCCCTTCATGCCGCGAAACACCCGGTGCGGATAACCCAAGCGCTCCAGCGCATCGGCGGGGAACAAGGCGTCCGGAACTTTCGTCTCCTGCAGGCAAATCACGTCGGGGCGCAGGGCCTCGACCAGATTGTCGAGCAGGCCCACGCGCAGGCGCAGCGAGTTGATGTTCCAGGTGGCGATCCGCAGCGGCGTCATCGAACGATGCGGGTCTTCACCGAACCGACACCCTCCACCACACCTTCCAGCAGGTCGCCGCGTTCGACGGCGGCGACATTCTCCGGCGTGCCGGTGTAGATCAGGT
>VFSW01002254.1_pt1 | contig 29177 bp, 28 predicted proteins | sample 5358111 | NCBI WGS metagenome assembly VFSW01 (sample SAMN11554181, study PRJNA540505) | mine drainage metagenome | isolation source: sediment from site ElyBrook_90M | place: USA: Ely Copper Mine, Vershire, VT | collected 2017 | reverse complement strand
CGCGCGCAAAAAGTTTGGCTACACAACCAACTCTTTCACGCGGTCTAAGAACTAGCGCCCCCAGTTCAATTCAACTGCGAGGACGAGCCCTGCGGCTGGAAGTGTGTTCATTCGCTTCAGCTCTTTGCCGCCTTGCGAATTACACAATCGAGCAACTAGCTTCTCCGTTTTTCTTCTGTCCGAACTCGCCCTCTGAAACAATCCTCTGCGAAATACAAGCTCTTTGGTGAGTTGTCGTTTCTCGTCTGCCCTTCCTGCGGAAACCCTGCGTCTAGACCGTCCGCTTCTTCTTTCAAGGGCTTCCGCTTCGCTCCAGTGAACGTCCGCCGCGGCGGACGCCCTTGACAGCGCGGACGGCCACGCGCCTTGCACCCACCAGGAAGGGCATTTGCTTTTTATGCGCCGCTTTGTGCGGTGCCTCTGAGAAGCAAAGAACAAAACCAACGAAAGGAATTTTTCCGATGCAGCAACTCAGCAAACAACCTGCTTTTGAACTCGGCCAGATTGTCGCAACACCGGGCGCTTTGGCCGCACTTCGGAAGGCGGGACAGCAACCGGGCGAGTTCCTCGCGCGCCATGTCAACGGTGATTGGGGAGAAGTTCCCCCCGAAGACATCAAGGAAAACCAATTCAGTTTGAAGCACGGTTTTCGGCTCTTGAGCGCCTATCACACTAGCGCGGGTGATAAGCTCTGGGTGATTACCGAAGCCGACCGCTCATCAACCTGTGTCTTGCTGTCCGACGAATACTGATGAAAACGACTTGTAATAAGCTGCGACATCTGCGCAAGTGTGGGGTTCGGGTGAGATAATCCTTTTCTGAACGACAACGCGGCCTGTTGAGGTTAGATGACCGTCCAGCGAAGCGACATTACGAAGGCTCTCGACGAGATAATCGGACACGAGGAGGGTATCCTCTTCCAGAGGTTAGCGACTCTCCTCGCAAAGCAAAAATGGCCCGACCTAATTGCCAGTGAGCCCAAGAAGGATCTCGGAGCAGACGCCCGGGCCAGCAGTGCACTCGCTGCAAACGGACAGGGAAAAATTCTGGCATGCTCACTGACTGCCGAATTCGCAAAAATTAGACGCGACGCGAGCGATGTCCAGCTTCGCTACCCTGACATAAGAGTTTTCATTTTTGCGACGCCTCGGGCTGTATCGAACCAAAAGCAAGAGGAGTGGGCGAGAGATCTTCGTAGTTCCTTTGAGTACGACCTTGTCGTAATGTCCCGAGAAGAGATCGTATCCTCCCTCATGGAACCGCACAATGCGGTCATCTGCCGGACAATGCTCAAGCTTCCGGTTGAGATCGACCAAGATCTCCCAGATCTGATCCATAAAGTAGCTCGCGCAACTTCTGCAGTGACTCAAGAGTGGTTTACACAAAAGCGTCTCGCTGATCAACCACTAGTCGATCTCCGGGCCGTTAGGCTCGGGGAAGGAGAGAAGCGGGAAGCCACTTTAACAAGCCGCAAGATTCTTGATGAACTCTTGCAAGGACGCCGGATTGTAATTGAGGCCCCTGCTGGGCGGGGCAAGACCACGACTTTAATTCAGTTCGCCAAACAACTCAGCGAGTCAAACGGACTCGCGTTCGTGATTGACTTGCCTGAGTGGGCGAAGTCTGGGCGGAATCTACTTAAATATATTGCAGACATACCCGCATTCATAGCACATGCGGTCGATGCTATGGCCTTGGCGCGAGCCTCAAATGTTGAGCGCTTTGTACTTCTCTTTAATGGTTGGAATGAACTTTCAGAGACCGCATCTGGAAATATCGAGCGCGAATTGCGTAAAGTAGATCGAGAATTTCCCACGGCAGGCATTCTAGTTGCGACAAGAGCCCATACCATCGGGTCGAGACCCTCGAATGAGATTAGGGCAAGCTTCTTAACGTGGTGCTGAACGACCCGCTGCGGAGGCGTTCCGCGTTTGCCATGCTGGGCCAAATCGAAGTGTGGCACCTGGAAAACGGAAAACCAGATTCAGAACCGAGGCACCCGGCACTGGAATCCGGTGCGCCGTGGCCGCCGTTGGAGCTATTTCGAAACGATACTGCGGCACCACATCCCTGAATGTGAGTCGCAAATGAACCGTAATCGACCGCGAACTCACCTGAGCGGCACACGGTTTCGCGAGCACGAGCAGAAAAAGCAGGAAGTATTTCGATTGCATGGGCGCCAGAGTAGCACCTAACCGCGAACACGGCACCCAGGGAAAAAACTAGTCAGGGTCCGTTTCTCCGGGCGCGGGTTTTAGGGTCTACCGTCTGCGTAGTGAACGAGGTTTATGTTCCTGAAATAACCGTGACATTCGTATTGAGACCTTGCGCCCTAAGGCTTCGGAGATTCTCACGATGCCAGATTTCGTGAGCACTCGCTAAGCGAACTAACACTTCTTCGTTCTTCAGCGCACCCTTCTGTATCACGTCCACCGCACCCGCTTGCAGAACCCGGATGACATCCTTCGGCGTGATCTTCCGAGAGTAGAAAACGAGCGGTACGCTAGGGTGGAGGGCTTTCAATTGCGCAAGCAATTCGACCCCGTGGTCAGGGTCCTGCCCCAAAGCTTTCCACTGCACCTCAAGCATATCGAAGGCCGCGGAAATGATTCTCATCGTTTCTTTGAGACGTGCTTTGTCGTTGCTGGCTGGATCCACGTATAACGCAGAGAACCGCTCGGCCACTTGCTTTGCAACCTTTGCTGCGGCGTCTCTCTCGACCCCTGTTGGGGTGCTGTCGCCACTTCGCGGCGGCAAATAAAGGTCGCTTACAAATATGTCTGGGCCCGCCCCGCTGAATAACTTCTGCGATTCTCGCGGCCAGTGAATTGTGTTGTAGTCGTACTCACCTCCGACGATTCGACCAAAGTCGTCGAGTTCTGTCTCGTCATCATCGATGAAAACAAGTCGCCTCATGCCACTCTCCTCGTACTTGCTTTGTCGCTATTCCTTCGGCTAAGTCGAAATTGAGACAGTAACCCCGAGCCCCTAGCGGACTGCCATCGGAATTGTTGTGGCCAGTTGGCCGCGGTCCCCGCGCCACAATTGTAATTTAACTGCCACAGTTTCTGTAATCGGATGCGGAGCCCCAGGTCCACCGAAAGGAAGAACGCACAATGCGTTGTCCATATTGCGGAGATAGACGAACAGAAGTGCTCAAGACGGTTTACCGCGGTCATAACTCGTATCGCCACCGGCGATGTGTCTATTGCGGCTCTCGCTTCGGTACCCAAGAGAGGCCGGTACGTTGGAGCCGCGTGGATCGGAAATGGCCGGGGCTACGACCATCCCGGAAGGGATGGAGGAAACACCGGATGTCAGCACTGTGTGGGAAGTGCGAGGTAGAGTCCTGCGGAGTGGATTTCAAGCAGGTTGGAATAAGCCGCCATGTGGACCACATCGTGCCGACGAGGCTCATCCGACGATTAAGAGCTGGCAATCCAGACCGCCGCGAAAACCTTCAATGTATCTGCGGCGTTTGCCATGGTTACAAGCTGCAGGCTGACCACAAATTGTGCTTAGGCGATAGGCTTGGTTACATCGAAATTCTTCGCACCCACCATTTTGATCTTGCGCGGGTCGAGCGCGCGCTGGCGCTGTACGGCCTGTAACTCCCGCCAAAGGAATCCCCGCAGAGGCGGTTCGCCGGGTCCGGATCTTGAAGGGAAAACTCAACAAGTGCGCACAAAGCAAAGCGCTGCATCTTCCTGATTTACCTTGTGAACTCATACGGAATCCACAGCAAAGACAATACCGAGTCGTATGACCGCAGAGCCCGTGATTGCTCCTTAATGGTTTCACGCTCCGACGCATTCTCGACCCATGCATCCCGCCGGACTGTCTCCACCCGCTCCGATAGGCCTCCACTCTCAAAGAAGTCTGCGGCAAGGCTGTAAGAGCTTACCTTTCTTCCGGGCGCTATCCAACGGTGGAAGTCTGGGCTGCGTCGGCTCCAAACGACTTTTCCACCCGTAGAAAACACGATGGCGCATTGTTCCTCACAAAGATCAATGTAACGAATCGCGGTTGCGGTCAGCGTCGTTTGAAATTCATCGGCGAGCTTTTCGATGAGTTCGAAGCTCGGAACAGTTTCCTCTAATTTCCTGCGAAACATGGCTTCTGGCATCAACAGTTCCGCAGCAAAAAGATTCGCTTCAACTTCCTTGTCGTTCTGGGACTTGTACCACAACACGAATTGTTTTTCGCCGCATTCGGTCGGCGCGCCGGGATTGTGTTTTAGCTCCATGTGGCCGAGTTCGTGCGCGATTGCGAACCGCCGTCTCCCAAGGTGCGGTATGGTCGCATTCACTCGGATGATCGCTGGTAGAATCCCCGGCGTGTAGAGGAGCCGGGCGTCGGCGCCGCGCAGGCCGTTCTCGATGACGACCGCGCCGCGGGTCCAGGCGATATCTTCGACGGATATATCATCGGGTTCCTTGATCTTAAGATCCCGGAGGATGACACCCGCCTTTATCTTGGCTATCGACACTTCACCCATTCGAGTCCGCCTTGTCTTGTTGCTTTAGCAGCAGAGCCCGCTGGAAGCGAAGGTCCTCAAGTAGAGATTCCAAGTCCTCATCCCGAGCTTCTTCAAAGTTCCGATGATAGGCCCCCGCTTCAACAGGCGCACCCAACGCCCGCATTGACTCCATGGTCTCGCGAATTTCGCGTTCAATCTCAGAGCGTGTGTGATGTGCTCTCGCCTTCTGTGTTTCAAAGGATGCAGCCAAAAGTGCCCGCGCGCGGGCGGCTTTCTCTCGCCAAGTCGGGGCATGCTCAGAGAGAGTCTGCCTCAACTGTCGGAGCGACTCTTTTGGATCGACGCCCTGGGCTCGCAAACTGTCCATACTTTCGTCCAACTGCTGATCTTCGCCCGTAATAAATTCGGTCAGATTGTCCAGAAATCTGGCCGTCTCGCGGGCGATCTTGTCCGCGTTACCCATGTTTCCTCCTCTCCCTCGCTTCTCGCGCGACTCGGGCCGGCGTGACCTTGGAGGCAATTCTGGCCAGTTCCCGACTGAGTGAATACACCCTCTCAATAGGTAATTCGGTGAGCTGAGCGATTTCCTTGGGGCTGTCGCTCTCGTAGAGGGCAAGGAAGATGGATTCGAGTTCGGACTTTCCTTCCACCGCCTCCCGAATGAGGTCGAGCGCAGTCATTTCCAGCCGGACCCGCTCACCGTGCAGGAATTCCTGTTCTGGGTTGGGATGGTTTCCGTGGAAGCTGTCGCCCGTACGCACGGAGCCGTCGGGGGACGTACGCTCAATCGGTTCGATGAGCGACGCTTCATAATCGTCGAAAAGATGGCCAATGTCACTTCGCACCATCCCCTTCAAAGCAATCAGAATGGATGGTTCCTTCGCCTCGTCCCAGATTCGCTCGCCTTCAATGACCTTGATGATTACGTCGTTAGCAATTTCGCCCGGCGAGAACCCTTGAGGCAGCGTCTTATCGATTCTCCAGCCGCGTCGTCGGGCAAGCTTGTGGGCATAGTCCAGAAGTGCGAGCCAGAGCCGCTCGCCGTCGGGGCCTCGCAGAATCTCAACCGCGCGCTCCCTGCTGCAAGCCGTCATTTCTGTATATATATGCCGTTCAATTGGACGTTCTTGCCAAGAAATATTTGGCAAAAAACGCCTTCCCACCGGCATTACAAGATAGGGCCGGTAGGTCGGCCAGCACTTCCATAAAACTTCAGGAGTAAAACATGGAGCCACAAACCCAGGAACATCGAGACCACGATATCAAAGTCATTGTATTCGCCCCGCGCTCACCCCACCCGAAGGAATTTACGTGGGCGAAGACTCTGAAGGTCGGCGAGGCGGCACGCGAAGCGGCCGATGCTTTCGGCTACAAAGGGGGCAATCCCGGATTGCAGACCGAGGGACAGCATCCGAGGACTCTCGATAACAAGAAGACGTTAGCCGAAGAGCATGTCAAAAACGGCGAGAAACTTGAGCTGATCGATACCGGGGGCGGGGTATAGGGTTGATTCCGTTCGAACACACCCGGATTATTGTCGAACAGGAATTGGAAGGTGCGCGTAGCTGGGCGACGCGGCACAGCATGGAAATCTGTTGGCTCCCGGACGATTTGCAGATCCGGGTTGCATTCCTACAGCCCGAGAAGAACATACCCTTTTTCCTGCGCGGGACGCTCAAGGACTATCGCGCCTTGCCGCCGGAATGGACGTTCACGGACGAGAATTGGCAAACGGCAGGGCGTCCATGCGATTTCCCGAAGGGTGTGGCGACGACCTTCGGGCCGTCTATTTTCATTGCGCACGGCCAGACTGCTGTGATCTGTGTTCCGTTCAATCGGTTGGCGTATGCCGACCATTCAGGTCCGCATGGTGATTGGAGTGGGTCAGCGAACTGGCTGAACGCGGGCGCGGCGCATATTCACGCGGACACAATCGGAGACATGCTTCAGGCGATTTACAGAGATTTTTCTTTAACTCAGGAGCGGATGGCGAACCCGTGAAAAAGTTCAAAAGAAAATGGAGCGATCCGCCCGTCTACCGGACTCGCCCGTTGCCGGTAGGCGAATTACAAGGCTCCTTCCTGGTCGCTCAATCCACCATCGCGGCGACGAGGGAAGCGCTGATCAGCTTTGCGCTTGCCGGAATTCGAGACGGTGGACACGAAGGCATGGCGTTTTGGGCGGGTCGTGAAGCCGACGGCGCGACTTTGATTCTTCAGACGATTGTGCCCGACGCATACCATTCCGATCAAAGAGTTATGGCGAGCGCCGAAGCAGTCGGCAAGGCCGCCCGCGCTGCGCGCGGCAGCGGGCTGGGCATTCTTTGCCAGGTGCATTCCCATCCGGGAAGCGATGCCCGCCATTCGGACGGCGACGACGATCTTGTGTTGCTCCCTTTCGAGGGGATGCTCTCGATTGTGGTTCCCGACTTTGGCTTGCATTTCAGCAGTCTCGCCGACGCTTGCGTTCATCAGTTTCAAAAAGGGAAATGGGTATTGTGTTCGCCGAAATCCGTGGCATCCAACATCGTTGTCGTGCCTTCGAGTGTGGACTTTCGTGCCTGATTGCTCTCAGTTCTATGCGCAAAGAGACCTCCGCACGGTGGAGTACGTCGGAGGCCAACCCCTCGATGCGCGGCCGGTGCATGTTGCGATAGACGACAAAGCCGCTGCCACGCCTTCGGGACAATTAGCTCTGTTGGCTTTGGCGAATCAACTTGCGCGGGTGCATCGCAGGATTACGTTTGCTTTTCCCTCACCTTTTATCCCTTTGTCCGTCGGGAACCCCTTCGCGGCCGAAACTTTGGGTGAAACACTTCTTTCGACAGTAACTCGCATTGATCCTTGTGGAGAATTCCAGATCGGACCGCCGTCTCCTGGCGAAATCGTCTCTATAGGCTTGGGCGATGAGGTCGGCGTTGGATTCGACTGGTACATCGGCGCGGATCGCGCGATTGCCATGTTGAGCAAGTCCCCCGTCGGGTTCTCCACAGCGCCGAGCACGCCACTTGGAGCGGCGTTGGCTTCGTGTTTAGGAGCAGCGGCAGTTTTTCGTACGGTGCTGGGACTCGAATCTGTCCCACGTCGCGTTTCTTCTTGGAATTATGCGGAACAGGCCGACGCTGTGGCGGGACCGGAAACATTGGAACCGTTGGATGTAGGCCGGGTCTTGATGGTTGGCGCCGGCGCCGTCGCAGCGGCGCTCGTTTACTGGCTGTCCGCATTCGGAGTCGGGGGCGATTGGACAATCATCGATCGAGATGTGGTTGCGTTGCATAACACCAATCGCGGGATGATTTTTACAGCAGCGGACGCCGGTTGGCCCAATGGAGTTCCACGGCGTAAGGCCGAATTGCTAGCTTCATTCATGCCTGGGTCTCGATGGGCCGAGGAGTGGTACCACGAATCGAAGATCGCGGGGGAGGATCATGACGTTGTTTTGGGGCTTGCGAATGAACACGAAGTGCGGCACTGGATCGCCAGCCGAAACAACACCGTCACTCTGCATGCGACCACTGGCGTGAACTGGCTGAGTCAGTTGCATCGCCATATTATCGGTCTGGACGATTGCATTTGGTGTCGGGCTGGAGAGGCGTCGACGCCCGTCTTCCAATGTTCGGTCGGGGATGTCCCATTGCCTAACGGAGGTAGAACCGACGCCGCTCTTCCTTTCTTGTCGGCGGCCAGCGGGTTAATGCTCGCCACGGCTCTCCTGCGCCTACAGCGAGAAGAACTCGCTGTGCTAGATCGCAATGACTGGCGCTGGGATTTCGGCTCCGCATACAAAATGGCAAGTTCCAGTTTTCGCAAGTGCCGCGAAGGATGCAGCCGAGTTGTCGCGGCCGAGGTCCGTCAGCAAATTAACCGCAAGGGCCGTTGGCGCGCGCTCGACAGGAAGTTTCCGTGAACTCTGATCCGAATCCGTATAACGTAGAATCATGCCGACCGTACTGTCACGAGCGACAACAAATGGCGGACCCATGCGTGACAGCTCATTGTTGGTTTTCAAGAGCGACAACTTTCGCGAATTGAGCTGGCCTTGGACAAAATGCTAAGTAATCGGAACGAAGTTATGGCGTTGGACTATTTTACGAGCGGCGTCCCGCCATTTGTGGTCCTCAAGCTGGAGTTGGATCAGATTGACAGTCTTGTTCGTTCGTCAGAACAAAAGCTTCAAAAGAGAGCTGCTGAGATGGGTCTAATTAGCCTCTGTGCGTATTTTGAGGCCTTCTCCAAAAACCTATTCAGCGCCATGGCCAATATCTGTCCTCGTATTCTGTCGAACTTTGCAGCAAGGAGGCCGCACGTATCTGTTGAGATCGATCCGTTGCTCAACTTTGTGGATAAGGCTGAGGTGAAACTGGGTCATTTATTGGCGGAGAAATATGATTTTGGATCAGCAAAGGCCATCAATAGCCTCTATTTCGATCTGTTGGCCATCACGCCCTTCTCGAAAACCGATTCGAAGAGATACTCGGAATTGCTGAATGACAGGAATTTGCTTGTTCATCACGGAGGTGTGTACACAATTAAGTATGCCAAGCAAAGGTTCGAGAAAGCGGACGTTGCAAGAATGGCGCACTGGGACTCACTGGTCGTGTCGAAGGAAAACTATTTGAGCTGGTCCTCATTTATCCGGCGGGTCGCGGCGAAGATGAACTTCGCTGGTCATCGAGCGCTCGAAAGGTTCGTGTCTGCGCAGGCTGTCGTATTAAATGAGGAGCAAAAGAAAGCTATCTGGTATTTGGAGTGGGACGACTAGGCGGGATATCGTGGAGCGGATTTCGATTTGGTGGCAACCGGCAACCCCTATGGAAAAATCCATCGAAGATCTGATGACTGAAGTTCGCGGTTGGCTAGAGCAAATAGGGTCCAGCCTGCCGCAACGCGTGGATGCCATGATATCGCCGGAGTCAAAACTCCCATTCAAGGCGCTGCTTTACCGCGAAGCCCTTATCTGGAGAATGGCGGAGCTGAGCCGTGGCGCGTTCGAAAACTTCGAAAGAAACCACCTTGCCGTAGCCATCCTTCTCACGCGTGCGGCCGTCGAGACAAGCGCGGCGCTCTGGTATCTCTCCGCGAAGCTCAACGCCACTCTGCAAGCCGGAACCGTCGGCGACATCGACGATTACTTGATGCGGTTGATGATGGGCAGCAGGACCAATCCTGAGCTGCCACCAGCGATCAGCGTCCTCACTTTTGTCGATCGCGTGGAGAAGGATGTCGATGGTTTCCGGCACCAGTACGACATGCTCAGCGAATTTTCCCACCCAAACTGGGCCGGAACGGCGCTCCTATATTCCAAGCCGGACCCGCCAAACCTGTGGACGGACTTCGGCGCGAACATCCGCGTCGGCGATAGCACAAAGCACGCGGGCGTTCTGAATCTCAGCGTGGCATTGATGCTTTTCGAGCGAAACTACAACCATGTCGCCGACGTCATGCCCGCCTTTATTACTCTCTGTGCGAGCCGGTTGAAACCGAGCGGGACAGGCGACACGACGGGCGCGACCTGACCGCGCAGCAGTTCGATGGCAGGCGGTTCCTAAACGATGGGTCCAACGCGGCGTTAACCAGTCACCCAAAGCGCATCGACGCTTTTACGGGCAGACTTCGCCTCTTGCTCAACAGCATCGTCTGATCTGTGGACCAAAGCTTCTATCCGTTCGATGAGTTCTATTAACGCCTGCCATGAAGCTCCTTGAACAAGGTCTTGTTGACTGTGAGCAAGCAGATCCCTAAGATCTTCCGCTTTCTTCAGAAGGTTTTCAGCCTGCTTTTTGCTGCCGAGGCCCAGCTTGGCTCTCAGATCGGTCCTAGCCAGAAGCAGGTCGCGCTTGTCGCAGAACTGCAAGCAATCGAGTAGGGTGATCTCTTCGTTCCGCGCGCGACGCATCGTCTGAAGCTTGTTAGCAGCCTTAAGTCGGGCCTTTTTAAGTTTCTCTTTCCAGGAATCTTCGCCATAAGATGTCCGTACCCAGAAGCGCAGATGCATCTCCAAGAACGACACTAAACCAAAAAGATAAACACGAACCGGGGGCTTGTTCAGATCGGCTCGTGTGACAATTCCTTTGACCTCTGATCCTACAAGGACGAAAACGCGTTCCTTTGTGCGAAGAACAGTCAACAAGTCACCGAGGGGAGTTGCATCGGAGATCAGGTGCTCGGCGCTCATTGGCCTAGTGTGTTCCCTTATGCTGCCCCCTTGGAGGCTCTCCCTTTCGATGAAGCCTATGACAGGTCCATTCTCGACCGCCTGCACGCCCGCCACATCGAATCCTCTATCATTGAGAATTCTTTTTATTTCATCGCTTGGGGCGTCCAGCGGACAACATTGAAGGGGCTCAAGGATAGTCCGCGCCATAATGCCGGCTCCCAGGACAGAGCGGAGGTCAGAAAGGCGAGTGCCCTTGCGCCTATATCCTGTTATTGGCGAAGTCCAAAGCTGATATCCCATTTCTCTATTCGTCCTATCTACGCGCGCACCGGCATATAAGCAATGTCGATTCTGCGGTGGATCAGTGAAACCACCGACAACAAGTCCTCGGCGTCCTTCTTTTCCATCGTCCAATGGATGCGTGGAGCATGAGCGGTCGGGTTCCTGAACATTCCGAAAATGCCTTTTACCAAATTGGCGAATCCGCGCTGCTCGCTCCACTCGCTCTCGGTCTTGAGGGGATTAATCGCCAACATGGGAATATCCCCCGCTAAGGCTTTGTCGACAAGCAAGCCTCCATCATCGGTTAGGCCGGTCCGAGTGCGAAGCTTGTCAGCGATGCTTTTTGTCGCTTCAAGAACGGCATGAAAATAATTATCGGCCAGCAGCTCCTCACGGCAAAAGACGAGCACGTCAGGGTGAACGTCACGGGCTGTAAGGTCTGCCCGGAGTTCTTGAGCACGTCGTAGCGCCTCACTAAGTGTTCTTACCTGGTCGGCCGCGACGATGGTTCCGTCAACATTAACGGCCATGCCGACAAAGGCGAGCGCACGATTGAGGTTTGCGCGCATTGGCTCAAAGCGTTCGGCTTGTCGGGCATAGCGTTCGGGCTTCATCGCCTCACGGATGAATTGCAAAATGGCCCGCCGGTTGCCGCTGAAGTTCTGTCGCTCGACAAAGGCATTATGCAATCGCTTCCATTTGGTCATGTCTGGCGTGGGATCGACCATTTTCAGGGAGGCTAGGATGTGGCCAATTTCCGATCCGGTGAGCCCGTCCGATGTGTCGCCTAGGGCTTGGGCGATGGCCTCAAGCTCGCTCTGCGTAAAGGTTTTTTCCATTGCCGCATCTCGCTTCTTCAACACTTCGCCATCAAGTCGTCGGTGTTCCTGACTGTTTCCCACTTCACCGGCAGCAAAACGACGGACTCGGCCGAAGCATGTTGGGAATTCCAGTCGTTGATAGCTTCGGTCTCCATCCGAAGCTCCGGCCTCATCGCCGTTATCTGTTCAAACGCTTCGCTACTGACTCGGCGGCCAATCTTCTGGAACCAGCTTCAAACCTCCCCGCCAGCGCTCCACGACGGCCGCTTGGTACCAGTCATCGTTGATGTCGGCGTGCTCGGTGATGACAACCTGTAAGCCAGGTGCGACCTCCTTTACCGCATCGAAGACGAGCCGGAACATCCTCGACACTGCGAGGCGATCATCTTCTGAAACGAGAGACATCGAGCCATCGACATCCTTCTCAGCCGGAAAGTAAACCTGTGACGGTTGGTCGAGAAAAAGAAAACGCGGTACAGGCCGTGCTCGTTCAACGAACCAATGATGCAACGCAAGATGGGCTATCAGATGATATCCAACCCAGTTTTCTCCGCTTCCCATCCGGGCCATGGGAACAGGTCCATCAGCCGTGTCCGCCACGATCGTTAGGTTCTTTAAGTCGAGTCGCAGCGGAAATTTCGAGTGTTCCAAACCCAAATCGCGTGCCCATTGTGTCATGCGCTGGCTTAAGATTGACGTTACCGATTCAAGTCGCTCGCGCACGCGCTCGTCACTAAGCTCAATTTCAAGGGCACTGGCTTGTGCGCGGAGGTCCGCTGTCTCTTGCTCCAAGGCGCGTGTATCTGGCAAGTCGGGTAAGCTCTCAAGGTACAAGCTGAGGCGACCGAGAATGTGTACTTTTTTCGTGGCGTCGTCGTGGGTCTGCGCCAGCCGGTCGTCCGCAGTCCGGACTGCCTCCATCGCCGCGCGGTTCTTCGCCAACCTTTCTTGGATAGCTTGAAGTTTGCCGTCTAGTTCCGCCACCGCCTTCTCGATTTGGGGTTCCGCACGGACAACGGTATCGAGGCGAGACGATAGCGAAGCGAGCGTTCCTTTGACCTCGACCACAGTCGGCAGTTGCGCAGTGGAATCGAGCGCTTGAGAGCACAAAGGACAGGCCTGCCCTGGGATGGAGTTCTCGAAAATTCCGATCGTCTTCAAGCGTGCTTGCTGTTCGGTAGCCTCTCGGGAAAACCCTCTCCCATCGTTCTCGAACGCGCGGATCGACTCTATTTCGTCACGTACGCGGCGCTGCTCATCCAGTAGCTGAGTACGCTCGCCTGCGAGTCTGGAGAACTCAGCGCCATCCGAGGCCGTGGCCTCGACGTTCGCTAGCGGCGTCGATGCTACCGTTCGAAGGGCAGCGACGGTCGCCTCCCAGGAATCCGATGTTACGGTCGACAAGCCCGCGTCCCTCGCTTGTGCCAGCAGGGTGTCGGCTTTGCTCGTGCCATCACCCCGGACCGCTGCGATCTCCGCGAGTTTCCGTTCACATGACCGGAGCTGTTCTCTAACTCGCCGCAACTGCTCTCGCTTCCGAACATAGTCGTCGTCAACAGCGCCTAGAAAATACGGCAGGGTGTCCTTTAGAGCCTGCGCGAAGAAATTGTCGCCGGCACCGTGAAACAACTGCTGCCGCCGAATGATCTCGTCTTGGGGTTGGAAGCATAGGGCGAGGGCGTGCCGGACGTTCGCCGTCAGCGAAGGTCTCGTCTGGCCTGGTGGCGGCTCGTGAAGGTTGTCCGCTATGCCGGACCATCCAGAAAGGAGAGCGCCGAGCCCCTTGGTATTTGTGGTCTGTCGAAGCGCAGCTCGATCTGGAATTTCAACAACTTCGCCAACGTCAACAAAGCAGTCTTCGCTTGAAGCCGCGTGACCATCGGGACATCGTCTTGCCACAAAAGCTTGACCGGCTGCGAGCTGCATGTGAAGCGCGAACCAAGAAACAGTGCGCCTAATCGGACCCTCGGGCACTCGACACTCGCCACTTCCGAAACAGTAGTCCACTATGTCGATCAGGGCTGATTTGCCTGATTTCGAGGCACCCGTGATCACGTTCACGACGCCGGGTTTGAGCTTAACAACCCTGCGGCGCCCATCGTGACTGTAAAGGACGATATTCAGAATTTGCATGCTCATGGGCGCACTCCCAAAATCGCCATCACGGTGCCGGAACTCCCAGAGCTGGCCAGCCATTTCCCGACAAACTCCGCACGCTTAGCGCAGGACTGCACTTCATCGGTCGATTCTTTCAAATCGGCGGCAATGCGTTTCGTCCATTCCAGATTGGCCGTTATCGCACCACCCTGCAACACGAAGAGGCCGTGGAGTCCTCCATACATCATCGCTTCCTTCGTAAAGGGGACCAGTGTCCGTGCTCGATCGGCGATATGCGATCGCGCAAGCGGGTTGTCATTAACCCACGTTGCAAGGGATGTCCTTACCACCTTGGGAAGCGACTCTCGCGTTTCGCGATGAAGGACGGTCGGAAGCACGAGAAAGGAAATATCGAATGGCAGCGGCGCATGGGCAATGCTCCCGTAGCCGACAGAAGCTTGCCAGAGCAGGCAACTGCAAAAGCTGGGGTTCAGAAGCGCGCGCTCCTCGGCTGGTCGGCTAGTCCATTGACTCATGGGGCAGCATCCTTTGCCTGGAGGAGAGCCGCTAGTCGATCACGAAACTGCGGGTGCCAGCCGAGGCGTACTTCATCGGCCAGCATATGCAGCGACCCGCGTGTGACAAAAGGTTCCGTTACTCCGGGCCGAATTGGCAGGGATACGCGCTCCGCCCACTTCAAGACATCGCGCGCGGCCTTTTGCTGCGCTGCTTCGGCCGCCGTGTCGCCAAGCTCATCTTTCACGCCCTCAAAAACAAGTTCCCATTCCTCGACTAGCCTGCGCTCATATTGGGTGAGATCTCCGACCAGCAGCAGATCGTTGCGAAGCCATCTGGAGCGCTGCTCGAATGCCCGGTAATAATCCCGTACAGCGGCGGCAATGCGCCGTTTACCTGCGGCGATGATCTCAAGCTGGCGAACAAAGGTGGAGCCAGCATGGGCAAGCTCGGTTGCCTCATCGAGATCGAACGTCAGCAGATCATCATCTATTGGGAGCGAGTCCTGTTTGAACTGTTCGCGCAAATCGGACATTTGCGCTTCGATCTCTCTTGCCAATACACGGTCAGCCGGAGCGGCAGACGCAAGTTGTTTAAGGCAGCGGCGCAACCACCAGCCTTCGAGACGTTCTAGGAACGCATCGTGATACTTACGCTCGACAGCCCAAAACACCTCCGTTTTGAGATCGCCATCAAGTGCCGTGATGGTAGGGGCGCCGTCGATAACAACGACATTGTCGAGTAGTTTCTTGCGATCTTTCGTCGAGGTCCCCAAGAACGCCTTGTAGGCGGGTGCGTTGGTTTGGCTCGTGGACGACTGGGCGGTAGTTTCCAATGCGGTAAGAGCCCCATCCACGTCGCGGCTATCATCGGACCGAAGGTGCGACGCGATAGAACCAGCAGGCGCCGTTGCGGTAGTCAGGAGATGTAGGGCCGTATCGGGAGGAATCGTTTTTGCCGTATGGCCCTCGAACCACACCCGAAGCGACTTCCAGAGGTCCTCGCTCGCGTCGGTCAAGGTCGCCTCACGGTTCCGATGATGCTTGGTCTGAAGCAGTTCCTCGGGCTTGCCGCCTATTGTCTCAAATGTAACGTCGTCGAGGGTTTCAAGCGAGATCACGAAATCAACATCAGTCTTCAACCTACGAAGAGCCCACAGGAGCGCCACACGGACCTGGTAGAGGTACCCGAGGGCGCTGTCGGCTGCCGAAAAGGGGTTCGGTGTCGTCACTGTGAAATTATCTCACTCCCATGTCGAGGTTTTGAATCCAAGGCTCTTTGCATTCTCTGACACCGCGCGCTTGATCTGGTCAGTGGCACCGTTCGGAAAATCGGCAGTGATTTCCAATGTGATCTTGAGTTCGGCTTGGGGATCAGAGGCGAGATTGCTGATAATTTCTTCTGCCAGTTGCACGAGCCGCATCTTCGCCGTCGCCGGGTTCACTTCCACAGAGCCGTAGAAAGACTTCGCTTTCCCTAGGCCAGCCGACGGGTCGGCGCCAGCTCCAACAATAGGGGGTTGCAAGGGCGTAGACCCACCACCAGGCGCTCCTGTCGGCGGCGGAGCGATCCGAGAATTTAGTTTCAGATCTGCGGGTAGGTTAGTTTCATATCGCTTCGCAACTTCTGGCTCGATCAGCAGCAGCGTGTCGTCGAATTGGACATTGGCGTCACCGAATTTGAATCCCTCAAAAACATCGCCGGTCTGACCGTAAGCGGTTCCGAAGAAATCCTTGCTGCCGGCTCCCTTAATGATGGCTTGTTCCAGCACGTTGCGGCCATTGAGGCGCGGCAAATAGAGGTAGCGCTGCATGTCCTCCCAGAAGGCCATCGCACCCACAGCGTCCTTGCCATCTTTCCAGTAGAGCTTCTTCAAGGTGTCGCGCAAATGTATCGGAGACCATGCGCTGATAACCAGCTCATTGTCGTGACACACACGCTGAATTTCAGCACCCAAAGCTGAGCCACTGGTGTTTAGCGGGAATGCTTCAATGGTGGGTTGGCGATCCGCGGGCGTGGCCTGCACCGGGCACAGGAGCCACTTGTAGCACTCTCGCGCAACCCGAGGCAGTACGTCTTCAGCGGACTGGAGTTCCTTCTTCGCCTGCTCCTCTTGGAGGCCGTCGATGTTCAGCCGTTTTTCTCTAACATCCGCCACGATAGAGTTCCAGGCAAGCGCTGTGCGCACACAGTCGCGCACACGGGTCAAGGAGGCATGATCCGGAGCAATGAAAATGAGCCTATTTCCACGGTATCGTGGCTTTTGGCCGTGGTTACGCACAGATTCCAGCACTTCTTCAAAGGCGATGCGCATCTCCTGCTTGCTATAAAACTTTTCCGGCGGCAAAACAACTAAGCGCAGTGCGCCGTCATCGGGCACGTCCGCGTGCGGCGTGAAGATGTGACTACCCTCAAAGAAGGAGGTTCCGGGCATGAGCTTGCGCAGAACATCGGCCAACTTTCCACGGACTTCGTTCTGGTCGTTGAACCGTCCCTTCCGGTCTTCCATTTCCCGACGCAAGTTAGCGCGAGTGTCAAACCAGAATCGTGTAGCGTCCTGAATCTTATCGCCAGAGGAATTCAGGTAATGCAGCCGGTCGGCCAACCGATTGAGTGCGTCGGAGAAGGTTGAAGACGCTTGTCCTGGTTGCAGACAACCTAGAAGCACACGGGCGCGATCCAGACCGCGAACAACTCCTTTCTGTGTTACAGCGGCAGATGGCGCACTGCCTAGGAAAATTGTACGGGCCACACGGCAAGCGGCATTAATGGCACCAAAGCGCGGTTCCTTCGTTTCGAGTTCCGTGGTCTCAGCCCGTTCGCCGTCGATGTCCTTTTCCAGCACGGCATCCCAACCCGGTGCAAGGTAGTAGGTCAGCTCATTGCGCGTATTGCCGTCGTAAAGCGGTAAGCTGCCAGGCAGAATCATTAGGTCCTGATTTTGATCCTTCCAAAGCCGGTAGATCACCTTCGCCATCAGCTTCAGCACCCCGCGAGTACGCTGGAAACTTTGCAGAGTCGTCCAGTCCTCATAAAGGCGATCGAAAACTTCCGGGTGGATGGGGTAGGCCTGCACCAGACGATTGAAATACCGCGCTTCCTGCGTCTCCGACGGCAGCTTGGAGCCCTCGGTAACGTAGGCATCAGCAAAGGCCCGACATACCGCGTCGCGCGCAGGGGCGTCGCGTACCGGTTCGAAGAGACGCCGGCGGACGATCTCAAAAGCCTCCTCAGTCGCAACAGGCTTCCATAGCGCTTGCAAACGCCCGAATGTTTTCTCCAACGCCTGGAGCGCCGCCATTCCCCGATTGCTCCCGGCTTCGACATCAGACTCCGGTAAAGAGGCCAGCATGATGGCCTTGGGCACCAGCTTGATGGCTTCGGTGAGCGCCTGCACAAATGATAGATTGCTGTCGTAGCTGCCACCGCTCAGCACCTGACCATTGGGGAACTGGCGAATGTAGGCCACCAATTCATCCACGAGCACCACACAAGGCGCATATGTCTCCAGCAATGTCTTCAGAACGTTCTTGCCCGGTGATGTGCCGGTCGTGTCAGCATCTTTCACCAGCACATAGCCTTCGTCGCCGCCGAGTTGCCACGCGAGTTCCCCCCAAAGGGTGTTGATGGTTTGCTTGCCATTTTTCCACGCCTGACCGGGCGCACGAGCTGTGCCGTCGAGCACAACTACGCGGGCTTTTGGCACGTCCATGATGCCCGCGTGATCGAGCAGATCGGGAATCCCGAGCAATTCCTTGAGTGGGCACTCGCGCGTTGCCAGGTGATAGACCGCCAGCATGGTATGCGTTTTGCCACCGCCGAAGGCTGTTTGAAGTTGGATAACCGGATCGCCGCCTTGGCCATTCAACCGCCGCGCCACCGAGGTAAGCAACAAGCTCATGCCTTCCGTGATGAAAGTGCGCTGAAAAAAAGCTTCGGCATTTTGGTATTCAGGCGTGGCCTTGCCGGTGTGCACGGCAGTGATGTCCGCGGCGAACTCGGATTGAAGGAACGTGCCTTCCAGAACGTCGGGATGGGGAACAGCTATTTCGCGCCACGGTTTCATCGATTTTTGCTCCAGTCTAATGGCATGTCACTCAAAGAGGCTGCCTTGTGTTTTTTCGGTTGGCACCACACTGGCGGCGACTTCAATGCCACTCCAGGAAGTAATCAGTTCGTTGTAAGCACGCGCATCCTCGGCCCAGCCCTGGCGTTCACATAGGGTGTGAAGACGATAGGCTAGTTGACGAGTTGCTTCGGACTTTCCCTTTACGGCGGCGAGTAGGCGGCCCGCACCGGTTTCGCCTTCATTCTTCAGAGTGCGGATGAACTGATGAAGCGCCTCCCATACGGGTAGGCGCGTGTCATTCTGCGGATTCCAGTCGGCGGGATATTCAGACCACTTGCGCAGGCGAACGACACCACCACCGGATTCAATCACGCCGGCGTCACGCACGCCGTCAACACTGGTACCCTTGGCGCGGGAGAGCGTATCGGCGTCCCCGAAACGGCCTTCGCCCCAACCGTGCTGTTCGAACCAATGCAGGCAGAACTGCGTGTCAGGGTCAAAGTCATCCTCGGCGAGAAAGCGATTGATGAGTTGGAGCGCCGCGCGGACGCTCATTGCTGAGCCGTCCGCCTCAAGTACGGCGGCGTATTTGGAAAAGACGGCCATCCCAGGCCCGATGATGGCCTGCGACAGGTCCACAGGAGCGACGGGCGAACGGTCGTCACCGGAGCCTTTGGTCATTTCATCGAGAGCCTCGGGCAGCACTGCGTTCAGCTCGCGCAGGAAGTCGCGGCGGGAAATAGTGACAGCGTCGGCGGGGCGCTTGCGGCAGACGAGGACAACGCTGGAGGCGAGGGCGTTGGAGCCCATGCCACGCATGCGAAACTCCTGCTCGCTCCGCAACGGCCAGGTGCCAACGATAGCAAAGCCTGCACGCAAGATGGCGGTGAGGAAGGTCTCCCAACCCGTCGAAGAGGTGCCGGCATCGTCGCTCGTATCCGACTGCTTGAAGGCGTAGTAGATCGTAACTGGCCCCTCGGGGTGGACCTGCTCCGCGAGGTTGTGAATGACCTGGGTCATACCCTCCAAGAAGAATGCTTCGGCCTTCTCCTTGGTGCCGTGACGGCAGGGCGTGGCTACTAATTCTTCGGTCTTGGGTACCGTCATTGTGGCGAGCGTGGTGGGGAAGACTGAACGCAAAGACCGACGCAACCATATATAGAAGAAGTCGGACAGGTCGGCATAGCCAATGTTGTCGTAATAGGGCGGATCGGTGGAAACTATCTTAAAGCGGGAAACAGTCTGGGTTTGTGCGTCAGCCTGAGTGGCAAAACCACCGCAGGCGGGCGACAGTTTCTCGACGCAATCGGCGATATATTTCGATGCCGGGGCGAAGCCACCAACCGTATCGGCGAGAATTGCCGCTTCCGGATAATCCCAAGTCATCGAAATTGTCTGTTTACCAAAGAGATTCATCACCTTTTGATTGCCCGGTACCCAACGCGTGACTGAATTGGAGAAGTCGGCACAACGATCGACTGCAAAAGCAAGATACACGCTGACGGCTTCAGCATAAGCGGTCGCGCCGGTGCCGCCAGCGTCGAGACCTATCCCGTCATCCGTCATTCCCGCTTCAAGGGCGTCTTGTCGGATACGCTCCCTTGTCTCGCTTATAAGGTCACTAAACGTCGTTAATGCAACCAGCTGACGCGGCGTAAAAAGATCAGACCATTTAGACATGCCATAATTGCCAACGCGGAATCCTAGAGCTTGCTGGAAGAATTCTATTTCAGGCTTCCAAGAGGGCGATGCAGATCGGGCTACGTTATCGCTTTCCTGGATTGGTGAAAGGTAAATTCGGCCTCTTGGCCCTTGCGCAACAAGGCTCATCAAACGCTGTCCCATGCGCCCAGCTTGAGCTTCCCCTCTTATGTAATCTGCGGCGATTGGAACACCTGAAATAATGCATAAAAAGTTGGCTCCGCGGTCACTAGCCTTCGTGCCCGCATCCGCCCCTGGTGGCGGCGTGCCAAGCTCGACAGTGAATTGGTATTGGTCACCCTTGATGACGGGCTGTACGTAGGATTCCTTGCCTTCTTTGTTCGCTAGGATGAACGTTGAGGCAAGCGGCACATCAACATGAGAGAAAGCGGGGTTCGGGCTCTTAACCGTCCGAGCCCAGAGCCAGGCTATGACTGGGAGCTTCTGGCCAACAAGCGGTTTTAAGTCGGGCCGGTCACGGGCCATTTCGGCGGTGATGTCGACGGGTGGGTATAGGTGGCCGATGTGTTTTTGAGCATCAGCCCGCATCCAGGCCCCATAGCGACGAACATCTTCCGCCAGTCCGGTCGCACCCGGCCATGTCTTGGGCAAGTCGAGCCTCGCACCACGTTCGTCCGGTCGCAACGGTCCAACGGGCGCACGCCCCGCGAACTTGGGTGGAATCTCGATCATCGCCTTATTGATGAGCACAGCGACGGGGTTGAGGTCGGTGGCATAGGACACCAAGCCGAGACGCTGAGCCTCCAACGGGATGGCTCCGCCACCTGCAAATGGATCGTGGAATGCGGGAAGTGTCTCCGCATTGAAAAGCTCGGCGGCTTGCGGGTGATCCTTGTTCAACGCGCACACCTCGCGCCACGATCGGCGAATCTCTGCGCGAGCGCGGTCAAGCACGTTCTCGTTGGTGCTGTTTTCCCAGAGCACCAGGTCCTCGATGATTTTGAACAGCCGATTTCTCTCGACGGCCGCCTCTTTCTTGTTCTTTCCGTATTTGAACCCACCGCCCTGCTGGTATCCGGGGTCGTTGACAAGCTGGGCAAAGAGGACAGCCCGAGCCGCCGCGAGCGGACGCCGTGCCCACCAGAGATGAATTCCGCGAGGATGAGCACCAATGCCCGGCATCTTTTCGTAAGCACACGCCGCGTTGATTGCATCCAGAGGGAGTGCGACCTCGATGAGCTTGCGAGGGGATTTGACGAGATAGCTCATTACGCGAGTGTTCCTTTTTCGAGCAGAGCCTTTAGATCGTAGTTCACAGACGAGACGCCCCAGCCAGGTTCGGAGTCGAAAGGGTTTCGGAGATAGTGGGGACCATCGACCGTGTCGCTCTCGCCCACGAGGACGATTGCTAGGAGGAATTTTTCGGCCTGGTTGAGGGCGTAGAGCATTTCGTTGCGGGTAATGGTGACGGTGCCCGCGCCGTGCACGCGACCTTTGACTTCGATGTGGCGGGCTTCTGGCTGTTTGCCCTCGATGGCGGGTGGATAGGATGTGATATCCCAGCCGCATTTCTGGGCGGACACATCTACCACGCGACAACCGCGTGCTTCCTCAGCATGGCGAACAGCGTCCATGGCGAGTTTTTCGACGCGAGCACGGGCGACGGGGTCGGTGGAAAATGCGGAACCATACTCAGCCGGTGATTCCCCGCGCAGCTGACGGAGCAGGCCGATTGGAACAACCAGTGCGCCACCGAGGGCCACAGGTGTGGCGGAGGTGACGTGGCGCATGGATAGGAGTTCCTTCTTTCGGTTTTCAAGGCGGCCTTCGAGATCGGAGACCGTGCGACGGGCGTTTTCAAGATTCAGCCGCACATCCTTGCCGGCTTCCTGATCTTCTTTGAGCTTGATCCAACGGTCGGACCAGAAGGCGACTTCCTTGGTAAGGCGCTCGTGGACGGCGGCAAGGGTCTTGTCCACATGTGCTATGCGGCGTTCGGCGACTTCCTGAAAGTGTTCGGGCACGAGCGTAACCGCTGCGAGGGCGAGCGCCCGCTGCTCCTGGTCGGCACGAATCCATGTTGCGGAAACCACATCCTTGAGTAGCGCACGGTCGGCAGGCGCGAGAGCCTCTAGGTCGAGGTGCGGTGCCCAGCCGGCAAAAGTCGCCGAACCATCGGGGGCAACACGAACGAACTGGAGGCGCTTGGAAAGCACCTGGCCATCGCCGGACTTGATCTCGTGGCTGAGCAGGAAGAGTAGATGCGACTCTTCGCCATCGTCGGCTGGGTCCACAAGGATAGTGCCCTGACGGAGGAGGTTGCCGTGCTGTTCCAATAGCATGTCGCTCACGGCGAGCATTAGGGGGTGGCCGGGGTGGAGCATGGCGGCGAAGGCTGCGCCCGGCTTGTCGAGCGGCCGGACAGCTTCGCGGGTGAAGCAGACGCGCTCGTAACGTTTGAGCACGGGAGCGAGTTCGCGGCGGTTACGACCGGTGATAAGGCGGTCGCGCTCGCGGATGGAAGCCGGAACATGCGTGATCTCGAAGCGGGCGGCCTCTCGCGGATGAATAGAACCGCCCAGTGCCTCGAAGGCTTTCATGAAAAAGGATCTGACGAAGTATGGCTGGAGGCGGCGGGCCTCTGCTTTTTCCATCTCCTCCTTGACTGCAAAAAGGCGTTCGGCGCTCATGGATTCCTGCGCCAGCGCGTTGCGGTTAAGTATGTCGCGAAGCTTGTCGCGATCGAAGGCGTTTTCGACGCGCTGGCCGAGACGGGCGCGAACTTCGGGCTGGTCGCCGTAGCGAATGGCCTCCAGGAGCAGATCCTTGAGGCTAATGCCTTCGAAAACTTCGCCAAGGATGTCGAAGACGCGGCCATTGAGTGCGGCACTCTCGACACTAAGCTTTTCGAGAAGACGGAAATAAACGTCACCTTCGCGGGTTTCCTTAGCGACGAGATTCCAGAGGTGGCAGACCTCCTGCTGGCCGATGCGGTGGATGCGTCCAAAGCGCTGTTCGAGGCGGTTCGGATTCCAGGGCAGGTCGTAGTTCACCATTAGGTTGGCGTTCTGGAGATTCACGCCTTCACCGGCAGCATCGGTTGCGACCAGGACGCGTACTTCGGGGTCGGAACGAAAAATCGCTTGGATGCGGCGGCGTTCATCGCGATGGGTGCCGCCGTGGATGGTCACGATGGTGTCGGTATTGCCCAGCACTCCGGCAATCTTCTGGTGGAGATAGTTCAGTGTGTCGCGGTGCTCCGAGAAGATGATGAGCTTGCGCAGGCGGCCATCGGGATCGCGCATGGCCGGGTTGTTTTGCAGGATGCGGGACAGTTCGTCCCATTTGCGGTCCTGTCCAGAGGCGACGACAGCTTTGGCCTGATGTTCGAGTTCCTGGAGGATGACGATTTCCTGCTCCAACTCGGCGATGGTGCTGGCGGCGGTGGCCTGATCGACCAGGGTTTCTTCGAGGTTCTCCTGCTCTTCGGCGTTGAGATCGTCGTCGTCCTCGGGAATATCGGCGAGCGTCTCGGCTAGGATTTGCTGCCCGCGAATGCCTAGTCTTTCCTCGCGGAGGCGGCGTTCGAGACGTTCCTTACGTCGCTTGAGCGATTGGAATATGGCCTCGGGGCTGGACGCGAGGCGGCGCTGGAGGGCGGTGAGGGCAAAGCCGACCGAGCCTTTGCGTGAGCCATCAAGCTGGTCGGCCTTGCCCATTTCCGTCTGCACGTAATGGGTCACCGATTCATAGAGAGCGGCCTCTATGTCGGAAAGCTTGTAGTTTACGGTGTAGGCCCTGCGTTCGGGAAAGAGGGGGGTGCCGTCGAACTTCACCATCTCTTCTTTCACCATCCGGCGCATGAGGTCCGAGCAATCCACTTTGTGGACGCCGTCGCGAAACTTGCCATAGAAGCGGTCGGAATCGAGCAACGAGAGGAAAAGTTGGAAGTCCTCCTCCTTGCCATTGTGCGGCGTGGCGGTCATCAGCAGCAGGTGTCGCGTGTGCTGGCCGATTTTCTCGGCGAAGTTGAAACGCTTCGTGCGCTTCATTTCCCGCCCGAAGAAGTGCGCGGATAGCTTGTGGGCTTCGTCGAACACCACCAAATCCCACGAAGCGAGGCACAGCTTGTCCTGGGAATCCTCGTTGCGCGACATTTGGTCAAGCCGGACAATTAGGTGATCGTGGTCCGCGAAGGGATTGCCGCTCGGTGAGGCGGCTTCGAGTTCTTTGGAAAAGATGCGGAACTCCAAGCCAAACTTTTCAAAGAGTTCATCGCGCCACTGCTCCACCAGGCTGCCGGGAGCAACGATGAGAATGCGGCGGGCGTCGGCCCGCATGATTAACTCGCGGATGTAGAGACCGGCCATGATGGTCTTACCAGCACCGGGGTCATCCGCCAAAACAAAGCGCAACGGCTGCCTCGGCAGCATAGACTCATAAACAGCCGTGATCTGGTGCGGAAGAGGGTCCACGTTTGATGTGTGGACGGCCATCATGGGGTCAAAGAGAAAAGCGAGGTCAATGCGCTTCGCCTCGACCGCCAACTTGAATTCATCGCCGTTGCCATCGAAGGCCCATGGGCGCTCGACTGTGGCAACGCTGATGCTCGCCTCATCCGCACGGCCCAGCAACCTCTCTTTAATAGTTCCCTCTGGGGTCTTGTAAAGGATCTGCACGGCACCGTCGCCGATAGGCACCACGGCGATTACGGTGGCAATCAATGTGGGTTCGACGCCAACCAGCGATATTCCAGCTTTGAGAGTTTCTAATTTCATCATGACAAGTGAATCTCCGGCTGGTGTAGCGCGAAGAAAAAGCCGCTGACCGTTATATGGAGATCTTCGAGGCGAGTCATGTTGACCTTCGTGTTAGTTTTCCGGCACCGCGGTCGGTCCGTGTTTGCCCCTTCCCGCTCTTTCCAGTTTCCTCTACAGCATATCTTTCCGATGCCTCACGCACGACCCAGGCTAAGGACACCTTTTTCTGTTTCGCTATCTCTTCGAGCGTTTCGTAGAGATCAGGTGGGAAGCTGATTGACGCACGGACCAAAACTGCCTTCTGACTGTTCATGCTTTTTTCTCTGCCTTTTTTCCCGTTATCGTGGTGTGCTTGCGAATCTTCACCACTTTACACCACGGCGGTGAGGAAAAGGCAAGGCAGTTCGATTTCGGCCGTTGGCGTATGTTTAATTCGCGTTCCATGCGGGATGCTTTCAGTGTATTCCCATCGGTGGACTGACGATCTTCGCACAGCGACGCTCAGTGGAGTTTGTTGCAAGCGAACTAGCGCGGAATGATCGCCAACGTTGAAATGCAATGACGATCACTTCAGCAACAGCGCTGTACGCTGGAAAGAACACGTCCAATGGCTTCTGTCCTTCTTCGTACAACATATATCCTCAAGGATCTTTTATTGCGATCAGCAGGTTGCAGTCATCCATTATTGTATGTATAATGCTCCATAGTTGGAGTATGTGCGAGGAGTTAACATGGCGACGCTCAATCGACCTCTGACGGGATTAGGGTGGGACCAACCAGCGGACCTTTCTAATAGGGATGTTGTAAAGCGGCTCAGCCCAGCGGCCGTCAAAGGATTCCTGAAGATCGCAGCGCTGTGGGAGCTGCGCGACGAAGATGCCCGACAATTACTCGGCGGTATGTCGAATGGCGCTTTTTACGAGCTGAAAAAAACAGGTTCGAGATCACTCGATCAGGATCGACTGACGCGAATCTCCCTGCTCACGGGTATCTTCAAGGCACTCAACATTCTCTATGGAAAGAAACTCGCGGATCGCTGGGTTCATTTGCCAAATACGAATCCAATGTTTGGGGGAGAGACCCCGCTGGCTTACATGATCAAAGGCGGGATGCCCGCCATGCTGAGAGTGCGACAACTTCTTGATGCGCGGCGGGGTGGGCGATAGGTGCTTCCGCGTGTTTCGCGTCTTCTCCAAGACGACACTCATCGACTGATCCCATCTGCATATGAGGAGGAAACTGTCCTCAGCAGACTGACCACAGATTCCGATGAGCTTACTTCTCTATTTGAACTCGAGGGGGCAACTAACGAACGCCTGCTCGGCGAGGCCGGGCTCCTGCCCGGGATCACGGTTCGGGAACTCGTGTTCGGTGTTTCATACTCCCACATCGTGAACGCGGCGTTCACTCACGCCAAACCGTTTGGAAGCCGCTTCAACGGGCCAGAACGAGGCGCATGGTACGCGGGGTTCTCGTTGGAGACAGCGGGAATCGAGGTAGCATTTCATAAGGCGGGAGAACTACGGGAGATCAACTGGCAAGAGAAGGAAACGTTTCTTTATGCTGATTTCTTCGCAGATTTCCGAGGAGAATTTCACGATATTCGCGACGATTCCCGTTTTGCCAAATGTTTGGATCCGAATAGCTATGCTGCCTCTCAAAAGTTGGTGGGGGAACTCCTGGACAAGGGATCGGCGGGTGTCGTTTATCCGAGTGTTCGACATAACGGGGGAACCTGCATTGCATGTTTCCGGCCGGTTTTGGTGAACAACATTCGGAAGGGTGGTCAGGTATCGGTGGAATTTGCGAACGCGGTCGCGACACCAGTAATCCGTCCCGTACACAATCAGAGCTAAGGCTCAGACTCGCTTTGATCCATCGCGGATTAATCAGAGCAATGGCAACACACCCGCTCTGATTTGAAGACTTCCCAGCCCTCTCGCAGAATTAGGGGGGTAAGGGCCAAGGCTGCGACAGGGTCGGCCCACGACTTACCCCAAATAGCGTTCACCGCAAGTCCTGCAAGGGCGATCCAAGCCATGTAACCACAGAGAGCAGATTCTGCGGCGTCGGCCTTCAAGGCGGCGCTCGAAGTAAGAACTGCCAGCTTCCGCTTCCGCCTGGCCAGCAAAGGCATAGCGACGGCGGCCGCCAGCAAGATACCGATTCCGATCAGGGTGCGCTGCGCCTCGCGATATCCGAGAAAGTTCAAGGCGGAAGTCAGCACGATAAGTCCCGCCAACGCGAAGAGCAAAGCTCCGGCAATGCGAGCGGCGCGTTCTTCATCGAAGCGAAACCTAAACCGCCAAAGGACAACGGCTGCTGAGAGCAGCTCGATCAAACTGTCCCCGCCAAAACCGAGCAAGGCAGGGCTGTGCGCGTGCCAGGCCGTCCCGATAGAAATGACGGCTTCAACGCTCATCCAGACGAGCGTGACGATTTGGAGTCGGACAACACGGCGAGAGACCTCAGTCAACGGCGCTGCGGGCACGATAGTCATGGGGTTCTGCCCATGATTCTGATCATTCGACCCGGCAGTAGCAATAGAGGAACTGTAGGGTTGTGCCAGACGGAGTGTGATGCAACTCCTTCGAACTTTCCACCAGCCGAAACCGAGTTCCAAACTGATCGTGGAGTGATTCGGCATCGTAGCGCATCACATCAAGCCCGCTGCATCTTGTCGGGCCTTCGGGTCCAAACGTGCTGACGATCACATGGCCGCCCGTCTTGACGGCGTGCGCTACGTTTTCCACATAAGCGACACGTTGCTCGATCGAGGTGAGAAAATGGAACACGGCGCGGTCGTGCCAGACGTCATAAGCGCTTGGAGCGAGATCGGCTTTGGTAACATCCGTAGTGATCCAATGAACGCGTTCGGCAGCTTCTTTCAGACGTTTCCTCGTCACGTCGATTGCGGTTTGGGAGATATCAAGAACGGTGATGTTCTGATAGCCTCGCGCAAGGAGGTCATCAACGAGGGTAGATTCACCGCCGCCGACATCAATGATGGACGCTGAGGCTCCACCGGCCGCCCGGTCGATCAGAGAAAGCGACATTTCCAGATGCGGACGGTACCAACTGACAGCATCCGGTGTTTTACTGGTGTAAACATTCTCCCAATGCGTTTTGATGTCCATGCCATTGACAATTGTAAGCGATGCTTACCTGCTCGGTCTAACGGGTGTTGGGCAGAAACACGCGGGGCGCGGAACGCGCGCGTTGCACTTGGCCAAAGCGTTCACGGGCAGAGTTTCTTTCTTTCCCGGCGTTTGTGGAAATCCCGGGTCACGAAATTCATGGCCGCCTCAGCAAACAGTCTGGCGGACACAAGCTCGCCGTGGTTCTCGTTGTTGGCTTGAATGGAGCGGCGGCCGATTTCAGCCGAACCGAGTCTTCAAAAAGACTTCTGGGTCATCCACAAGCAGTGGGCTGCGCGATAGGAATGCTTCTGCGTACTGCACGCCGACAAGGCTGCCGACATAACGATCCTCGGCGTTGTACTTGTCGAGCAGGGCCGCTTGATCCCCGCTAAAGACGGATTCGTAAACGCGAAGGGCAGCCGTCTTTAGATCGTAGACGCCGCTAACATCGACGGCAAAGTCAAACCGGTCCCAGGCTGGCTCCATCCGGCAGTGCCCGAAGAAGAGCCGGTCGATTTCGTGCGGATCGGTGTCCTTCAAGTATTCTCCGCTGGCGATTTCGTTCCATTTCGGCAGCCGGGCGTAAAACACACCATGGGTGACAATATCCGTAACGGCCTTATGATCGGGATGTACGCCCGAGCCAGACGTCGTGAATACGATGCGTGGCCGATGGTTCCGTACCACTCGGGCGACCTGCAGTCTCGCATCAACCGTGTCGGTGATTAACCGATCCTGCATCGTCAACGTTGTTCGGTCGACACCAAGAATCTCTGCTGCCTTGATCGCCTGTGCATGCCGTTCTCCCCGTGCGGCGTGCCGCGCTGGTTCGCCATCGCAGAGATCGACGAAAAGCACGGACAATCCCTTCCGCACGAGCTTGACAGTCGTTCCGCCCATGACGGCCTCAGGATCGTCAGGATGAGCGCCAAACGCGACTACGTCGTACTTTCGAATAGATGTCGTCTGCATTTCTTATTGGGAGTCTGTTGCGCACAGTTCGAAAACCTTCTTCAGCCCTTGGTGCTCAAGGCCAGAACGCCGCCGATCACACCCAACGTGCCCGCTAATAGGCCCATCATCCCCAAAAAGATATTTAGAGCTGAAGCGACCAAGATCACTACGCCCCAGCTCCGGCGCTGTTCGGGTTTGACGTAAAGCATGACCGCGCCGACGAGCACGACGATTCCAGCG
>VFSW01002253.1_pt1 | contig 29181 bp, 33 predicted proteins | sample 5358111 | NCBI WGS metagenome assembly VFSW01 (sample SAMN11554181, study PRJNA540505) | mine drainage metagenome | isolation source: sediment from site ElyBrook_90M | place: USA: Ely Copper Mine, Vershire, VT | collected 2017 | reverse complement strand
CGAATAGCTCCTGCGAGGTATGACACCCATGCCCTCGAGGGCGACATTGCCTGTACAGGCCGGGGCGGTCGCCCCGGACACTCGATCACCTGGAAGGAAGGCTATCAATGCACGACATCAAGGTCCGACTCTCCACGCTCTGGGTGTTCATGCTCTTCAATTTCCTCTACGCCGACGTCATGGGTCTGTTCGATCCGGGGCTGTCGAATCCCATGACCCAGGAATCCCTGCTCGCAGCCTCCATCCTGATGGAGCTACCGATCGCGATGGTCGTCCTGTCCCGGGCATTGAATTACCGGGCGAACCGCTGGGCCAACGTTGGCGCCGGTGCGTTCATGGCCCTCGTTCAGTTCTCCTCGATGTTCGTCGGCACGCTCACCATCTACTACGCGTTCTACTCCGCCATCGAGATCCCATGCCTGCTGTTCATCGTCTGGACGGCGTGGCGCTGGGTCAGGCCCGTGGTTGCGACCGAGCGCGTCGTCGCGAGCGAGCGCGTCGCCGCGACCGCCTGACTGCTCGCCGGACCTCCGCCGAAGCCACCATCCTCGTACCAATCGGGAGATCACCGTGTCAGCACTTACCGAGAAGTCACCGTCTCTGCCGCCGCGCTGGTTCATCCGCTCGTTCTGGGTCGCGCAGCGTGCCCTCTACTCAGTCACACGAGGCCGCCTCGGCCTCGTGGCCGCGAAGGCCGGCAGCCAGGGCATGATGCGGCTGCGGACGGTCGGGCGCGTCAGCGGCAAGGAGCGGATCGCAATCGTCGCCTACTACGAGGACGGCCCGGACCTCGTCACGATGGCGATGAACGGCTGGGCCGACGCCGAGCCGGCCTGGTGGCTCAATCTCCAGGCTCAGCCGGATGCCGTCGTCGACCTGCCCGGCCGGTCCCGTGCCGTCCGCGCCCGTGCCGCGAACGCGGAAGAACGGCCCCGCCTCTGGGCCAGGTGGGCCGCCTACGACAAAGGCCTCGACGGCTATGCGGCTCGCCGGTCTCGGGAGACCGCGGTGGTCATCCTGTCGCCTCGTTGACCGAGGCCTGCCCGGGGGGCCCCGTCCTCCGCAATCGGAAATTCGATCAGGCTCGCCCGGATCGGGGCGCGCCCGTAGAAAGGAGAAAAGGAGTGAGCACGGATCGGAGGGCCGCCGTCTGGATCGGCGTGCTGTATATCGTCGGAACGGTGGGCATGGTGCTCAGCGTGGTCGTCACGGACGCGGTCCTGTCGGGCCCCGCATATCTGGCCCAGATCGCCGCAGATCCGAACCGCGTGGCGATCGGGGCCCTGCTGCTGCTGACGGCTGGCCTCGCGCTTGCCCTGGTCCCGGTCGTGTTCTGGCCGATCGGCAAGCGGTATAGCGAGACGCTGGCAATTGGGTACGTCGTCTTTCGCGGTGCGCTCGAGGCGGTCGTCTACATCGCCGGCGTGCTCTGCTGGCTGCTGCTGATTGCGCTCAGCAAGCAGCCGGGGGCGGGAGCGGCCGCCGAGTTCGTTCGGACGACCGAGACCGTGATCTGGGATCAGGTCGGCGTCTTTCCGTTCGTTCTCGGGGCGCTGATGTTCTACGTCCTGCTCTACCAGCACCGACTCGTGCCCCGGTGGCTGTCAGTCTGGGCGCTGGTGGGGGCGGCGCTCTACGTCGTTTCCCCGCTCGGCAGCATGTTCGGACACTCGCTGGGCTTCTTCATGGCCCCGCTTGCCCTGCAGGAGATGGTGATGGCGGTCTGGCTGATCGCCAGGGGCTTCAACACTGTCCCGACGCCCCGGCGTGAGCTGGAGACATCGCCATCCCGCGCCGGTCTGCCGGCGATCGCCGCAGGGTCGTGACGGCGATGAAGCGCGGCGCACTCAACTCGCAAGCCGACTCGGGCAAACCCATGATTTATCAGATCCGGATTACGGGCCAGCTCGGTTCTCGATGGGAGGACTGGTTCGAAGGCCTGGCGATCACGCTCGACGGCGGCGACACTCTCATCACCGGCCCGGTTTGTGACCAGGCTGCGTTGCATGGTCTTCTCAAGAAGGTGCGTGACCTGGGAATGCCCCTCGTCTCGGTCAGCCCCATCGAACCCGGCCCGTCGGCCACGCTCGGAGCAGGCGAGGCGAATGCGTCAGAGGTCAGGACGAACGTCGGCGCGGCCGGCTTGCCCACGCCTCCGCCAATCGCGAAAGGGGGATAGAAAATGAATGCCGAAAGAGACCGCCTGGCACTGAACAGGGTAGCCAGGATCACGGGCGGCTTCTACCTCGTGTACATCGTTGCCATGGTCCTGGCCGACGCCCTGGGGCACATCGGCCGGGGTACATCCGAGCAGGTCTACCAGGCGATCGTCGCGAATGACGGGTTGTTCCGTCTGGGTCTTGTCGTCGGGTTGATCTCGGCGTTCCTGTTCCTCATGACCGCCTGGGGTCTCTACATTCTCCTGCGACCGGTCAACAGGAACCTGGCGCTGCTGTTTCTTCTGCTCAACACCGTCGGAGTCGCCATCCAGTGCGCGAGCATGCTCCCGCTGGTGTCCGCGATGCTGCAGGGAGATGCCGCGAGCCACATGCAGGCCTACTCGGCCGGACAGCTGGAAGGCCTGGCGTACCTGTCCATCAACGTTTACAAGACCGGCTTCGTCACGGCCCAGCTGTTCTTCGCCACCTGGTTGTTCCCGCTCGGCTATCTCGTCTACAGATCCAGGTTCCTCCCTCGGTTCCTGGGCGTCCTGTTGGTGCTTGACGGAATCGCAGTCCTGGTCTGGTTCCTTCAGGCCCTCCTGCTGCCGGACTACGCCGCGATCCGCTACCCAGGGCTCGTCGTGAGCTTCGTCGCCGAATTCGGGCTGGCCTTGTGGCTGCTCGTCATGGGGGCGAAGGCCACCGACCCCGCAGGCCTGCCGGGGGCAAGCCCGCAGGCGGAGGGGGTTCGGGCATGAAAGCGGTCGTCTGCACGCGGTACGGTCCGCCGGAGGTCCTCCGGGTCGAGGAGCTCGCCACTCCCGTTCCCCGAAAGAACGAGGTGCGCATCCGCATCCTGGCAACCGCCGTGACGTCGAGCGACTGCTACGTCCGGGGGCTCAACCTGAACCTCGCCTACCGGATGATGGCTCGACTGGCACTCGGCTGGAACGCGCCCAGGCAACCGGTGCTCGGCATGGTGCTCTCGGGGGAGGTGGACTCGGTTGGACCGGACGCCACGTCGTTCGAAGTCGGCCAACCGGTGTTCGGCTTCAATCCCCGCCGCTTCGGAACGTATGCGCAATACGTGTGCTGGCCGGAGGACGGACTTCTGGCGACGCGCCCGGCCAACCTCACAGATGAGGAGGCCGCGGCCATTCCCTACGGTGGTCTCCTCGCTCTCCACTTCCTGCGCAAAGCCGATGTCCGGGCAGGACAGCGGATCCTCGTCTACGGCGCCTCGGGAGCGGTGGGCACGTCCGCCGTGCAGCTTGCCCGGCACTTCGGCGCCCAGGTCACTGGTGTATGCAGCACCGCTAATCTGGACCTCGTGGGATCTCTCGGCGCGACCACGGTGATCGACTACACCCGCGAGGACTTCACGGACAGGGCAGAGCGGTATGACCTGATCTTCGACACCGTGGGCAAGAGGAAGAGCGCCGCAGGCCTTCGGCAGTGCCGGCGAGTGCTGGCCCCTGGCGGCGTCTGCGTCTCGGTAGACGACGGGACGCCGAAGCTTCGTCGCGAGGACCTGGTGCTGCTCGCGGAGTTGGCGGCGAGGGGTGAGATCAAGCCCGTGATCGACCGCATCTATGCCCTGGACGACATCGTCGACGCGCACAGGTACGTCGACAACGGACACAAGCGGGGCAACGTGGCCATCACCGTGAGGTGAGGAGTCGCCAGGCTGGCCGCGCGCCCTTCCCTACTCTCAGCGCCGGCTTGTCGTCCGCCGTGCCACTCGGGCCGCCCAGAGGGTCGCCGCCACGCAGAGCCCGCCGATGACGGCGAAGCCGGACGCCAGCTGTCCGGGGTTCCAGCCGCCGATCAGAACGCCACGCATCGATTCCAGAACGTAGGTCGTGGGGTTGAGCATGGCGGCGAGCTGCAACCAGCCCTGGAGCTGATCTCGTGGCATGAAGGTCGGAGCCAGGAAGACGAGTGGAAAGAACACGAACGTCGCCGCCTGCGCGGCCGCGGCGTTCCCGGCGAGCAGACCGGTGGCGACGGCATATCCGGCAAACGCCATGCCCCACATCAAAGACGGCTCGCCGCGGCCGGGATCGACGTCACCGCGAATGCCATGCATCCGGGCTGGGCAGACACGCCGGGGCTGGCGGAGGCACTACCCGGCTTCTACCGCCGCATGCGGCCAATTCTGCGAACCCCGGCTCAAGGCGCAGACACGATCGTCTGGCTGGCGACGCGGTCCGACTCGCGGCCTGGTGCAGGAGGCGGCAAGCTGTACCTCGATCGCCGGCCGCGGCCTTTCGACCTCCTCCCGAGCACCAGGCTCAAGGCCGCGGACCGGCGGCGGCTGTGGGACGCCATTGTCGGGCTGTCCGGGTCGCCCGATCCGCTATCAAGTGCCGATCGCTACGCGAACAGGAGGTCCGTGCTCGGATGGACGGCAGCGCCGTTGGTGTGGCGTAGATGAAGGCGGTCTCGTGTCATGCGAAGGCGACCCCGGCCCGTCTTCGCGCCTCCCTTTCTGCTCCCACCGAGCGGCGCCTGCCATCCGACGCGGACAACCCGCGGGGCGGGATCTCTTGCGGCACTGCAACACGTCAGCCGATCGCCACCGCCGCCGCCAGGAAGGCGGTCCTGATCGCGGCGTAGCAGCCGCAGGTCATCGCTTCGAGACCGATCGGGTCGAGGATCCTCATGGTGCCGCGCCGATGGCGGATCAGCCCGACCTGCTCCAGAGCATCGATCGTCAGGGTCACTTTTGGCCGGGACGCCCCGAGCATTCCGGCCAGCAGTTCATGTGTGCAAGGGAACTCATCCTGCTCGATCCGATCGCGGGTCGTAAGGAGGCAACGCGCCATCCTCGCCTCCAGGGGGTGCAGTCGATGGCACGCAGACACCTCGACGCAATCGACGAAACGCGCCCCGAGGTATCGAAAGATCGACGATTGGAAGGGCGGGCTGCGGTCGATCAGGTCGCGCAGGTCTTCGGTCTTCATCTGCGCGATCTCGCCAGCGATCAGACAGACGATCTCCGTCGGCGCTGGAACCGAGCCCAACGCGGGCGCCAGTTCGATCGCTCCTTCACGCCCCACCGTGGCGATGGAGGTGAAGCTCCCGAGGGGATCGGCGACCACCAGCGAGAAGAGCCCGCGCAGTGGAAACGTGACGCGATCCATCGGTTCACCGGAGCGGTGGACGACCTGGTCGCGCGCCGTCTCGAGGACTGTGACTCGCTCCGCGACCGCTGCCAGGAGCGGTTCGGCCAGAGAGGCCAGGAGCTTGTTGCCATGGAGCTTGCTCGGTTCTGTCACGGAGTCTGCGGTCCTCAGGGCGTCTGGCGGAGCCTCCGGAAGTGTAGGCCACTGTTCCCGTGGGCACCGACGGGTCTCCTTATCGTGAGGGTAGACGTTTGTGGCGCCGCGAGCGGAGGCTATCCGGTCGGACGTCCTGCTGATGTGCTCAGGAGGCAAGCAATGGCCGACGGCAGGAAGCTCGTGATCATGGTCACGCACGGACCCGACGACCCGGAGATGGCGACGATCCCGTTCGTGATGGGCGGCGCGGCGGCGTCGGCGGACGTCGAGGTCGTCATGGGCTTCCAGGGCGAGGGCGTGCTCCTCGTCAAATCCGGCGTTGCCGAGACCGTGACGGCGCCCGAGTTCAAGCCGCTCGCGGACCTGCTCAAGACGATCCGTGAGTTTGGCGGAACCTTCCTCGTTTGTTCCCCTTGCATCAAGAGCCGCGGCATCGCCGAGGCAGAGCTGGTCGAGGGTGCTCAGGTCGTAACAGCCGGGCGTTTCGTGGCCGAAATCGTATCCGCCACCAACGCGCTCGTGTACTAGGAGGCCTTAATGCCAACGTTGTCCGACGCCGAGGTCGCAGGCCTCGGCAAGACGACCGTGGTCGATGCCCGTGGCGTTGCCTGCCCGGGCCCGATGATCGAAGCCAAGAAGGCGATGAGCAGCGTCGCCGTAGGCGAGATCATGGAGCTCTGGTCCGGTGACTCCCAGACCAAGGAAGACATGGGCTTCTGGACGGAGATGGCCGGCCACACGCTCATGGGCGTCATCCCCGCCCGGGGGTACGACCGCATCTTCATCCGCCGCGGCAAGTAGACCCTCATCGAGAAAGCTGGCACAGCCATGCCCGACGCCGGGCCGCGCGTGCTCGTCTTCTCGACCAACGCGATCTCCGACCCCGGGATCGACCTGGCCGGAAGCCTGCACATGCACTATTCGCCAGAGGTCGTAGTCCTCAGCCTCCCCTGCACGAGCGCGATCAGGCCGGACTGGATCGTCTTTGCGCTCGAGCAGGGTTTCGACGGTGTCTTCATCGCCTCCGACGGCGACGAGTGCGCATACCTCGCGGACTGCGCAAAGCGGTCGGCTCAGATAGTCGGTCGGGCGCAGGACCTGCTGGCCATCCGGGGGATCGACGATCGGCGAGTCAAGATGGCCGCCATCTGCTCCGTCTGCGCCGAATCGTTCACGCGACAAATCCGGGAATTCACGGCTGCGCTCGAAACACTGGGGGCGGCGTGATGGACTACGACGCCCTGGTCGTCGGCAGCGGCATAGGCGGCATGGAGTCTGCGCTCAAGCTCGGCGACATGGGCTACCGGGTCCTGGTCGTGGAGAAGGAGGCGAGCGTCGGCGGTCGGATGGTCCTGTTGAGTAAGGTCTTTCCTACGCTCGACTGTGCCAGCTGCATCGCTACCCCGAAGATGGCCGCTACCGCCCATCACCCCAACGTGACGGTCTTGACAGACTCGGAGGTCGAGGCCGTCTCGTCCGATGGCGGCGGTCGCTTCCTTGTTCGTGTGCACACCAGGCCACGGTTCGTCGATCTGGCGGCTTGCACCGGTTGCCGCCAATGTGAGCAGGCCTGCACCGTGGCCGTCCCAGACGAGTGGAATGGCGAGATGGTCTCGCGACGGGCGGCCTACATCGCTTATCCGCAGGCGATCCCGCAGAAGGCGCTGATCGAGCGACGCGGCACGTCTCCTTGCACGGACGCGTGCCCGGCGGGGATCAGGGCACATGGCTATGTCTCACTCGTCCGAAGCGGCCTCTACGAAGAGGCGTTCCAGCTACTTCTGGAGGCGACGCCTCTCGCGGCTACACTCGGAGCCGCCTGCTATGCCCCGTGCGAAACCGTTTGCACTCGAGGCGAGCTCGAAGGGCCGGTCGCGATTCGACGTCTGAAGCGGTTCGTCGCCGAGCGCCACTACGCAACGGCGGACGGACCGGGCGTGACGCCGGGGGAGCCGAACGGAAGGCGTGTCGCGATCGTCGGCTCGGGCCCGGCCGGCCTAACTGCCGCATGGCAGCTCGCGAGGGCGGGATACGGTGTCCGGGTCTTTGAAGCAGGTCCAGAGCCCGGTGGCTTCCTTCGCCAGGCGATCCCGGCATACCGGCTGCCCGCCGAACTCCTGGACCAAGACGTGGCCAACGTCACCGCGCTGGGGGTCGAGATAACCACCAACTCGCCCATCGCCGACGTGGCCGCCCTCAAGGTGGAAGGCTACGACGCGGTCCTTCTCGCGACCGGAACGCCCGAGTCCCGGCCGCTCGGGATCCCGGGCGAAGACCTCGAGGGCGTTCAGGCCGGGGTGGCGTTCCTGCGGGACGTGCGGGCAGGGCATCCGCCGGACCTGGCCGGCAAGCGTGTGGTCGTCGTGGGCGGCGGAAACGTTGCGATGGACTCCGCCCGCACGGCCATCCGGTTGGGTGCATCCGAAACACGGGTCGCCTACCGGCGCGGCCGCGAGGAGATGCCGGCGCACCGCGCCGAACTGAACGACGCGCTCACAGAAGGCGCGGACCTGGAGTTGCTGGTCGCGCCCGTCCAGGTGATCGGCGACGCCGACCGGCGGGTCGCCGCGCTGCGGTGCCGGCGCATTGAATTGGGCGAGCCCGACGACACCGGCCGGCGCAGGCCGGTTCCCGTCCCAGGCAGCGAGTTCGACATCGAATGCGACGTCGTAATCGCCGCGGTCGGACTGACCACGGCCGTAGAGACGTTCGCGGGCGCTCTGCTGGGGGCGCCCCCGGCGGGGCCGGTCGACGAGCGGACCCTGCAGAGCGTCATTCCGTGGCTGTTCGCCGCCGGCGACCTCGTGACCGGCCCGTCTGACATCGCCCGGGCAGTCGGCCAGGGGCGGCAAGCGGCCCAGGCGATCGATCGGTGGCTGTGCGGCGAGCGCAGGGGATTGGCTACCGTTCCCGACCCTCTCGGGGTGGTGGACAGAGCCGAGGTTCTGGCCCGGCAGAAGTCACACAGCCGGCGCGAGTCCGGGCTGCGGCCAGTGAACGTGACACCGCGGCCGCGCGACTTCGATCAACTCGAGCCGCCCATAGGCGAGGAGGACGCGCGTGCCGCGGCCGGTCGCTGCCTCGACTGTGGTGTCTGCTCCGAGTGTGGCCAGTGCCTCCCGGCATGTCCCGCGAACGCCATCGACCTGAGCATGCGTGGCAACGATCGATCGCTCGAAGTGGGGGCTGTGGTTCTCGCGACCGGCTACCGGATCTTCCCGGCGGATCTCAAGCCGCAGTACGGCCACGGCCGCTTCGCCAACGTGATCACGGGGCTGCAGATGGAGCGGCTGCTCGCCCCGACGCGCCCGTACACGAGCGTCCTGCGGCCGAGCGACGGCAAGATCCCGATGCGGATCGCGTACGTCATGTGCACCGGCTCCCGCGACGAAAGCGTCGGCAATCCCCTCTGCTCGAAGTTCTGCTGCATGTACTCGCTCAAGCAGAACCAGTTGATCATGGGCGTCCTGCGGTTCGCCGAGGTGACCGTTCACTACATTGACATCCGGGCGGTCGGCAAGGGCTACGAGGAGTTCTTCGAGCAGTCGAAAGGGATGGGGGTCAATTTCGTCAAGGGCCGCGTCGCGGAGATCCGAGAGACGCCGGAAGCCAATCTGATCCTGCGATACGAGGACGTCGATCACGGCACGCTCGCCGAGGCCGAGTACGACCTCGTGGTGCTGGCAGTCGGCGTCCAGCCGAACCAGGACCTTGGGCAACTCCTCGCCGCGCAGGGCGTTGCGTTCGACGACCGGGCATACGTCGACGAGGTGGACGAGGACTACAGGCCCACGGCCACGAGCGTGCCGGGCATCTTCGTGGCGGGAGCTCTCTCCGGTCCGCGGGACATTCCGGAGTCGATCCTGCACGCGGGGGCCGCCGCGATCCAGGTCGCGGCGCACCTCGAGAGCCTGAAGGCGCCGGCATGAGCGGGCGGAACGAGGCTCGGACCGAGCCGCGGATCGCCGTCTACGTCTGCCAGTGCGGCGGCAACATAGGCGACTACGTCGACACGAACCAGGTCGTACACGCGGTCAAGGACCTGCCGGGCGTTGTCGTGGCACGTCACGCCATGTTCACCTGCTCGGACTCGAACCAGCAGGAAATGATCGATGACGTTGCCCGAGAGCACCTCGACGGCTTCGTCGTCGCCTGCTGCTCGCCGAAGCTCCATACGTTCACGTTCCGGGGCGTCGCGGAGCGTGCCGGCGTCAACCCATATCGAGTGGCGCAGGTCAACATCCGCGAGCAGTGCTCTTGGACGCACACCGACGACCCGACGGGCGCGACGAGCAAGGCGATGAAGCTTGTGACCGCCGGTGTCGAACGAGCCAGACTCATGAAACCCCTCCATCCAATCGAGGTCCCGACGACGCCGAGGGTCGCCGTCGTCGGTGGTGGAGTGGCGGGCATGCGGGCTGCCATCGCGCTTGCGGACGTCGGACTCGAGGTGCATCTCATCGAGAAGGAGCCCGAGCTTGGCGGTCACGTCGGCAAGCTCGGGGCGATGTACCCGCACGGGACCGTCGGTACCGAACTGGTGCACCGGATGCTCGAGGAGATCGACCGCCGGCCGGGCATCGAGGTCCATACCGGCGCGGTCGTATCGGCGAAGTCGGGCACGTTCGGTAACTACCGTATCGCGATCGAGAGTGTAGGCCTGCGGACCGAGGTCACCGTAGGCCAGATCGTCGTGGCCACCGGCTTCGACAGCTATGAGCCGGCGACCGGCGAGTTCGGGTATGGCAGCCCCCGTGTGGTCACGCTACCCGAGTTCCGGCGCCTGCTCGACGAGGCCGAGGGACCGATCGTCCGCGACGGCAGGCCAGTTCGCTCGATTGCATACATCTACTGCGTCGGCAGCCGCTGCGGCGATCGGACGTACTGCTCGCGCTACTGCTGCAGCGCCGCCGTCCACGCCTCGCTGCTCGCGGCCGAGCGCGACCCCAGCGTCCGCCAGTACCACCTCTATCGCGACCTGCGGACCTATGGCCGAAACGAGGTCATGTTCGGCGAGTCGCGAAAGCGGGGATCGTATTACCTGCGTTTCGCCGACGACGATCCGCCTTTGGTTTCCATCGACGGCGAGCGTATCCGGCTGACCGTTCACGACCTCCTGACCGCGGGCGCCGAGCTGGCCCTCGAGCCGGACCTGGTCGTCCTCGTCACCGGGATGGTGCCGAGGGCAAACGACGAGCTCATCGGCGCGCTCAAGCTACCGGTAGGGCGCGACGGGTTCCTCAACGAGATACACCCGAAGCTCCGGCCCGTCGAGACGGTCGTGGACGGGGTGCTCATCGCAGGCGCTTGCCAGGCACCGAAATCCTCGGCCGAGAGTGTGACGTCCGGGCTGGCGGCTGCGGCGCAGGCGGCGGCCGTCCTGAGGCGCGGCGTCGCCTCGCTTGATCCTCAGGTCGCGATTGTCGATTCGGGGGCGTGCGACGGCTGCGGCGAGTGCATCGGCTCCTGCCCGTTCGGAGCCATCGAGATGACAGGCACTGGTGGAACAGTCGTGGCCACCATCGCCGCGGCCGGCTGCAAAGGCTGCGGAGCCTGCACGCCGACCTGTCCCAGGAACGCCATCGACCTGCAGGGATACACGGATGCCCAGGTCAGGGCAACGATCGCGGGGCTGCTTGCCGGGAGGGCGACATGAGCCGGGACATTCGTGAGGTCGTCCGCGACGAGCCGCTGATGCGCGATCGCCTGCTGGAGCTGCTCGCAGACGGACCGCTGACCGTGCCCGAGCTGGCCGCCGCCGCCCATATGCCGGCGTCGGAGGTGATGGTCTGGCTGATGGGGATGCGCAAGTACGGCTACGTGTTCGAGGAGAAAGGCCCGGGGCGCCTGTTCGAGTATCGATATTCCGCGGTGAAACGACCATGAGCACGCTGATCGCGGCGCCCCTCGACATGACCGTTCGCGACGGCTTCGATGCCGAGGCTTGCATGAATTGCGGCTTCTGCAGCGCGACATGCCCGCTGGGCGTGCCGATCCTGCCCCGCCGGCTGTTCCGGTACGTTCTCTTCGGCATGGACGATGCCGTTCGCGCGGAGACGGAGACGATCTTCTCGTGCCTGCTCTGCCGGTCCTGCGAGCAAAGCTGCCCGGCGGGCGTGCACATAACCGAGAACGTACGCCTGCTGCGCGGCTGGCTCTTGCGGGAGGGACGCTGATGCCGCTGCCCACCCAGGATGTCGTCGGCATCCTGGCCGACAACCTGCGCATCCGGCGCAACGTCCTGCCGATCCCGGCCAGGCAAGCCACACGCTGGGCTCGCGCGCTCGATCTGCCTCGAGGGGGCGAGGTCGTTCTCTACACCGGGCTGATGTACCAGCTCATCCCGTACATCGAGCGACTCGTCGCCCTCGAGCGGCGCCTGGGTGACACGCCCCTGGCCCGTTTGACCGGCCTCGGCCGGCGGCTCAACCGGTTCGTCAACGGGGTGGCCTTCGTGGCCAGGCCGTCCGCGGGCGAGCGTGCGGAATATGAGCGCGTGCCGGCCAACGCGGCTCGGCTGCTCCGCCGGGCCGGCGTCGAGTTCGGGTACCTGTACGAAGACGATCTCTATGCGGGAACGCTTGCCTACGACCTCGGAGCGGACGAGGCGGTGGCCGCGCATGCTCGCCGTGTCGTCGCGATTCTTCGAAAGAACGGGGTTCGCGAGGTAATCACGATCGACCCGCACACGACGAACATGCTGCGCAGCGTGTATCCCAGGTTGATCGGTGGCTACGACCTGCGGGTTCGCAACTACCTCGAGGTTCTGGCCGAGCGCGGCATGGAATTCGCCTCGCCGCTCGGTCGGAGGGCCGTCATCCACGATCCATGCGTGTACGCCCGATACGAGAACATCCTCGAGCCGCCACGCCGGCTGCTCGCGTCGGCCGGAGTCGACGTGGCGGAGCCGGAGAAGGCGGGATCTCTGACCTGGTGCTGTGGGGGACCGGCCGAGGCTCTGTATCCGGCGAAAGCTGCCGCCGTCGCCGCGGCCCGCGTCGCGCAGCTTCGCGATATCGCGCCCGATTGCGTGACGATGTGCCCAATTTGCCTCGTCAACTTGCGCAAGGCAGCCGACGGCATTCGCTTCCGTGACATCTCCGAGTACCTGGTGGAGGCGAGTGCCCCTCCCCCGGACGCGACTAGCGCCGTTCGGCGTCCCGGTCCGGCCTCTGGGCGCGCAGGGAGGTAGGCCATGCAAACGCTGAGCCGCGTGTCGCACGAGCACCACGATCGGCTGCGAGGCTTCGTGAACCAGCTGAACGATCTGGCTGCCGGTATGAACTGCGATTGCCTGGACAGCGGGGAACTGGCCGAGCAACTACCGCGGCTGCGCCAGATCTACGAGGGGCTCGTTACTCAACTCATCCCGCACATGGAGGCCGTGGAAGCGGCGATCTACCCGACCCTCGAGCGAGTGGCTGCCGTTTGGCAGACGACCGCACCTTTGGCTCAAGAACATCAGGAAATCCGGCGGCTCATCGGCGCTCTGGGTGAGTTCGCGAAGAACCCGAGGGCGCATGAGGATCGATATGCCGTGCTAGCCCTCAGGCGAGTGCTGTTCCGGCTGTATGCCCTCCTCCAGACCCATTTGGCCGAAGAGGAAATGTACATACCAGTCCTCGAGGATCGGCTTACGCCCGCGGCCGAGACGGCTCTTGCCCGCGCACTCGACCACCTCGCGGCGGAGCAGTTCTAGGCGCACGACACGGCGGGAAGTTGGCGCTGTTGGATCGGAACCCGCGGCCCCTGACCTTGAATCTCTCAAGCGCACGCAACCACACTCGATACAGGAGACCACGCAGTTGAAGATCGCGATCGTCACAGACGACGGCGTCACAGTCAGTCGCCATTTCGGACGGGCGGCCGGCTACGCCGTTCTGACCGTGGAGAACGGTGAGGTCGTCGCACGGGAGATCCGGCCCAAATTCTCGCCGCACGGCTCAGCCGCCGGCGATCGCGCAGAGCGCGAGCCCGGGCCGCATGGCACGGGTCCAGGCGCGGACCTGCGCCACGACCAGATGGCGGCCTCGATCGCCGACTGCGACGCCGTGATCTGCGGCGGCATGGGCGCCGGAGCCTACGCGCGAATGGCGGCCAACAACATCCGAGCGGTGGTCACAGACATCGACGATATCGACCAGGCGGCCATCGAGTATGCCGCCGGGCGGATGGTCGACCACGTTGAGCTCCTTCACTCGCACGCGCCGCGTCCGGCGACTGCGGCCAAGCCTCCCTCATCGGCCAACCGTGAAAGTCTTCTGATATTCAACGACCCGCCGTACGAAGCCGAACGGGTGCTCGTCTTCTAGCGGTTCCGACGGTCCAGGCCTGCGCAGCTTGAGCCCCCGCAAGTGGCGATCCATAGGGCGACACGAGTCCGCCTGATCGGCTCACAGCAGGCCGGGTGCGCAGTACTAGGCGACGCCACTCGGTGCCGGCCCCGAGGAGTGCTTCGCGCCGCCCACTTTTCTGGAACTGCGACGGAGCGTCGTGACGGCAATATGCCGGGATGCGACACTCAAACCGTGAGCAACGAATCCGCGATCGACGTCAGCGTCCCCCCGAGCGGCCCCGGCTGCGTCGAATGTACCGCCGCAGGCGGCTGGTGGTTCCACCTCCGCCGCTGCGCAACTTGCGGCCACGTCGGTTGCTGCGACTCGTCGCCGTCACAGCACGCACGACGCCACGCCTCCGAGACCGGGCACCGCGTCGTCCGGAGCTACGAACCGGGCGAGGACTGGTTCTGGGACTACCAGGCCGAGGGCTACTACGATGGCCCCGAGCTCGCGCCGCCGAACCACCGCCCGCTCGATCAGCCCGTCCCCGGACCGGAAGGGCGCGTTCCACGGGACTGGGAGCGGCTGCTCCACTAGCCAGACTCAGGCGCAGGCAGCTAGCCGATCCGGAACGATAGCCGCAGTGAGCAGAAACTGAAGCTCGACCGGGGGCGATGACTTCGAACTCGTGATGGCGTTCAACCGCTGGGTTTACGACGCCGATCAGGGGTGGGCCACGCCGATGGGTTGGGGTCGGACGAGCGGTCGCCGAAGGGTTCGAGGACGCGCTCGCTGGGTGTGTGCTGAACGCATGGCGTCCGGGCAGCTGGTTGCGTCATCTTGTCGGAGGGAGAGGCCATGGCGAAAAGTCACCCCTGGGGTCGGTGGTTTGCCCCACCTCGATCAGATGACCGTCGGGATCGCGTATGTAGCAACGGATCTCGTACTGGTGCTGCTTGGGTGGCGTCAGGAAACGAGCGCCGCGGTCGCTCCATTCGGCGTACACGGCCTGGATGTCTGCGACCCGGATGTTGAGGAAGCTGCTGACCCGGTCGGGGTCTCGTGGCGTCTCCAGAGTGACCGCGGGCTTGTCGTCGGTCGGGCCGCCACCGACATTGATGATGATCCAGCTATTGGCCAGCGCGACATAGGTCGGCTCTCCGGAGAACACGACCCTGCCGCCGAGTACTTCGGTGTAGAAGCGCCGAGACCGCTCGACGTCGGCCGAGACGATGAAATGGGCCAGCACAATTCCCTCTGCGGGCGGCAGGAGCTCGGCCATCTGGCACCTCCACTGGTGGGGACGCATACCCGCTCACGACGGGCGTGCGGGCGATGCTAGCGGTTGTTAGCGCGCTGATCGCCCCCGCCCTTGTGCCGTCCGGAAGGCGGGACGATGCTCCCCGGCCGCCCGACTCGCCGGGCCAGTTGGGCAAAGGCGTCGTCTATCGCGGTTCCCGGCCTGTGCCGGGCATCGCGCAGGCCCCCTACGCCGCGGAGCTGGCGACGGCCGATCGACCGAAGTCGCCGCCGACGCGAACGAGCTGGCAATCGTGCTCGATCGGCTCAGCCGGTCAGGGCCTGCGAGCCGCCTCGGCTAGATCCCACAGGTTCGTCGAGTTCCTGGCCGCGGCTCGCTCCTTTCATATGGGGCCAGCGGCGCCGGCCGTCCTCCGTGCGGCGCCGCGCGATCGGTCCCGTGGATGACGCCCGGAGCTCCGCGTTCTCCTATGTTCCAGGAGAGGCACGCGCAGACGAGGAGGGAGATCGCGATGGACGATACGATCGGTCGGAGGTTCGCCGTCGGTTCGGGCATATTCACCGGCTTTGCGGGGATAGTTGCCTTCGGCCTTGCCCTTCTCGCCGTGCCAGTCGCGGGCGCGTTCTGCTCGACCGGCTGCGTTCCGTATCCGTACCTGGGCACCGCCGCGCGCTATCCGCAGGACTTCGCCTGGCACCCGCCGGCCATTCTGTTCGTCTTCGGCTACCTGGCGCTGATGCTGGCCATCCACCAGCAGGCTCCTGCGCCGCGGCGGATCCTGAGCCAGGCCGGCCTGTATCTGGCGGTCATCGCCACGGCCGTACTCGCGATCGACTACTACGTCCAGTTCGCGGTCGTGCCGATCAGCCTCCAATCCGGCGAAACGAACGGCCTGCCGCTCCTGATCCAGTACAACGGCCACGGCCTGTTCATCGCTCTCGAGGAGCTGGGCTACCTGACGATGAGCGTCTCGCTCGCGGCGGCGTCGCTGGCGATCTCCGGCGAAGGGCGCGCGCGGGCCGCCGTTCGGCAGCTGTTCCGGGTTCCGGTGGTCGTTGCCGTCCTGGGCCTGATCTGGGTCACCGCGGCCTTTGGCCTCGATCGCCAGGATCGGTTCGAGATCCCGATCCTCTCGGCCTGCTGGCTCACGTTGATCGCGGGCTCACTCCTGCTGGCGGGGGCGTGGCGACGACAGTGGCGTGAACCTGCCAATCGCCTCGGCTAGCGCTGGATGCGCGCGGAGCCGCCGGTGGCCAACGCCTTGACCTGCGAGAGCGTGGCCATCGTCGTATCGCCCGGATAGGTGGTGAGCAGTGCGCCGTGAGCCCAACCGAGGCGGACCGCTTCGTCCAGGGGGCTGCCGGTTAGCAGCCCGTAGAAGAGGCCGGCCGCGAATCCGTCTCCCCCGCCCACACGGTCGAGAATGTCCAGGTCCATCGTCGGGGCCTGGTAGGTCGCATCGTTGGCCCACGCCACCGCGCTCCAGCGATGACGGCTGGCCGACACGACTTCGCGCATCGTGGTGGCCACGAGCTTGATATTGGGGAATCGGGCTACGACCTTCTCGATCACGTCCACGAATGCGGACGCATCGAGCGCGGACGCCTTGGCGCCCTCAGGACCGGCGATGCCCAGGCTGAGCTGCATGTCCTCTTCGTTGCCGACCAGGACATCGACGTTGCGAACGAGCTCGGAGGTGATCTCCTGTGCCCGCGCGTTGCCGCCGCGAGCCTGCCAGAGCTTTGCCCGGTAGTTGAGGTCGAACGAGACGATCGCGCCATGAGCCCGTGCGGCCTTCATCGCGTCGAGCACCACCTCGGGCGTGGTGTCCGAAAGCGCGGCGAACAATCCGCCGCAGTGGAACCAGCGGACCCCGCGGCCGAAAATCGCGTCCCAGTGGAAATCGCCGCGCTGCAGCAGCGCCGCGGCTTCGTTGGCTCGGTTGTAGAAGACGACGGGAGCTCGGACGCCGATGCCTCGATCGCTGTAGACCGTGGCGATGTTGGGTCCGGACACGCCGTCGTGCTCGTAGTTGCGGTAGAAGGGCGTGACGCCCATGGCCTTGACCCGCTCGGCGACGAGATCGCCCACCGGGTAATCCACCATCGCCGTCGCGACCGCGGTGCGGAGGTGGAAGCAGTCCGACAGGTTCGCGGCCACGTTGAACTCGGCTCCGCTTACGTGGATAGCCGCATGCGTGGCCTTCCGGAACGGGACGTACTCCGTGTCGAGCCGGATCACCAGGCCGCCGAGCGCAAGGAAGTCGAACTCCCCGCCCGGCTGGATTTCCAGCGGGCCCGTCATTTGCCACCGTCCTTGGGATGGGGCATCTCGACGTGGCCTCCAAAGCCGAATCGCATGGCCGAGAGGACCTTGCTCCCGAAGTCGGCCTCTCCTCTGGAGGTGAAGCGCGAGTAGAGCGCGGTGGTTAGGACGGGCGTCGGAGTGGAAGTCTCGATCGCGGCGACGCTGGTCCAGCGACCCTCGCCCGAGTCGGCCACCACGCCCCCGAACTCCTCGAGCTCGGGGCTACCCGCGAGAGCCTGGGCGGTCAGATCCAGGAGCCAGGAGGCGACGACACTGCCGCGCCGCCATACTTCCGTCACCGCGGCCAGGTCGATCTCGTACTGATAGTGCTCGGGATCCCTCAAAGGCGAGGTTTCGGCGTTGACCTCACGGCCCGCCTTGCCCACTCCCGCGTGGTGGAGGATGTTGATCCCCTCCGCGTAGCTGGCCATGATCCCGTACTCGATGCCGTTGTGGATCATCTTGACGAAGTGGCCCGCGCCGGCGGGACCACAGTGGAGGTAGCCCTCCTCGGCGGTCGTGGGCGTGCCGGTTCGGCCGGGGGTGCGGCTGGCGGAGGCGACGCCGGGTGCGAGGGCGCGGAATATCGGATCGAGGAACTCGACCGCGTCGTCCGGGCCGCCGAACATCAGGCAGTAGCCGCGCTCGAGGCCCCAGGTGCCACCGCTCGTGCCGCAGTCGAGGTACTTGATCCCCTTCGACGCGAGCTCCTTGGAGCGGCGGATGTCGTCCTGGTAGTAGGAGTTGCCGCCATCGATGACGATGTCGCCCGATTCGAGGAGCGGCACCAGCTGCTCGATCGTGGCATCCACCGACGCGGCCGGGACCATGAGCCACAGGATCCGCGGCTTGGAGAGCTTGCCGACAAGCTCCGCCAGTGAATGAGCGCCGCCGCTGATGGACCCGTCGGCCACCATGCCGTCAACCGTGGCGGCGGTCCTGGCATATCCAACTACGGTGTGACCGTTGCGCTGCCAGCGGCGAGACATGTTGGCGCCCATACGGCCCAGACCCACGAGACCGATTTCCATTGCCCGTAACCCTCCGGCCGGCTCGGCAAAGCTCAACTCACGGCGATCTGGCCGCAGACAATCCTGCGTGGCCAACAGCTGTCGCCGTCGCCGGGCATTGTCTCCCATATCTCGACGCTCGTGCCATGGCTGGCACGTTCAGCGGGCAACGAGCACCGCGTTGAGCGCCACCAGGGTGAACAGGGCCGCAAGATACGGGGCGGTGAACTTGAACAACCGCCAGGCGTTGGTTGCCGTTGGTCTTCGCATCAGGCCCAGGCTGCCGGCCATCAGTACCGCGGCGAGGGCAATCAGGATCGCGCCGATCGGCGCCGAGAGGCCCGGTCCGGCGGCGACCACATACAGGCCCGTCCAGACGGCCAATCCGACGCTGGCCAGGCCTACGAGGCGCGCACATCTGCCCACTCCGGCAACGACCGGCATCATGGCGACGCCCGCCCTCGCGTAGTCGTCGCGATAGCGGATCGCCAGGCTCCATATGTGCACGGGCGTCCAGAAGACGACGAACATCGCCAGAGCCATCCCAACGAGGTTGACCGATCCCGCGACCGCGACGTAGCCGACGAGCGCAGGCGCGCCGCCACTCGGCGCGCCGAGCACGATCGACAGAGGATTGGTCCGTTTGGTCAGTCGGGCGTAGACGAGCAGGTTGTCGGCCAGGCCCAGGGCCATGAGCGCTACCACCACTGGGCCGAACGGTGCCGCGAGAAGCAGACCCAGGCCCATCAGCGAGAGACCCAGCATCACGGCGTGTTCGGGGTCCACGAGGCCCATAGGCAGGGGGCGGTGTCGGGTTCGCTCCATGAGAGCGTCGATGTCCCGGTCGATGTAGTTCGCGACGGCGCGGGCACCCATGCTCGAGAGCGCCAGCGAAACGGAAATGAGAATCAGCCGTGGGAGCTGATGAAGGCCTCCCGCGGCCAGGCCGGCGGCGAGACCGGTGAAGGCCAGCAGGCTGACGGTTCGTGGGTCAGTAACGGCCCAGTAGAGTCGAATGCTCCGTGCTGTCGACCGCCATTGCGCCGTTGTGGCGGCCAATGACGCGCCGCTCATGTCGCCGGGAGGGCAAGCCGTCCCACTCGCACCAGACGCATGGCGAGCGCTCCCAAAACCATGACCGCATACACGAGGGCGGTCCCGCCTACGTAGATGGCGAAGGACGCGCCGTTGTTGGAAGGATCGGCGAACGTCCAGAGGGTGGTGCCAAGGAAAGCCCCCAGAAGCCCCAGGCCGGCGACTGCGGCGACGATCTGGCGTGCTCGTCCGGCGATTCCGTAGTGGTCAACGAGGAGGAGCAGAAGGGACAGCCCGGTCAGCAAGAAGATGCCGGTCATGGGCTGGGCGACACTGAAGACCGCATCGTTGGCGCTCGCGGCGTTCTGGAACTGGTCCTCGTGGAACTCGATCCAGAAGCCCTCGACGACGTTGAGGACCATCGCCGCGACCCACGTCCCGAGCACGAGCAGCCGAATGCCGTCGCGCCACGTCTGCCGATCGAGCAACAGAGCTACAACCACGACCATGGCGCCAATGCCGATGACGCTCATCATCGCGTCGTCGCCGGCCATGCCGTTGACACCGTCCTGGCCGTTGGCGAACAGGGTCGGTGGGGCGAAGTTGAGGAAAGCGATCGCCATCATGATGGCGGCGGTGCCGATGACCCCGACGATCGCGATCCACAAGCCTGCGCGTACGAGGGTCCGGCGCAGCCTCGAGGATTGGCTGAGGGCACCGAAGCTCACGGCTGCCGCCGCCACGATGCCGGCCATGATCGCGAGGGCCATCAGATGCGAGTGAGGATCGAGCGTCGCGCCCTGGAAGCCGGCCGAATCCAGACCCAGCCAGTTCATCCAGCCCGAGAAGATCGACGGGCCGGCAATGCGCAGCCAGAGGTTGACGAAGCCCGCTATGCCGGCCAGGAACGCGGCCCCCACGGAGACGAGAGCCAGCCAGTAGCCCGCATTCATGGCCCGATAGGAACGGCGATCTGCGCCGGAGACGGGTACGAGCCGCCCCACGTAGTCGAAAAGGTTGACGCTTTCCTCGACGTATACGCCGGCGAGTTTGCGCGGCAGGAGCACCAGCTCGATGAACAGCGCCCCTCCCACATCGCCGATCAACACGAAGGCGAGGATGAACAGCAGCAGCCCGATGTCGGGCAGGGCATTGCTGATTGACGGGCTCAGATACACCAGCCCACCGAGAGCGGCCAGGACCACCGCCCAGAAGGCGCGATATGAGATCGGGAAGTCGATGGCGGGCTCGATCCGCTCGAGCCTGAAGACGTCGATGATCAAGTACGACGCCAGGGCCGCGATGCCAATGCCGATGGCGTGGAAGTACATGATCTCGTAGTAGGTGTCGAACCCGGGTGGAAATCCGAGGATGAAGTAGAGCCCACCCATGACGGCGACGATCGCGAGGGTCGCCCATGTCAGGGTCTTGAGCGACACCATCCGCTTGTGGGTGTGGGTGATATCCGCGAGCTCCGCGACGGGGCCTTTCAGGCTGGCTTCGGTCATCAAAGCCTCCGCGCCACTTAGGGCAGATTCGTGCAGTTAGCTCATCGAACTCCAGCCTCCTCCATCGCCGCCGTGTCGCCACCTGCCATAGGGCCCGCGATAGTGGGACTATCGGTAACCTGCTCTACGTTAGTTGCCCACTCAACGATCGATCGGCAGGTCCGCGGCCGCAAGCCTTTCGCTCTGTGACCGGGAATCGCGTCGTCGCAGGCTCAGCTGCGATACCGGTCCGGCAGCTGCTGCAAAGCCCAGCGATTGCCATCGGGATCGCTGAAGGTGACGAACGAGCCCCACGGCTGGACGTCGACGTCGCTGGCATCGACGCCTCGCGAGACCAGGATCTGGCGCAGGGCCGCGACGTCGTCGACGACTGCCTGCAGCCCTCGGACCGAACCCGGCTCCTGGTCAGTGAGGCCCTGCCCGAAGGCGATCGAGCAGGCGGAACCGGGAGGCGTGAGCTGGACGAAACGAATCGACTCGTTCACGCGCTGATCGAAGTCGGCGTGGAAGCCGACCTTGTCCACGTAGAAGGCTTTCGCCCGGTCGATGTCCGTAACGGGGATGATCACAAGCTCGAGACGGATCGACGGAGGGTTTGCAGCGGGGACGCTATTCACCGTTCGCCTCCTCAGGGTCGATGTGCGGGCCTCGCCCGCGAGGCTGCCGTTGCCATGGCGGGACGGCAATGCGTGGTCGCCTGCGACTGCATTGCGCCCGAATCTCAGCGCTTGTAAGCCACGGAGAGCTTTGAGGGATCGAGTCGGAGCGTCAGGCGCACCTTCGGCCCGGCTCGTGTCGGGCGCTCCGTTCTCCGTGGCGCCGCGTCGTCGGTGACCTTCGGCCCACCAAACCGGGCCGTCCTTCACTCGGTTGTGTCAGTCACGGGTGACACAGTTCGTGATGACATGTTGCTCGCGCCCCCCTCCCGTTCGGCCTCTCGTTCCTCCTGGGAATGATGCAGAGCGCCTTGATCCTCCTCGCTTGACAGCCACTCAAGCTACGTCCGCCAACGGCATGTCCGTGGAGGTGCCCGATGCCCGCTGATACTTCGATCATTCCCGAGGTCCGCCTCAACCTGGTTGCACCTGACATCGAGGCACCCGTCGCCGTCGCCACCCTGCTCGCCGATCGCAACCGAACCACCATCCTCGCGATCCTGCGTGACGGGCCCCACTGCGTCTGCGAGCTGGCGGCGGCCCTCGGCGAGCGCTCGAACAACGTGAGCAACCACCTGGCTCGGCTTCGCGAAGCGGGCCTGGTTCGGGCTTCCCGAATGGCGGCCGACACCCGGCGCGTCTACTACGAGCGCGACGAGGCCGCTTGCACCGCGGCTCTCTCGCAGCTCAAGGGTGTTCTGGAGCCCATTCGATGACCACCGTCAGCCTCGGCGCCGTCCGGGGGCGCTTCCATCTCCCGCTCAAGCTGACGGTCGGCATTTCGGTCGTCGCCTGGCTGATCGCCTGGTTCACCGAGGCGCCCCTTTCGGACTGGCTGACCTTCTCGGTGTTCGGTCTGGAGCGGGGAAGCCATTTCGGTGAGGCGATCGCCTTCTTCCTGCTCGACGTGCCAAAGGTCATGCTGCTTCTCCTGGGCATCATCACGGTGGTGACCCTGATCCGCGGCTTCTTTCCGCCCGAGAAGGTCCGGGCGGCGCTCGCAGGCCGCGGCACCGTCGCCGGTTCCGTAACGGCCGCCGGATTCGGGATCGTTACGCCGTTCTGCTCCTGCTCGGCGGTGCCGCTCTTCATCGGTTTCGTGGAGGCGGGCATCCCGCTCGGTGTCACGTTCGCCTTCCTCATCAGCTCACCGATGGTCAACGAAGTCGCCCTGGTTCTGCTGTGGGGTCTGTTCGGACCCGGGATCGCCCTGGTCTACATGGCCGCCGGGCTGACGGTCGCGATCATCGGCGGCCTCGTCATCGGCAAGCTCGGCATGGAGCGCTATGTCGAGGATTACGTCTGGGCCCTGCAGGGCAAGGGCGGGGCGCTCGTCGAGGTCAAGCTGACCTGGGAGGACCGGATCCACGATGCCTGGGCTTACACCAAGGACCTGGTCAAGCGGATCACGCCGTATCTACTGATCGGGATCGGCATCGGGGCGCTCATCCACGGCTACGCGCCGACGGACCTGGTGGCCGCCATCGGCGGTCGCTCCAACCCCCTCGCGGTGCCGATCGTCGTCCTGATCGCGCTGCCGCTCTACTCGAACGCGGCAGGCACCATCCCGATCGTCCAGGCCCTCCTGGGCAAGGGCATGCCGATGGGCACCACCCTGGCTTTCATGATGGCGATCACCGCCATCAGCCTGCCCGAGTTCATCATCCTGCGCCGCGTCATCAAGTGGCAGCTCATCGCCGTCTTCGCCACGGTGGTGACGATCGGGGTCCTGTTCATCGGCTACTTGTTCAACTTCCTCATTGCCTGAAATGGAAAGGGATTACCACGTGAAGAAGATCGAAGTCCTCGGATCCGGCTGCCCCAACTGCGTCAAGCTCGCTGCCAACGCCCAGCAGGCCATCGCCATGACGGGCGTCGAGGCCGAGATCGTCAAGGTCACGGACTACAAAGAGATCATGGCCTACGGGATCATGAGCACGCCCGGCCTCGTCATCGACGGCAAGGTCGTGAGCTACGGCCGCATTCCATCCCCGGGCGACATCGCCCTCTGGCTGAGCGAGTAGCCGGTTCCGCTCGATCGAGGGGGAACCGCACTCCGGCGCGCTCCGATGTCCGATCGACAGCCCGGTTTCGCGTGGGGAGCGGATGCCTGGCATGTCGGGGTGGAGCAGAGGACCCCTGGGCCGCCCAACCGCAGCCGTTTGTAGCGCCTCACGAGTGCAGCGCCCGCCGAGCTCAGAGCGTGACGAACTGAACGAACGTTTCAGCTGCGCGCGCACGGCCAAGCGATATCTCGAGCGCGTTTCGTAAGCGTTCGTACGAAGCGCGCACCCTCGAAATCCGCCGCTTGATTCGTGTGGCTCGCCAGCCGTCAACTTCGGCGAGTTCGCCCCAAAGGATCTCGACATCGAATTCGAACTGAGCTCGCTCCTGCCGTAGGAGCCGGTCGGCTATGGCCTCGGTTGTGCGCAGTCGCCGTAGGGCCGCGGCTCGGAGGACGTGCTCCGACACGCTGACCTGTGGAGGATCTTTCTCTGCCCCGAGCACCCGGTAAACCTCCGTCAGAGCCTCCGCGACCTCCCGAGCCACGTCCTGTTCGATTGGAGTGCCCGGGAACCGATGGACGGCCACGGCGCCGAGGGGAGCGAAGCGCCTTTCGATCGTCGCGGCCGACCAGCTGGACACGAAGCTGACGACTGCCGCCTGTCCGGGAGGCAGGCCCCCTTCGATTTCATAGAGAAGACCACCGCGTCCGAGGCGGCGCCACACGTCGAGGAAGAGCCCGAGGTACAACCCGAAGAACAAGCCAACGACGAGCCCGGTCTCGCCCGCACCGGACCCGAGGATCCCGCCGAGGCCGAGACCGACGACGGCGCCCACGGGCAACGGCGCGGGTGTCTCGTACCCCGAGCGGGAACCGTCGCTCTCCCTGCTCACGAGAACTGAGCCACGGTCACGACCGATTTTCTCGACCGACGCGAGACCAGCGAGGGCGGTCTGCTTCGAATCGAAGAAGGATATGAGAACTTCGTTCACGACTGCCACGATGGTCTCGCCTCCGGTCTGGTACCACAGGTCGCGGCTACGCTACGGCGCGCCCGATTGCGACGACGACGGCAGCGGCCAGGAGGACGACGTTGAGCCATAGGCGCTCCCGCTCGCCGCGTGTGAGGTGCGTCCAGATCGCGCCCACCTGAATCGCCACGAGGCCCCAGGCAGCGAGCGGGGTCAGGAGCGGCAGGATTCCCGTTGCCCAGGGAACGACGACGCCGATCGCGCCGGCGACTTCGAGGCTGCCGATCGCCCGCACGCGCTGCATTGGCGTGTTTTCGATCCAACCCATTCCCGGCACGGCGAGCAGCCGTTCGCGCGGGGCGACAAGTTTGCTGCTGCCGCTGACGACATAGACGGCCGCAAGGACGATGCTGAGGGTCCACAGAAGCGCGTTCACAACTATCTCCAAGGACTAGAAGGGAGTGAGGGTTACTGCAGGCTGGCCAGTGCGGTCACCGCGCGGCGTTCGAGCGGGGCGTCCCCGGTGAGCCGGCGGAGCCGATTGATGCGGTCGACGATTGGTGGGTGCGTCGAGAAGAGAGCGGAGCCGCCGCCGACCTTCTTGAGCGGGTTGACGATGTACATGTGCTGGGTCGCGCCGTTGGCGACCGAGAGCGGCTCGGGATCGGATGCGATCTTCGCGAGGGCGCGCTCGAGGCCGTACGGGTTTCGCGTCAGCTCGACTGACGACGCGTCGGCGAGGTACTCGCGCTGCCGGCTGACGGCCAGCCGCACGAGCGTCGTGAAGATCGGAGCCAGGATAGAGAGCACAAGGCCGAGGAGCACGAAAATCGCTCCGATCAAGCTCGAGTTGCCGCGGTCGTCGCGCCGGCTCTCTCCCCCGAACCAGAACGTCCAGCGAAGGAAGAACTGCGCGAGAAGCGAGATCCCGCCGACGAGCACGCCCACGAGCAGGTTGAACCGAATGTCGTAGTTGCGGACATGGGACATCTCATGCCCGATGACGCCCTGCAGTTCCTCCCGATCGAGCCTCCGTAGGAGCCCCGTCGTGACCGCGATCGACGCGTGCTGCGGGTCGCGGCCTGTCGCGAACGCGTTGGGCGACGGGTCATCGATGAGGTAGACGCGTGGCATCGGAACGCCCCCCGCGGTCGCCATCTCTTCGACCACGTCGAACAGCTCCGGGAACTGCCGGCGACTGAGCTCCTGCGCCTGTGACGACTTCAGGACGATCTGGTCGCCGCCAAAGTACGACCCGACGGCGCTGACTATGCTCAAGGTGAGGGCGATCGCGACGGCGACCAGCGCACCGCCGGAGTCGCCGGTCAGGGCATACCCGATGACATATCCGAACAGAGCGAAGCCGATCATGACGATGGCGACGAGCAGAACCGAGTTTCTTCGGTTCGCCGCCTCCTCGTCGTACAGGCTGACCATCTTGTGTGACCTCCAGGAAATTGGTCCGATGCGCTCAGCCTCGGCTCGAGACGGATGAGGCGTCGTCGTCCGATCCGGTCGATCTATCAGCGACCGCGTCGTCCGGATCCGCCGCTCTCCGGGTGGGTGTCAGCTGACGCGCGCCCAAGCAGACCGGGTGTCTTGCGGATGTATGCGACGACGGGGCGGCGTATGCGGACCGAGCTGCTGAGCCGGCCTTCTACCGACGACCTCGCACGGACGGCCCGAGCAGCCCCAGTTCGCGGGCCCGCTCGACGGCTTCCGTCCGTTTGTGGGCCCCGAGCTTCTCGTAGATGTGGCGCATGTGCGTCTTCACCGTACTCGTGGACAGGAACACTTCGGCGGCGATTTCGGGCGCGGACAGGTTGCTGGGCAGGTAGCGCAGGACACGGATCTCACTCTCGGTGAGGTCCTCCGCGAGTTCCAGCGGCTCGCGTCTTGCCTGCACCTGCGAGCCCGCGAGGACGTCGAGGATCGTCGAGAGAAGGGCGGCATGGGCGGTCCGGTGGCGCGGGTGGCGCTCGAGCAGCTCGCGCGCCGGCGTGATCAAAAATGGCAGGACGAGTGCGTCGGGCTCCGCCAGGTCGAGCGCCCGCTCGACGTCGTCCTCGGCACCCTTCAGTTCGCCGAGCAGATCGCGGGCGACGGCATCGACGATGAACCCGTTCGGCAGCGCGTAGTCGGCGATGGCGGGAAGCTCGCCTGCGCGGACTGGAGCGAGCGCATCGACAACCGCTCGGGGATCTCGTTCGGCCAGATGGATCGCGGCGAGTGCGATCCTCATTTCGGCGAACTCGCCCTCGGCGGCGGACGCGTCCTCGAGCACGATCCGAGCCGCCGGCGCGTCGCCGAGACCGGCGAGCGTCTGCGCCTGAAGCGCGCGGGCCGCAATCGCCAGCGGATCGGGCGCGACCAGGAACGACCCCAGGCGCTGCGCCTCGGCGAACAGGGCAAGGGCGTCGGTCGCGCGTCCCTGGCCAAGACGGTGGAGCCCCCGGCAGTACCGCACCAGGATCTCCTTGGCCGGCTCGGCATTCGGGCGCAGCGCGTGCTCCGCGCGATCCAGCCACGGCTCCGCCTCATCGAATCTGCCCTGGAGGACGTCGACCGCGCCGATGACCGCGAACACGATCGGCACGACAGGTTCCGACTGCCAGCCATACCGCTCGAGAATATCGAGCGCCTGCAGCGCAAGGTCACGCCCGGCGCTGATCGAATGCCGCGCGACCGCAACGGCGAGATGGGCGAGGCAACCCTGCTCAACGTACGGCCGCCCGATCCTTCGGGCCAGGTCGGCGGCTTCTCTCAGGTGGCGCTCTGCGTCGTCGCCCGCGCCGGCCCAGGTCTCGATGATCCCGAGTGTCATGAGCGCCACGGCGCGGACATCATTCTCGGCGGCGATCTGGCTGACCGTCTTGGCCGCCGACGGCTCGAGCAGCGGGGGTACCTCACGTACCGCGGCGCTGTAATCGCCGCGCCAGCGCGCGAGCGTCAGTCTCGCCGTCGCCAGCATCGCCTCGAAAAGCGGAACGCGCTCCTGCGGCACCTCGACCGCGTGACGTTCGGCGAGCGCGATGTAGGAGGCCGCAGTGTCCAGTGACGGACGGATCACCTCGCCGTACGCGAGAAAGGCGGCGAGCTCCGGATTGGCGAACGCTTCCTTCGGAAACGGCTCGAGTAACGCGCGCATAGTCGCGAAGCTGCCGTCGAGCGAGATGCTGAAGCCGAACTGCCCGACGAGGTCGCCCGCATAGCGCCAATCCCCTGCGGCCTGGGCGTGCCGGATGGCATCGATGGGAGACCCGTGCTCCGCATACCACTGGGCGGCGAGGCGGTGCAAACCGGGAATGGCAGCCGGCTCGGTGCGCCGAAGCTCGAGACGCAGGAGATCGGAGAGGAGGTTGTGGTAGCGGAACCAGGACCGTTCCCGGTCGATGGAGTAGACGAAGGCCCCGGCGTCTTCGAGTTCGAGCAGGATGCGCTCGGAGCCCTCCGTCCCAAGGAGGCGGTCCGCGATCTGCCCGTTCACTCGCTCGAGGATCGAGGTCCGCAGCAGGAGCTGGCGCACGGGTTCGGGCTCGCGCTGGAGGACTTCCGCGAACAGATAGTCGGCGACCGTTCGCTCGCTGCCCGAGAATTCTGTCACGAAGCGCTCAGGGTCCGGCCGGCCTGCCAGTGACAGAGCCGCGAGCCGAAGGCCCGCAACCCAGCCCTCGGTCCGCGCCTGAAGCGAGTCGACAGCGGCGGCGGAGAGCGTGACCCCCGCGGCGGAGAGCAGCTCGTTCGTCTCCTCGACGCGGAACCGGAGGTCCGCTGCTCGCAACTCGGTGAGCTCGCCGGCGAGACGAAGTCGATGGAGCCCGAGCGGCGGATCATGACGGGTCGAGAGGATCACACGGAGTTGTGGGGGCCTGCGGTCGAGCAACAACTCGAGCGGCGACAGCGCCCTCGGCTCGAGCAGGTGATGCAGATCGTCGATGACGAGCAAGAGGGGTTCGTCGAGCGACCGGGCCCCGTCGATGATGCGCTCAACCACCGCATCGCTGTCGAAGCTAGGGGCGGGCCCGAGATCGTCGATCGGGCCCTCCGTGCCGGCGGCGCTCCGCAGCGCCTCCACGACGGCGAGCCAGAAGAGCTGCTCGTCGCGCTCGTCGCGCTCGACGGAGACCCAGGCAGTCCGCTCTCCCAGGCCGGCGGCCTCGATCCAGGATCGAAGGAGGACGGTCTTCCCGCTCCCGGCGGGGGCCGAGACGAGCGTGACCCCGCCGGCGTACCCGGCCGAAAGCCGCTCGAACAGTGCGGTCCTCGCGACGGGCGCGGGCCGGCGACCGGTTACTGTCCGTTCGAGGGCAGCCATGGCGATATCGTCTCACGGCACCGCCGTCACCGGAACCATCGTGTCGCTTGATTCGCAGCGGTTTCGCGCCGCAAACAAAGCGGCCGGCCCGCTCACGTTCGTGAGACAGACCGGCCGCGCTAACCCGGTGCATGGCGCGGGGGCGTTTACGCGCCCGCTTCCACGACCGCAGCCTTCTCCCTCGCCCGCCCCCGAAGGTACAGGGCGTCGAGGATGGCGAGTTCGGCGGCCGCGACGGTCCACGCCGCGTAGTCGATCGCGGCGGACGCCGCGGCCGCGGCGGCCGCGGCATCACACCCGGCGACCGCCGCCGCGGGCCGCGCGCCGCGGCCGCGCCCCCGCGGGCGGGTATAAACAAAGCAGCGCCCACGACGCGAAAGGGGAGGGG
>VFSW01002252.1_pt1 | contig 29190 bp, 20 predicted proteins | sample 5358111 | NCBI WGS metagenome assembly VFSW01 (sample SAMN11554181, study PRJNA540505) | mine drainage metagenome | isolation source: sediment from site ElyBrook_90M | place: USA: Ely Copper Mine, Vershire, VT | collected 2017 | reverse complement strand
CTCGACAACCCATCACGCCGCACTCGAGCATCGTCCCGATTGGCGTGTCTATTATTACTACACTAGAAATGGAATTTGGGTTGCCTATAGATCTTTCCCGCCGCTGATGGCCATTTCGCGGGTGCTCGCCTATCTCGCCACGATGGGATTTTTTTCGTTGCGCGCGATGCAAGTCCGGGCTTATCTCCGGGGATGCGTAGACGGGGTGCGCGGGTTGTCGCGAATGGACCGCCGCAATCTCGATGCTGACTCGCTCAAGCATGTGCGCGAGATGCGATCCGAACGGGTGCCACTATTTGGAAGAATCCAGCGGCGGTTCCACGAGAGAATTCTGTAACCTTTGCCAGTCTGGTCCGGGTGCATCTAAATTTTGGAGCCTTGCGGCGCAACGTGAATGATCGACATTTGATGCAGGGGATGGGCTCAGCGCCATGACTCTTTATTTCATCTTTTTATTTCTCGTTCCGTTTCAGGATCATCCGATTTTGGGAGCCCAGCTTTTCCACCTCGGGCCTTTTCCCGTCACGCCGATAAAACTGGTGGGGATTCCGCTGGTTGCCGTTGCGCTTCTCCTTGCGCGGCCGCGCGACGCCGCGCCACGGCCAAGCGCCGGAATTCTTTTGCTGTTTGCCGCGTTCGCGCTGTTTCAGGTACTCGGGACCACCCTGTCTTCCTTGAGCTTTCCGGCCGGCGATGCATCGACCCTGCTTTCCTTCGCGATCCTGATGCTCGCGACCCTTCTTCTGGTCAGCACTCAACGCAGATTTCAGATGACTACTCGCGTGATCGTGCTGGTCGAAACGTTTGCCAGCGCTTGGCTGTACAAGCAGTACTACATTTTACATTATTCGCGGCCGCTCGGTCCGTCGGCGGATCCCAATTATGAGGCGCTCTCATTGGTCATGACGGTGCCGCTCGCAATCTGGCTGATTCAATATGATCAGGGTTTGTGGAAATGGATCGGGCGGATTTGCACCCCGATTCTCGCCTTCGCGGTGTTCGTTTCGCAGTCGCGAGGTGGTTTGCTTGCGTTATTCGTGATAGCCGTGCTGGCGTGGGTGAATTCCCAGCGTAAAATGCGGTTGGTGGTTGGATTCGCAGTCGCAGCCGCCTTCATGCTCGCGCTTGCTCCCGGCCAAATAATCCAGCGATTCGAGCAGATTCAATTTCAGGGACGCGCAGAGACTGGCGCTGAAGTCTCGACGCGAGCCCGTGTGGAGCTGGCGCGCGCCGGGGTCCGCATGATCGAGACGCATCCGGTCTTTGGCGTAGGGCTGGACCAATTCGGGGCTTACGAATTCCACTACAACCCGTTGCTGGTCAACCTTCAGGCGCATCCTCACCTCGCACACAATACCTACATTCAATTGGGTGCCGAGGGAGGGATTCCCACGCTGGCGCTCTATTTGGCTATTCTGCTGGCGACCCTGGCTACTTGTCGGAGCGTGCAGAAGATGCCGGGCGTACCCGAGAATATTGCGGGCCTCGCACTGGCATTTCAGATCGGATTGATTGGCATTATGGTGGCGGAGATTTTTCTCAGCGGGCAATACATAAAGGAAGTCTGGGTATTCATCTCGCTCATGCCCAATTTGTACGCGATTTCCCTTCAGGCTGCCGCACTCAGCATGAAGACCGTAGCCGCCGAGCCCGACCCCGCGACGCCAAGGGCCCTGAGGCCACGACTGCGCACCGGATGAGGATGTTGCTCGTTTCAGAGATGATCCCGTGTCTGCCGAGTCATGACGGTTTCCGCCTGATACCTGCCAACCTGATTCGCAATCTCTTCGATCGCCACGAAATCCACCTGATTGCGCTGTCGCGCGACGGAGAAGGCGATGAGCAATCGGAGTGGCCGCGCGCCTACTGCCGATCCGTTTCGATATTTCGCTCCGAAAATGGAATTCGAGCCAGAATGCGCGCGATAACCGGCGCCATCGATCCAGCGCTGGCGCGCTTCACCAGCGAGGCAGTGGCGAAGGTGCGCCCGGACGTGCTCCATCTCGAAGGCGGAGGATTGGCGGCGCTGCTTCGCTCGACCGCGCGAGGGTTGCCCGGAGTTCTCTGCGTGCATGACTCGAAGGCGCTGCGCTACCGGGAATTCGCTGGCTATGCCGCCCGGGCGCGACAGCGGCGTCGTCTCAAGCTTCTCTCGTTTCTGGCTCGGCATCAGGAGCGCCGATGGTTTGGCTACGCGGACCGCGTCGTGGTCACCTCCCCGTCCGACGCACAGGCGTTGTCGGCCGCTGTGAACGTGCAGCGAATCGCCGTGATCCCCAACGGCGTTGACCTTGAGTATTTCGCGTACCGGCCGGCGCCGGAGGCGGGCCGAATCGTTTTTACCGGCAATATGAGCTGGCCGCCAAATGAAGATGCGGCCGAACATTTTGCTCGCGATCTCATGCCGGCGATCCGAAGCCGGGTCCCAGCCGCCTCTTTCTGGATCGTAGGCGCGCAGCCATCGGTGCGCGTTCAAAACCTGTCGAGCATTCCTGGAATTCATGTTACAGGGACGGTCGCTGATATTCGGCCGTGGATTTGGAGTGCGGCCGTCTATGCCAGTCCTTTGAGATTCGGACTCGGCGTGAAGAACAAGATTCTCGAGGCGATGGCTTCCGGCGCACCCATCGTTGCAACCTCGCGGAGCCTCTCCGGCACGCCCTTGATCGACGGGCGGCAAGCGATGATCGCTGATGACGACGCAAAATTCGGCGATTCGGTCGCCCGGCTATTGGCCGACCCCGCGCTGCGCGAATCGCTCTCGCGCGAAGCGCGGCGCAAAGTCGAGGCGGAGCACTCCTGGGATTCGGTCGCGACGGCGTATGAGGGCGTATATCGCGAGGCTCTGGCGGATCGCGACTGGCATCACCCGCGGGAGTCGCGAGGCCCGTTCAAAGACCGCTGACACTGGCTGGCGGCGGATCCTATTTGGCCGGACGACCGGCTTCGCCGGTGTCTGCCGCGCGCGGCAGCCGGTCGCTGCTCTGCGTCGACGGGACCAAATCCTTCTCCGAAATCTTCGCGCGCCGCCGGCCGGGCAGCAAACCAAGCCGGATTATCTTCACTGCCGCGGCTTGCGGCAGAATCGCGACGAGCGGGAACCAGAGCGTGTGAAAGAGCCTGCTTCGAAGGTTGTATCCGGAATTACGCCAAGAGGCCTTTATTCCCAAGAGCATCAGGCGCATGGCGCGATCGTCCATTAGCGGGTGATGGGTCGGGTCGATACGCGACGAAGCCAGTCTATACTTCAAATGCGCCGGCTCACGCGCGGCCCAATGGTGCGGGATCGTGACCTTTGAGCGGTCGGCGAACTCGGACAGCGCCCATTCGCGCTGCAAATCGATGATGATCTTGACGCGCAGCTTGCGCGAATCCAGCTCCTCGCCCAGCATGCCGTGATTGGATTCGTGAATCCGGTAGCAACCGAGAGTTTTTCTAAGCGAAACGATTTCGCCCAAAAACGGCGCAATGATTTCAAGCGGCGTGTCGGCTGCCTGACGCCACTGTGACTCGGGCAACGGCAGGAGGCGTTCAAGAACGGTTCGCGCGAACGCGTTCCCGCTGGTGGGAACTCCAATGTAGCCGCCAGCATCGAGTATCGAAGCTCTGATGTCGCCATCCGGCATTTGCGCCGGGGAATATGGAACGGTTCCTCCCCGCGCGCGCCCCTGCGCGTCGATGTGGGCCAGAACGAATTGCGCCTTCGCCACACCGGGGCGCCACGCCCGCACCACCTCCTCGACGGCGTTGGGCAGCAGCGCATCATCCGCGTCGAGAAACATCACGATGCTGCCGTGACTCGCGCGAAATCCGGTGTTGAATGCGGATGCGTGCCCGCCATTGGGTTTGAAGATCGCGGATACTCTGTCGCCGTATCTGGAAATAACATCGCGGGAGTTGTCGGTCGAACCGTCATCGACGACTATAATTTCGACGGGCGCATAGCTCTGCGCAAGCGCACTATCGATCGCCGCGCCCACAAAGCGGGCGTAGTTGAAGTTGTTGACGATGATGCTGACGAGGGGTTGCAAATCGCGTTGCCTGCTACGCGAGACTCCCGTGGGTATCGTACCAGCTCACGTCCGGCCGCAAGAGGTTGGTTATCTTGTTGCCGAGCGGAAGCCGGCGAATCCATCCCTTGTCGCCGAAGAGTCGTTGGAGGCGCACAATTTTACGGTATCTCTCGACTGCTCGGTTGCCGCTAATCCACTCGCCGGGAGCCTCTTCGCCAAACATTCCGCTTGAACCATACGGGAACTGGTACTCGACGTACTGTCCTTCGCGTGCCGGAAAGGGGCAGGTTTGAAGTGGCACATGGCCCTGTCGGACGATCTTGAATTTGGCGTAGCCCAAGCTACTCAAGGCCGTTATTTCCTTGCGTATAGCGGAGAGAACATCTACTTCCGCTTCGATCGAAATATACTGGGGGCGATCGTCGAACTCCGCGAGAGCCTTCAGACACAGCAAATCAGCTCCCTCGATGTCCACTTTCAAGTAGTAGGGAATGCCAAACTGGCGGAGGATCTCGCCAAACTGCCTGCCTTCAACCGTGATTTCGCGCCATCGAGCGCCCAGCCGTTCGTTACGCCTGGCGGCATCGCGCCGGATGCTTCCCCAGACGTCGTTGTCACTCTCAAAGAAGCCGATCGGCCCGGAAGTTTCCGCGACGGCAACGTTCAACAGCATCAGGCGTCCGGATTCTATGTCGCGAATAAACTTTTGGCGGCCCGCGTCATAAAGCGCGGGGTGCGGCTCGATTGCTACGACCTTGAACCCCTTGGTCAAATAAAATTCGGTGTCTTCCCCGCGGTGGAAGCCCACATCGTAGATCAGGTCCCTTTGCATGGCGACTCTTTGGCTTGCTCTCGATACCCGGACATTATTATGCAGGAGTGAATGAAACCACGGTACCTCGCCGACAGAAGCGGCTTCATCGAGTTGCTATCGAGCCTGCGATCGAACGTCCGCACGATCATAGTTACACTCGCGTTGCGCAAGCGGTTTCCAGCGCGAAAGGTCTCTCCCGGTGATAAGTTCAAGCTCCTCGGTTTCCGGAAGCATTATCGCGCGGACTTCGTCAGCCGATTCCTGGCTAAGCGGCGGAAACTCCTCGACGAATGGCCGCCGCATGATCTTCCACAACGCGATGCCCTGGCCGAGTTCGATCAATCGGCGCGCGCCATGGCGGGAAGCCCAATCGACAGCCTCGACCGCGCGCCGGGCAATCGCATTGGAGCGGGCGGCGGCGGGAGCCGAATACACCTTTGCGCTGCCAACTGTGGAGCGATCCAGAACAATCCGGCGCGCTCCGATAAAATCGCAAACCGCGTCCAGGTAGCCCTGCGGATTCAAACTTAGATCTTCGTAGAACAGCACCAGGACCCGCGACTTTCCAACTATCGCTTGCCATCGCTTAAGCTGGGTCGCGTAGCTGCACAGATCCGCGCCGTTGTTGATCTGAGAGCGCCAATACACGTCGAAGGTATCACTCACAGGATAGCGCGCCGAGCGGTTCGCCCGATACGTCGAATACAACCTTGCGGCTGGCTCGCGAAAAGTGACAATTATTTTGCAGTCCGGAATCTGACGTTTGATTCTTTCCCGCGCGACTGCATTCGAGAAATAGGTGGGGGCTATCTCTCCCGCCGGAGCATCGGCCGGATAGTCGCCAAACAGATTGCAGTACCACTGCATTCCACGATCGTAGTGAACATCGAAAAATTGCGTTTCCTTTTCGCTCGGCAAGCCGACGTGGCCCAGCAACACCTCGTACAACCAGGTGGTACCCGTTCGAGGCGGCCCCACATGAACGAAACTGGGCAGTCGCAATACTTTTCCGTTACTCATTTCTCGTAAGGTCACATCGCCGAGCGTGAAAGCCGTGATCGCCGACAATCAAAAACCATAGCGTACTGCGGATCGGAAGTGAAAGAATGACGAACTCTCGAAAACAGCCGCAGAACTTGCAGTGTCTAAGGTGGTTTCGCGCGCGAACGCCCGCGAGAATCCATCAATTTATCTTGTAAACGTGAGCCTGAAATGGAGCGTAACTATCTTTGAATCGAGAGCCACCTTGATCCGGCGAAATTGAACGTTTCTCGCCGTACACTGATACCGCGTGAGCGGGCTGCCGCAGCGTGAAGCTGGCGTCGACGCTGTCACCGCTGTGATTGTACGAAATAAGGTAGCGGCTTCCTTCCTTGAGGTCTTTCTCCTTGGTAATCACAGTGCCGGAAGCCGAATTTGCGGAGAGCACAGGGCTGTCCGGCGCGAGCAGTACCGGCTCGAGCGCGCTGATCCCCCGGGTCACGTTGACCAACTCGTCGTAGCGCTGCTGGCGAACCACCGGACCCTCGTTGCCCCAGTAGAGTCCGCGCAGTCCGTATGACCAATAAAAGACTCCTTTCGCGCCCTCGGTGATCGCCATCCAGCTCATGTCATGGAGCTCCTGCTCGGTGGGGAAGTGCGATAGCCGCGACATCCAGAAAAATTGGATCACTGTCCAGACCGGCCGCGCGCCATGAACTGCAGCTACCACCTTCCGGGTCATATCGCCGACATAGCTCTCGGGGAAGCGAGTGCCGAGAACGTACGGATCGACGCCGAGTACATCTACACTGTCGCGCCAGAACTGAAATTCGTTGGGATAATTTTCCACCGCGAAGGTTATGCTGGCCGGGTCGTACTGCTTGATCAGGCCGTATTGATGGAAGGTCCGCGGTTGCCGCTCGCTGGCGCACTCGTCGCACGTATAATAGCCGACGACGCGCGAATCGCCGGCCAATCCTTTTGCGTATTGAGTGATCACCTGGTCCCCGGTGACGTTCGCCGCTCGTGCCCACTTCGGATACGCGATCATCTCCGGAAACAACGCGCTCACGGTCGCCAGGTAAAAAATGCCGAACGGCTCCATCGCCTGGGTGTAAGGATAGATCACGTCCGCGCGGGCGTTGGCGATAAAATAATTTATAATCAGATTGATCGGCGCCTTGGCTATCCCCTGCAATCTCGGAGCGTAGACCTCGGGCCGCAGCCCATAGCCGGTCGTATCGTACAGCCCGATTACAAATCGCGGCCGCCCGCCCATGTGAATGTTATTGTCCGGATCGATCCACACCTTCATCGAGGCGCGGGTCGCGCTGCTGAGCTTTACGATCGTGTAGCGCGATTGCGTGAAGATTCGTTTGTCGCCGGGCCCTTCCAGATATCCCTGTAGCCGGTATTGTCCGGGCGGAAGGCTGCCCAGGTCGATGGTCGCGACCGTCGAGCCGTCCGCCGGCGGGGACAGCCGCTGGGTCGAAAGCACCTTGGCGCGCGAATCCGTCACTTCGAGCACGACGTGAAGCTGCGCCATGGTTGTGTCCGCGGGCGGACTAACGTCGATTGCGACCCGCGCGACCTGGCTTTGGTCGCTGAACATCCTTCCTCTGTAATTCGGGTACAACAGAAAGGTTTCCAGCGGCGCAGGCAGCTCGCGCCGCAGGAAAAGTTTTCTGAACCATGACGTTCCCGCAACCGGTCCCACGGTTCCCGCGATGAAGGTACCGACGCTTCCAGCGGCCACCTCAGCGTGCTCTTTCACCGCGGTAGTCCAGTCGTTCGTACCTAGAACCGCCTTGGTCATCGCCCATTTCGCGGCAGGTCTTGCCAGCAGAACGATTCGGGCGCCCCCGGGCCGGTTTGGCACGGTGACGGTCGTTTTAGTTTTTATTTCAGCCGAGATCGTGTAGAGGCCGGGCGGACATTTCAGAGTATTCATGGCAGTCGGGTACGGCACGGCGCACGGTGCCTGCAGCCGCAGGCTGACGCTATCGCCGCTCCCTTCGAGGCTGAAGCAGGAAGGGTTGAGCGTCCAGCCTTGAAGCCCGGAGCGCAGATCTCCGTTGACCAGAAGATTCGGCCCTAAACTGTTCCCCGTTTCCGGCGCGTCGAGCCCTCCGGTGACGATGCCCTCACAATGCCCGGCTCCAGCAAGCGCAATCGTCCATAGAAGTGTGACGAGCAACGCAGTAGCCAGTTGATTAGCCAGCTTGAGCACTCTTCATTCCCGGTGGGATTATTATCGCATAGGCTGGAAAGGTCCGCAACTATCGCACTGCTGCATCGGCGCGGATGTCGTCTTGACGACCGGTTGCAAGCGGCTGCCTGCCATGCTTTGCCTAGGTGTCGGCAAGTGCGTGGTTCCTGGATCAGGCAAGACCTAGCGGGCCGGAAAGGATTTCAAGGATTCGATGAGCGAGAATCAGTCCGTTCGCGGGACCGCATCGGCCCAGATGTGGAAATCGCTTGATCGATATTTGGGCCGCGGCTCCTACTACTGGCTGAAAGACCGGATTCATCCGCAGCGCGAATACACCCAGCTTACCTATGCGCGATTGATCGACCAGGTGCTGACGCCACAAACGCGGTGGCTTGACGCCGGCGGCGGCCATCAGATTCTGGAAGTGACCTCACCGGACGGTGAGCTGGCGATGGTGCGACGGGTCAGGTTGGCCGTGTGCTGCGATCGCGTCATCGATGCCATCGCGAAGCATCGCAGCATTCGCGTCAGCGTCGGGGCCGCCCTTGACCGCCTGCCATTTCGCAGCCAATCGCTCGACTTGATCACCCTCAATAACGTTGCCGAGCATCTCGAGCGGCCGCGCGCAGTGCTGTCGGAGTTCGCGCGCGTGCTTGCCCCAGGCGGTCGCGTAATCATTCATACCCCAAACGTTTCGAGCTACGCGGTGCGCATCGCGGAGCTGGGACGCCGCATTTTGCCCAAACCTTTCGTCATGAAACTGATTCGCTACATGGATTTTCGCGAACAAGAGGACGTGTTTCCGACCTACTATCGCGCCAACACCTGCGCCGATCTCGCCGCCGCCGCGGGCCAGGCCGGACTCTCGAGCGAGAAGATGATGTTGGTGCCTGCGCGCCCGTTATTTTATTTCATCGCACCGCTGTGCGCCGCCGAACTGGCGGCCAGCCGGCTGCTGATCCGCCTGGGCGCGGAGCGCTTCGCCGCAAGCGTAATCCTGGCGGTGTTTCGAAAACCGGGTTAGCGATCAGCCTTCATTCTCGCAATCGAAAACTTTTGCCCGCGTATCGCGCGACGCCGGATGACGCCGACCTCGTGGAATCCGACCTGGTAAACCGCCTTCATCGGGGTGGGATTGTTGCTGGCGACAAGGGTGAACAGGCGGGGGCGCTCGCGCAGCTGCCACTCCGTCGCGAAATACAGCAACGCCCGGTAAAGTCCGCGGCCACGGAATTTTTCCACGGTGTATGACGTCGATAACTCCGCCTCCCCGGGTTCCAACACGACTATCGGGCGCTCGGCCGGATAGTCGTACGCCCACACCACGCCTCCCAGCTCCCCGTTGAGCTCCAGCGTCGCGCAGTGCGATGCGCCGCTCATCTGGTCGCGCCAGAATTCATTGGGCAGGTCAGTCCGCTTTTCGCGAGCGCGCTTGAGGCGATCTAAAGCGTCGGCATACATGGTGACGCCTTCGGCTATAGGCAGCGGCGCAAGCAGCTCTCCGCGATTGATCACGAAAATGTGGAATTCGAGGAGCCTTAGCGAATCGAGAGCAATGCGCGGCAGATTCAGGATCCCCCCGTCTCGAATCAGTGCGCGAATTGCTGAAACGCGTGGCATGGAGAAATCTTGCTGTATCAAGCTGGCGGACGTGGATGCAAATGGCCAATCATTTGGCGGGCAAATTACCCAAACGACGCACCCGCTTGAGCCGGCGATTTTAAAGTTTGCGCAGTTTGACAACAAAGTCGTAACACGGCTAAAACTGTGGGACTTGGGGCGAAAGAAACGCGTGATTGAGGCTCTAGGGCGAGTTTAGGGGACCGCTGCCCGGAGGCTCGGGATGCGGGAACGACGCCGGCGATGGGGTTGCGTTGAATCCGGAAAATAGCAGGGAAGTGGCGGAGCGAATTGCCGACGCAATCTGTATTTTCGTCGGCTACCTTCTGGCCACAGAAATCGCCTTGGCGATGCACTGGGGCAGGATTCAGGTATTCCCGCATGGTGGGGCTTCCCAAGCGCAATCGCAGTATTCGGCGCTTTTGCTCCTCGCGATCCTTTCTTGGCTGACGCTGACCGCATACACGGAAACCTATCGACCCCACCGTACGGAACGCCTCTATTTCCTGGTTCGCGGGCTGATACAAACTTTGCTGATCTGGTCCCTGGTGACGCTTGCGGCGATCTTTGCCCTGAAATTTGAATATCTGAGCCGGCAGTTCACTGCTTATTTCATTGCCGCGTCGATGGTTCTCATCTTCTTTAGGCAGCTGGGAACCGTGCTTGTGTTGCGCAGCCTGCGCCGCTCCGCGCATAAGTGGCGCCCCGCGGTCGTGATCGGCGACGACGAGGCAACTTGCGAGCACTTCGCGGGACTTCTGACTGCCGCGCATCCCATGGGCTATCAGCGGGTAGACGTTCAGCCGGCGAAGTGGGCGCTTGATTGCAACGGCAATCGGACGCAGTCCGGCGGCGACTTCAAATGCGCTTCGCTCGAGGAGATTGATGATGTTTACCTCATCGGCGTGAACGACGGGGCGGACGGGCCGGCGAATGCGGAGGTCATGCTCACGTTTCTCAAGCAAGGCAAATCCGTCCATATCATACCCAGCCTGCTCGACACCAGGCTGTTCCGCCAGTCGCTCGGAGATATCGCGGGGATTCCGGTGCTTTCGGTAGCCAAGGGTGAGTTGACCACCCTTCAGGCGACCATTAAACGCGCAGTCGATTTTGTCGTGTCGGCGCTGTTATTGATAGTTCTGTCGCCGGTGATCGCCGTGATCGCGGCCGCGGTAAAATTGACCTCGCCGGGGCCGGTGTTTTTCCGCCAGAGGCGCTTGGGTCTCGATGGAGAACCCTTTACCCTCTTTAAATTCCGCACCATGCGCGCCGACGCCGAGCAGATCCTCAAGGACTCTCCTTCGCTGTACGCCAAATACCTGAAAAACAATTTCAAGCTTCCCAGCGGCGAAGATCCGCGCCTCGCTCCGCTCGGGGGATTCCTGCGTGCCACCAGCCTCGACGAGCTGCCGCAACTTTTCAATGTCCTCATCGGTGAAATGAGCCTGGTCGGGCCGCGCCCGATCGTGCCCCATGAGGCGGTTCAATACGGCGATTCAGCGATGCTCTTCATGTCCGCCAAACCGGGGATGACCGGCCATTGGCAGGTCAGCGGCCGCAGCGAGATCGTGGAATACAACAAGCGCGTCGAATTGGACCTCGAATACATCCGCGACCAGTCGCTCGGCAAGGATCTCGAGATATTGCTGCGGACCGTTCCGGCAGTGTTGCGGCGCAAGGGCGCCAACTAGCGGGGTTTCCTAATGCAACTGAATTCCCGCCTTTCCCCCCGGCTGTCCGTATGCTAGGAGTTCTGATCCAGAGGCTTCGCGCAACCATGGTCAATCGATCGCTCCGTCAATGGTGCCTGCTCGGGTGTTTAGCGATTGTCGCTGGATTCTTCTCTGCTGTGCCTTCTTCTCTCTCCGCCGAGCGCCCACCGCACCGCCAGGTTTGCCTGCATGTTAGCCTGGCGGATACTGGCCGCACGGTTGCGCTTCCGGTCGGGCAGCAACTAATTGTGACGCTTCCGCTATGGCCCTCCTACGACGACAATTACTGGTATGTGGTCCGCAATTCCGGCGCGCCCTTGAAATTGATAGCAGGACCTAATGAGCGACGCCCGCGAAATTGGACACCCTTTATGAAGAGCTCGCAGGTGTTCTACTTCCGGCGGGAATCCCCGGGGATCACACATCTAGTGCTCGAACAAAGGTATTTTTCGAAGCCGATGATTCTCAAGGTGGACGATCGGTAGCCGCGTGGCCGGACGATTGCGACCGGGCACAGTGCTGTACAGCGTTCCCTAATTTTGACCGCCTCGAGCGTATCCTGCCAAAAGCGACACTATGGCCGTACTTGCGCAATACGTTCCGATCTATGAGGAAATTCTGGGGCTGCCCAATGTGATCGCGGACCCGGTTCTTTCCTGGGGCTTTACCGAAATCAGAATCCCGGATTTCTTTCGCAAGCCGTGGGCGGAACTCTCGATTCGCGAGAAGGCGATAAAGCTGCAGCATTGGCTGCTGCATAATCTGCCTTGGACAGTTTCAGACAAATTCGACTATCCCGACTTGGGCGCGCTGCTTCGGGCTCGCGGAGCGCGAACGATCGATATCCTTGATTGGTACGATAGCCGCGCCAATCTACGGCTCGACATGAATCAGCCGGTTGCCGCTGAATTTCACAATCGTTATGGCATGTTCATTGACATCGGCTGCTTGGAACACGTTTTCGACACCCGCCAATGCATCGAAAACTGCCTGCGCATGGTCGCTCCCGGCGGCCACTATGTGCTCCACACGCCAGTCAGCGGATACGTCGGTCACGGCTTCCATACGTTTGATCCCAAGGGCCTAGGGCTCGCGCTGACCTTGAACGGGTTCGAAATCGTTTATCAGCGCTACACGACGCGAGAGGGTCGAATTCTTGAGCGCCCCCTGGGAGATACCGTCATCTGGCTTGTCGGGCGCAAGCTGCGTCCGATGCAGGAATTCAAGATTCCCGAGCAGGACTACTGGTGGGGCGAAGCGTACGGAACCAATCGGCCGCCGCTAACCCAGCCTCAGGCGCGGCGGTCCGGCTAGGCAGACCAATCCAAGCCTGCGCGAGCTCGCGCCGCACGCTGACTCAATCTCGATTGTGAAGCGGTGCCCCCCGATCTGAACTCAATAGTCCATTTTCCCAGCCAGGTTCCGGCTGCCACTATTGGCTCCCTTCGTTTCGCCGGGTTCTTCGTTTCCGAGAACTTGCTGGGATTTCAGGGTCACTTTGTAAACCTGCATACTCTTGTCTGCTGAAACAAGGCTCAAATTATCGCCATCATGCGAAAGCCGCGAAGGCCACCAATCAAGACGTGGTCCGTGCAGCGAGACCAGGATGAACTCTCGGTTCTTGGAAGCAAAACTACGGTAGTCTTCGACCTGAAGCGGGAAGTATGGCCGCAAGGCAAGAAGGGCGAGATCCACTGAGTCGGAGCTTGAAAATACAACTGCCGCGTGAGGGTCTGCAAGCGTGTATAGGCCGGAGCTTTGGTCAGCCGGCATGTAGTAGACCATTGGCAAATATTTATTTCCCGGCTCGATTACAATCGGGAGGGCGAACTTCTGATACTCGGCGAGGATTGCCTCATCTTCACGTGCAGCCGCAACTCGGCTTTCGGCTAGTGAACCAGTCAGAGCTTTCTTCATGACTGAGAGCGAGGACAAACCGTAATTCAGCAGGATCAGCGTCAGCAGAACTACTCTCACTGCGCGAGATGCTTTGCTTGCCAAGAATCCCACGGCCAGGGAAGCACCAAGGAGCGCCGGCAGCATGTATCGGTAAGTCATTCCTCCGCCGCCGACTTTGGCTGCGACAACGGCGATCACTGGTAGCAACAGAAACACGACTATCAATGCACATTCTTCGATCGGCAATACGCGGTCGTCTGTTCCTCGTCGTTCTGAAGAATAAAACGTCACCGTTTTGCTGAAACCCCAACCTACAAGAACTACAATTGCTACAATCGTGAAACACCAGACCCAGTAATTTAGGAAGTTGTAGAGATTAACTGGTGCCGAATAGATCTGGCCGAAACCGGGGCGTGCCCAAAAGTTGCGCCCATAGTACTGGCGCATGTGTTTTAAAAGGTGTGCGAAGACAAATAATGGCGCGGTGCCAAAGACTAGCGCTATCCATGTGCCAGTCCGGAAACGGCGCGCATATAACCACAGCGTTGCCTCGGCTAGAACGAATGCCGGCCAAACGAGAATTGCATAATAGTGCAGAGAAAGTGCTATGGCGAGTGCGATGCCCAAAATCAGGGAATAGAACCCTGACTCGTCGGTGCGCTGCCAGGCCAGAATCGCGACTGAGACAAAGCCGACCATCAGAGCATACGGCCGCGCTTCGAGAGCAAAAAGTATCAACTGAGTGCTTAGAAGAAATGCCGCGCCTGCGAGTGCGGATAAGCGGTCTATTCTTCTGGAAAGAATGAGGTATGTACAGAAGACTGCGACCAACAATCCCAGGATCGAGGGTAGCCGATAAGCCACGTGATCATCCGGGATGAATCGACGTGCCCAGTCGGCGACCAAATAAAAAAGCGGAGGGTTAGTATCCGCAGCATTGTCCAAAGCCTGCCAGAGCTTTGATACGCTCGGCAGACGGCACAGGATGACCGTTAGGATCTCGTCGAACCAGAGCGGCTTTTCATACGCGCTGAGTATGGAGCGAAAGCCGACCCCCGCCAGAATCACCGCAAGGACGGTATTGGCGGCTCGCGGCCCGAGCTCGATGTTAGCTACGCGAGAAAAGGGTGTCCTCATCACTACTCATCCTGCCTCCCGCCGCCAGATTCCCACGATCGATTTTCCCACGGAGCCGAAAAGGCATCGGTCTAGGACTCTCGAGACCGGCACGATATATCGATCCCAAAAGCGAAGCTGCGCATTGGTCGGCATGGACTGCCGCAGGAATTGCCGGTTGGCGAAGGAGAGTAAAAGACCAACCGAATCCAGATACCATAGTTGCTCGAGACGTAGGCCGGCCGGAGAGATGCTTCGTAGCATTCGGCGATCGTAGCGTCGGCAGTGTCCAATGGCGGCATCGAAAGGGCTGAAGAGGCACTGATGGGCGGGCGATAGGACGATGAGTCGGCCGCCGGCTCTAAGAAGGATCGCGGCAGCATCCAGTTCTTCGCGATCGTTCTCGATGTGTTCGAGAACGTCGAGGTAGACAATGGTGTCGAACTGTGGACTTGCCTTCAGGCATTGCAGCGGGCCGCACACGACCTCGTACCTGCGGGGAGCGTTGGTTTGCGCCAGGTTCAAGCTCAACTTGGCGGCGAATAGCCGATCGGGCTCGAGACAGACCCAGCGTGGATTCCCACCTCGATGGAGGTAAGGGGTATTGCCGCCGATGCCAGCGCCGACCTCGAGGACATCGCCGGCGACGAATGGCCGGATCCGGCGCGACAGGTAAGACTTCCAGTTGTGCGCGGTTGCGAAAAGTTCCAGTTCGGTTCCGGCATACCTGAAATCAGTCATTGCAGTAGATAGTTTCGACTTCAGCCACAAAAAGTGAATGGTCACGGAGCGGCAAAAAGCTGAGGTTGGTCCTGTTCGAAAGCATGGTGAAAGTGAAACTGATCGCCATGGTTATGAACTGCATCAGAATGATGGCCAGAATGCCGGAAGCATAGGTGGCCCAGCCTGGGATCGCCTTGTCAGTGAAGAACCAAACCATACAAACTGCAAGAATGCCGAACAGGGCCACGAGCGAGCCGGCCATGGATCCAATCAGGAGCCGCACGCCGACCACATCTCCGAAGACTGAAATAGCACTTATGCCGTGTGCGGCCAGCGTGACGAAGTTCATCTTGGACGTTCCGGCGATCCTGTGCCCGCGCGGAATAGGAATCGTCGTGAACCGAAGTCCCGAACGAAAGAACGCCGCAGCATAGTGATTCCACATTTCGGACATGACAACGAGCGTCGAGAGGTAGCTTGACGGCAGAATGCTGAAGTTTCCCACTCGCACACTGACGCCCGTTAAAATGCGATGCACGATCTTATACGACTGATAAAAAAGCCGAAAAAAGAGAGATTCCGTTCGGCGGCTCCGCTCGGCAAAGATCGCCTTGGCCTGATGGTTGTCGTTGATTTCAGAAAAGGCGCGCATGAGCTGTAAAGCGCCGCTAGCTGTGTCCTCCCCGTCGGCATCCATCACGAGGACGGCATCGCAAGCCATGGTCTGCTGGACATGGACAAGACCGATGGCGATCGCCCGCTGGTGGCCAAGATTGCGGCGTAGGCGCAGTATCCGTATGGTTCGCACAGCGGCGAACTGTGATTGAAAGCCCACGGCATTGCAGGCTTGAAGCGATGCGTCATCTACTAGCAGAAAATCGAGAGGACACGGATACGAACTAACGGTTTGATCTAGGCGGCGGATGAGTTCCGCGGCAGAGGCCCAGTCATCGCGGACAGGCATGAGAACTACGACGTGCAGTGGAGATGCAAACGGGGTGCTCGAAGGCATTGCCGATCTCAAGCGTTCGCCGAATCAGGATGTACTGGAACCCAGCTGGTGGAACTCATTTCACCGGCCTAATCCGTCTGATGCAGCAGGAAGGCCATTACTGGCAGCGCGAGCAGGATCGATATTACGCCCGAGATCGCTGCGCCGGTGGGACCGTGCCATGCCGTCAATGGATAGATCGTGATCGCCAGAACCGCTGCGCGGGTGGACGCCACGATGACATATCGCTCTGGCTTTCCCAGCCCGGTGAGAAAGCTTCTCCCCACCACTAGGAACCCCTGCAGGAGCCCGTAAATGGACAGGACCTTGAGGGGGGTCACCGCGTGAATCCAGGCTGGTCCGAATATCCTGAGAACGATTTGAGTGCCAAGGGCGAATATGAATGCCGCGTATGCCAGCCCGATAACAGCCACGACCGCTATTGTCGACCAGAACACACGCACTCGCGCGTGGCGGTCACCGCGCAATCGCGCCACCATCGGAAACGTCACCAGGGAAGCGGACATCGTAAATTCCGCGACTGGCATCTCGCCTGCGCGAAAGGCCATATTGTAGTTGCCAAGCGGCCCGGGCCCGAGCAGATGGCCCACGGTCAGATTGTCGAGTTGCTTCGCGATGAATTCACACAGCGTGCCGAAGCTGAACCACAACCCGAAAGAGAGCATGGTTTTCGCGCGGGCCATGATGAAGCCCAGCCGCGGCCAATAGGGAAATAGCCAGTAGGTCATAATGACCCGCACTGTTCCGCCGGCGATCAGCGAGAACATCAGACCGCGCCAGTCGCGCCAGTACAGCACGGCCGCAAGGCCGAATATGAAGCTCGCTGCAACCTCCGAAACGTTCAGGATGGTCACGAAATGGAAATCGAGACGCCGATAGAGAGATACCACACGCGGACTCTGGATCGCTTGCAGGATTGAACATGGAACCATCGCCCAGAAAACAGTGTATGCGTCGCCCAAATGGAAATAGGTGCCCAGCGGACGCGAGAACACAACCAGGATCAATCCGATAATCAAGCTGCGTACTAAATAAGTCGTGAATAGAGTGTCAAGATAGGGGTCGATCTCATCCTGCTGTTGGATAAGCGCCTGCCCCATCCGCGGATCGCTCGCCGCACCCAGCACCCCGCAGACCAATGTCGCACTGGCGATCACGCCGAAGTCAAAGGGTTTGAGCAACCGCACGAAGACGATGTAGCGCGCGGTGGTGCCAATTGAGGTCAGTCCGCGCGCCGCTGCGGTCCATGAAAGACCGGTAACAAATGTCTTGAGTAGGGCCTGCCTCAGCTTAAGAGTGGTTTCCTGCTGAGGTTCGTTTGCGTCCGCATCGTCCATCTCCGGCGGTGTCGCCTGGCCTACCACTTCAGGGGGCATTGTGGGAATTTTCCGTGCTTTCCTTGGTACGCAGCCAGTGCGAAATAGCTGCACTTGCTAATGGACTGCGAGACTTCCAGATCTTCTCGGTCTGCTCTATCAAAATTGCCATTCAAAATTGCCATTCACCTCGACTGTCACGCACACAATTTGCGCGATGCGAGTCGGATGAACACTAGCATTACGAACGCCCGCTGTCGACCATTCGGTGCTTCGGTGCTAATGACGGTTCTCTTTGGGAAAGAACAGATTTCTGCCCTGAAATCTGGCCCGCGTTTTCAGCAGCACTCGCATCACAAGTGCGCATCGAGTCAGGAACGTGCGCTCGTCGCGCGTGTTCCGGCAGTACCCGATAGCCAGGCGACAGCTTGAGGCATAGGTTTTTTGATCCGCCTCACGAACTGGAAGACACCATCCGCTCCAACTTCGATCTCAGCAGCCGTCATCTAACACCCTTCATATGGACCATAACCTCTGAGCAAATCCTCGATCAGTGGCTCGATTCTGTGAACGTACTTCAGACTCAGGACGGTGGGATAAAGTCAACTTGAAAAAGGAGCCAATCAGGTATACAAACCAGGCTGCGTCAGGGCAAGTTAGGAGTGTTGGGGCAAATGTTCTGCTGGTACAATACGGTCTGAGATGAACGTACTCCGTTATCGTCTCGCTTTGGGTGTGATCTTTATCTTGGCTCTGCTGCTAAGGCTTGTCCCTCTGCGGAATCCGGGGATCGATTGGGCGATAGTTCAGACGGATTCGTGGCATTATACGGCTCCGGCGGAGGGCCTCAAAGCGGGATGCGGCTATGCCGCGCTGGAAAACGGCAAATGTCAGGCGGCCGAAACACGCTATCCTCCCGGCTATTCAATTTTTCTTGCCTTGATGCCCACTCTAAGGGCTGCAGTTGTTTTTCAGGCGTTGATGGGAGCGGCAGTATGCGTGATTACATCTGTCGTCGTCGCGTGGTTCTGGGACTATTGGAGTGCGCTCCTGGCTGCCGCCTTGATGGCAATTGATCTGGCCTCTGTCGTTACGGGCGCAACGATTGTAGCTGAGCAGCCATTTCAATTAGTCTTGGCAGCCATCATTCTGATAGTAGCGGGAATGATCCTACTCGCTGGCAAATCTCGAATCGTACCTCTGGCGATCCTTACAAGCGTCTTCTTGGCGCTTGCAATCATGATTCGGCCGACTGGAATATTCGTTCCTTTCGCGGTCGGCGCGACAATCCTGACACTGCCAATTTCGTGGCGAGCCAGATTGAGTTCGATACTCATTGTCGCACTCTTGCCCGCCGCCGCTGTTATCGGCTGGACCCATCGCAACGTCTCGTGTTGCCACCTTCACACGATCGCGAGCATTGGCGCAGATGACCTGTATAGGTTCAAGGCCGCCGCGGTCGTGGCATTCAGCGAGCATAAGACCTTCGATCTGGCACAGCATCAATTGGACCTCGCGTTGCCGCCTAACGTCCGCTGCGACACCGATCCCGGTGAGGTTGAGCGTCGCGCTATTCAGATTTTTCGCGAGCGGCCGGTTGCACTCGCTCTTGTGACGGCCAAGGGCGTGGCGGTTCTGCTTTTCGTTCCTGCCGGATCGGTCTTAAGCCGAATGCTCGGGCTCGAATGGCGGGCGTCAAATCCTGGTGGCTACAAAGATGACATCCAGCCGGTCTTGAGCTCTCTGTCTTCGGATCCGGGTATGTTGGCCCTCGTCGTGTTTCAAATCGCGCAGTGCATACTTGTAGCTGTTGGCATTATTTTCGCGCTCATCAACCTGCGCGGGATGAGCAAAGCGCAGAGGGAATTGGTACTGCTGTGCGCCGTGATGGCTATCGTATTGCTCGCGCCGAACGCCGGTGGCTCAGCGAAATTTCGCACGCGTACTCCCGCAGCGCCGGTGATGGTTATATTAGCGGCAATTGGCTTGCGCCGTGCTTTTGGAGGCTCTCGCTTCTAATACAAACCGAGTTTGTGTTGAGTCGCATATAAGTGAGAATCGGTCGGCTTTTGCGGGTCGCCCGATTGCTCACGAAGCTCGTGCGCGAAGTCCGATGATTGAAAGTCATTTCACCTGCCGCTCCGATGCTGGCAGCGATCCCTCGCTCAACCCGAGCGATGCGACACTAACGCGCAGTTTGGACTCAAAACCGGGCTCGAACTCCCCGTTTGCAAACCGCCTGGAGCCAATGCTAGTTCGAATCGGGATCAAAATTGAAATTCCGGTTTACCAGCCTCGTAGTTCATAAGTAAAATGGAAATCCGGGATTACGATCCCATATTTGTCGGGTTGCATTTTGCGCCTCCGTTGGAATACGAATTACATTTCACAAGGAACGGCGTGGAGCGCACGAAGTGACGCCCAATCCCGGCGCAATGGTTCGCCGACCAGCGGCCGCGCGTTGGGCGACTGGGTCAAGGAAGTTGCTCTGCCCAACCGGCCCGATGCCGTTGCGTGGTGCGACGGTTCCGAGGCGGAGAAAAATCGCGTTGGTTGGACCTCATCGAAGCATTTGGAAATTGCTTAATCGTTTCGCTGCGTGAGGCAGGCTAGAGGGTACCCTCGAGGGGTAAGTATGGAAGAATTTGCAGTTACATTGCCAGTTGTTTTGACCGGCTCAATCACAGTCTTGATCACCATTTTGGTAAACTACCACGGCCTTCGCATTTATCGCCCATCGCCCTCGAACCTCGCGGACGATAGCCATTCGCGAGGACGATGGCAGTTTTCTCCCGAAACGCTCGGCGGGTTTTCCTACCGGCAGCTAGCGTTGGTAAGTGTGGCTGGATTGTTCCTCGAACTTCTGATGATTAGGTGGATCTCGTCAGAAGTCAGGATCTTTGCGTTCTTCAAAAACTTTGTTTTGGTTGCCTGCTTTCTTGGCTTCGGCCTTGGGTGCTATCTCTCGCGCCGTCCAATTCATCTTTCGGTGATGCTTCTGTCATTGGTCACCTTGGCCGGCGTCTGCAGCCTCCCAGTGCCAAGCCTGCGCCACCTCGTAAATGGACTGCCAATTCTGATGGGCGCTGTCTCAGAGGTTAACATTCCTGGTGTGCCATCGCTGCCTCTGAACGCACACACTTTGTTGCTCCTCCTAGGTGCGCTGTGTTTTGTCATACCCATCTTTGGCTTGATCGCTTTTGTCTTTGTTCCAATTGGGCAGCTTGTCGGCTGGCAACTTGAACATGCCACGCACGGTATTACGGGCTACACCGTGAATATCCTCGGCAGCCTTTTTGGAATCGCCTTGTATACGCTGCTTTGCTTCCTCTGGCAACCGCCGCCGGTCTGGTTTCTGGTCGCTGCTCTCCTGATCGCTTGGCTGTTTTGGAACCTGCCTCTATGGCGTTGGCTTTCGCTTCTAGCATTTCTCGTATGTATTGGACTTGTGAGTGTGGGCGATCCAGGCGGCGGCGCAACCTATTGGACACCCTACCAAAAGCTGATTGTTCGCCCGATAAAAGACCGGAAGGAGGTCGTTGCCTACGAATTTGTTGTCAATGGCGGTTGGCTCCAGCGAATTGTAAACCTCTCCCCCGATTTCACAGCTTCGCACCCTGGGTTCTTTGGAAGAACGCCGTTGAACGAAAATCCCTATAATCTACCCTATCGCTTTGACCCCAGCCCCGCGTCGGTGTTGGTGCTTGGTTCCGGAACAGGGAACGATGTAGCGGCCGCATTGCGAAATGGGGCGGGTCGGGTGACGGCGGTGGAAATCGATCCACTGATTTTGAAACTCGGCCGCGACCTTCACTTTGAGCATCCTTATAGCTCACAACGGGTGCACGCGGTCGTCGACGACGCGCGCAGCTATATCGAGAACACTAGCGAGCGTTTCGATTTGATAGTCTTTTCATTGCTGGACTCCCATACGACGAGTTCGTATTACTCGAACATCCGAGTCGATAACTATGTCTATACTGTCGAGGCGCTGCGGGCAGCCAAGAAGCTGCTTAAGCCGGACGGCCTGCTTGTCATCAAATTTGGGGTTAAGACTCCGTGGATCGCTGCCAGGTTGCTCGGACTGATTCGAGCTGTTTTCGGAGATAGTTTTCTCCAATTCGGGACAGGTGGATCTCCGTACTTGGTTGCCGGCGGCACCTTCTTCATCGCCGGATCGCAGCAGAGCCTCCACCGGGCCTTGTCTGACCCGCAACTCGCGGCGTACGTCGAGCAGCACACCTTTTCTGTGAGCCAGGTGCCCACCCTAACCACTGACGACTGGCCATACTTTTACCAGCATGAACCGGGACTGCCGTCATCTGTGATCGTCATTTCCTTGGCGCTCATCCTGATCGGTTGGCGTTTTCTGCGACAGACAGGCGCCACGCTCCGCTCCATGCGCTGGCACTTCTTCTTTCTGGGCGCGGGATTCCTTCTGCTCGAAGCACAGATCATCAGCAAGATGGCGTTGTTGTTTGGAACAACCTGGGTCGTCAACTCCATCGTGATCGCGGGTCTAATGGTGCTCATCATCGCCTCAAACTTTCTTGTCGCTTGGAGAAAACGCATACCTGTCATTGTGGGCTACGTCGGCATAATCACATCAATTTCAATAGCGTATTTTATCCCACTCGAAGATTTTTTCTTCAGTTCCATATGGATCAAAGCACTATCGGCTACAGCAGTGCTGTGCTTGCCCGTGTTTTTCGCAGGCATCGTGTTCATTAGAAGCTTCGCGCAAGAGCGGTTCAGCAGTGAGGCGCTCGGCTCGAACTTACTGGGGGCCCTGGTTGGAGGTTTGCTGGAGTCGCTTTCGATGTGGACCGGAATTCGATCCCTGCTGGTTCTTGCGGTACTCCTCTACCTCGCTTCCTGGATCGCCTTGATGGAACGCACGGAGGTTGTTGTGACATCTGAAGGCGCCGAACTAGGATGACCTTATCGTACTGGGGATAGGCAGGGCACAATTGGCGTCGTCCTCGCGTTCATGGTGTCTTTGTGGCTCCATATAGAACGGCTCGCGATGCCGACTGACGTTGGCCCACTTAGCACGCTGGAGCCTTCCTCTCCGTGAAGCCAGCAAAACAGCCGGCGAGAAGCTTACATCACGTAACCGCCGTCCGGAGATAGCCGGGCAGGCCACGGACCCGTTCCTCGAATCTTAGAGAAGCTGGCACTGGGGCCAACTCGGTGCTGTCTAGTTTTGGACAGTACTGACAATCCCATGTCGCATCTTATCCCAACTTTGCGAGGTGAAGTCTCATCACGCTCCATCGACGCTCGAAACTCAACCGCTCTCGGAGCAGCGGTAACCTCAAATAGATAACTCACCAAATGAAATGCGTCATCGACGCGAAGATCGTGTGTTGTTACGCGACAGAGTGTTCCACCTTGGAACATCGGTGAGTACTGATAGATGAGAGACCTCCAGCGGCAGGGAAGTTGCTCTTTGAGCGACGACGAAGTGCACGTCGACTCAAGAGGGGGCAGCGGTCATGTCGCATCGATACTATTACTATACATCATTAGCTACTACATCGTTAGCTATTACATCATTGGCTAGATGTTCGGTTTTGGTACTAATATTCTATACCCTTTCACTAACGTGCGGATCTCCCGCCCTCGCTCAAACAGTTGTCGACGGCGGCTTGACCGCTCCAGAAGTGGGTTGGTCATTGAGTCCCAATCTGGTCGCGAACGGCGATTTCTCGGATGGAACCGTGGGATGGAAAAATTTGAGCACCTGCTTTAGCATCGATCCGACCACGCTGGCGCCCAACGGCGCCGCCACCCTCGAGATGAGTCCCGCAACCTGTGGCAACCCCATGCCGATCGCGGTGAACTCGCTTACCGTTAGCGGCGGACAAGCCTACACGATCAGCGGCCAGATCAAGACGGAAGATATTGTGGGCACGAAGTCGTTTGCCGGCGCGGTATTCGCTCTATCTGGTTATACTCGTTCGCCTATCATAAACGGCACCACCGACTGGACCACCGCCACTGTGCAGCATCTGACCGTTCCCTCAGGCAAGAGTTCTTCCGTTCACCTGCAGACCTACGGCTCGGTGCCGACCGGGAACGCATGGTTTGCAAACCTGTCACTGCAGCAGGAGATACCGCCGGGGCTACAGATGTTTCTGCTGTACCCGAACTACCGCGGACTAATGTTTTCAGATCAAAGCCAGGTCGCAAGCATGGACCTGATCGTCACCCCGCCGCCGGGAACCTCGCTGGGCAGCCTTCGCGTCGAAATTGATGCCATCGACGCTGGCGGCAATACGGTTGCCAGCCAGACCTTCACTCCCGAGTCGACCGAGTTCACCGGCACCCTCGACATGGGAGCCCTGCCGCTTGGCACCTACCAGGTTGCCGGACTACTCCAGGATTCCAGCGGCAACGTGCTGATAGCGCAGAGCCCCTACGCGATCGTGAAGCTCGACGCATCGGTGCGCTCGGGCATGAAGGCCTGGATCGACCCGGGCAACTTCGCGCATTTCATCGATGGCAATGCTCACTTCGTGCTCGGAATCTACGACACGACCGGGTGGACGTTCAGCCCGTCCTCCTACGTGAAGGAGCTGACCGCGATCGCGCAGGCGCCGATCAACATGATTATCAACTACTTTCTTTCCAATACGAAGACGTTCGCGGTTACCGCATACACCACTGCGATGCAGCAGTTCGGGATTACGTTTCTGCCCGACGTGGCCGGCTTCTACACCAACCTCGCGACTTGGCCGACCAATACTGCCCGCCAGTTTGGAACCGATAACCAGGATATGCTGGTTTCCGATTACACCGCGGCTTTGGCGTCCGACCCCGGGGTGGTCGGATACTACGTCGGGGACGAGCCCCCGCTCGACCGGCAGCCGGAAACGTTCAACCAGTATGGGCTTATCAAGGCCAACGATCCGTCGGGCTTCAACCTGGTGGTGCTCAACGTCCCGCTCGGCTTCCCGTTCTGGAAGGACACGGTGGATGTCTTGGGCGTTGATGCCTATCCGATCGCTGCGGCCAGCGGAAACAATCTCGCCGAAGTTGCCGATCGCACTCGCGCGGCCTATCAGGCCGGACTCGGAGCGCGCCCGGTGTGGACCGTCATCCAGTTCTTCCAGATGTACGCGCATTCCCCATGGCCGACCCAGCAGCAGTTGCACGATATGAGCTGGATGGCGATCGTCGAGGGCGCGACCGGCCTCTTCTACTGGGAATACGGCGTGCGCGGCCTCTATTTGGTGACGGATCCGGTCGAGCACGCTGCGCTCTACCAGGAGCTGATCAATGTGACCACTGAGATCAAATCGCTGGAGCCGCTGTTGCTTAGCCCCGACGCCCCGGTGATCACCGCGAACTCCGCGGCGGGCACCGTGTTCACAAAGACCAAGCTCGGGAGCGACGGAACCCGCTACCTGTTCTCGTACAACTACACCGCGTCCCCCGTCACCTCCCAGTTCACGCTAGCGCAGCCGGCGGCCAGCATTATCGACTACGACACCGGAGTCAGCACTGCGCCGGACTCCAGCACGACCTTCTCCGAGGCATTCGAGCCTTACCAGGCGCACGTCCTTCTCATTAGCAATTCTGCTCCGGCGCCGACGTCCATTCCAAGCGCGACGCCAACGACTCCCGCCACCGCGACTCCCACTGGTTCCCCGACGCCAGCGCCAACCTCAACTGCCACGGCGACTGCGACAGCTACGCCAACTGCGACGCGCACTGCCACGGCGACTGCGACTCTGACCCCGACGGCGACTGCGACAGCTACGCCAACTGCGACTCTGACCGCAACGGCGACGGCCTCCGCGACGCCCACCGCGACGCCCACGCCCGGCGCATTGTCAATCACGCCTACGAAATTGAAATTCGGGGGTAGGAAACTTGGCACCAAGAGTTCGGCCAAGACCTTGACAGTGACCAACGCCAGCGGGGTGGCGGCGAAAATCACGGGAATGTCGGTTACTGGTGACTTTGCGCAAACCAATACCTGCGGCGCCACCCTGCCAGCGCATCATGCATGCGTCATCCGCGTCACTTTCAAGCCGAGCGCCGCGGGGAAGCGAACCGGCAACTTGCCCCTCGAGGACAATGCCCCCAATAGTCCGCAGGTGGTCGATTTGAGCGGGAAAGGAAGCCGCTAGCGGCTGCTGAACGGCGGGCCATCCGAGATGGCTGACCGATACGGGCGACGCGCGCCGCGAGCCCTCTTTGCTGAGAAGATCGCCTCAAAGTTGGCTTTCCCCTCTGACTGTACCCAACCCATTCACTACAAATTGCTAATTTTTCCTCACTTTCAGACACCTGTTGGCCTATCTTATGCCCTGTTTACTTATAGCGGATATTTTGTGATAATCCCGCGTTAATTGCCAAAACCTAATGGTACTTCGGGCACGGGGGCGAGGGGACACCGCAAGGCTGTTCGGGCTTTGCGCGGGTCCGGCCTTTGGGGATCGAGCGGAAACGGGAGGGGAAACATATGAAATCGATCAATCAAACTTCCCGCGGAACCGCGGGCCGCGTTGGCGCCATTGCCCTGAAGGCTCTGCTCGTCATCCTCGTGCTTGCGCTTCCAATATCGGCGGAGGCGCCGGGCGTATGGACGATTTCCGCCAGTCTCAACACCGCGCGCGCCAATCACGCCGCCGCGATGCTTCCGAACGGCGAGGCGCTGATCGTCGGCGGCGCCGGCAGCTCCGGCGCGCTAACGAGCGCTGAAATTTACAGCCTGTCGGGCAATACTTTCACAACGCTGCCGACTGGCCTTAATCTCGCCGTCTCCGGTCTGACTGCGACGGTGCTCAGCGACAACACCGTCCTGCTTGCGGGTGGACTTAACGGTTCAGGCGCACCGGTTGCCACGGCGGAACTGTACAATCCGTCGCTGGGCGCATTCGTCGCGCTTTCTCCGATGAATACCGCGCGCAGCCATCACACCGCCACGCTGCTCCAGGACGGCACCGTGCTGATCGCCGGCGGGCTCGGCGCCTCGGGGCCACTCGCCAGCCTTGAGATCTACAATCCGGTCTCGCAAGCATTTTCGCTGGCGACGGCCAGTTTGCACAGCGCGCGGCAGGATCATACTGCCACGATCCTCACCGACGGCACCGTGCTGATCGCCGGCGGCTCGAATTCTTCCGGTCCGCTTGCCAGCGGCGAGATTTACAATCTCGCCACCGGCGCGGTCACCGAGACCGGAAGCCTCAACGCGGCGCGCACGCTGGCGAGCGCATCGATGCTGCTCGATTTCAATGGCGCCGGGCTGATTCACGGCGGTCCGGAGGCCGCCGGCAACGACCTGGATTCGGCCGAGGAGTTCGATCCCACGACCGGTACTTTCACCAAGCTCACCGCGCAGATGAAGACCGCGCGCAGCGGCCACCTCGGTCTGACCCTGCCTTACAACGGCAAGGTGTTGATCGCGGGCGGCGCCAGCGCGGGCGCGCCGGTCGCCACGACCGAACTTTACGATCCGATTGTCAGCGACTTTGTCGACAACGGCGAGATGAGCACTGCGGCGGATGAGTTCGCGGCAAATTTCTTTGCCGTGCCCGCGGTCGGGCAGGTGCTGCTGAGCGGCGGACTGGACAGCAACGGCAACCCGCTCGCGCTGACCGAGACGTTTTCCTATCCGACCATCCGCACCGACCAGCCCGACTATGCGCCGGGCTCGCCGGTCATCATTTACGGCGCCGGATTCGCACCCGGCGAGACGGTCACGACTGTTGTCGATGAGTCCGATGGCGACAACACCGAATTGATCGACAGTGCGGATTCCAGCGGCTCATTCATCGACAATAATTACTATATCGAAGACACCGACGGCGGCGTGACGTTCGTGATGACGGCGACCGGGCAGACCTCGGGGCTGACCGCGCAGGATCGGTTCACGGACAGCCTCCATGTCAGTGGTATCGCGGTTGCAGCGCAATCGCCGAGTTCCATCATTCCGGGTGGGACCGCCACCTTCGCGATCTCTCTGACTGAGAACGGTAATGGTTCGTTGAGCGTGACCTTGGCAGTAACGGGATTGCCGAGCGGAGCGACCGCGTCCTTCAGCCCCAGTCCTGTCTCTTGCACCGGTACCGGCGGCAGTTGCACTGGCACGGCTACAGATTCGGTTATGACCATTACTACAACCGGATCTGTCGCTCCCGGCACGTACACGCTCACGGTCACCTCGCCCGAAGACCTCAACAACAACGTATCAGGTACCGGGACCCTTACTATTGGCGCAGCGCCGACGCCGACGGCAACCGCGACGGCGACTGCCACCGCGACGGCGACTGCAACCGCGACGGCGACTGCAACTGCAACTGCGACTGCCACTGCAACTGCGACTGCCACTGCAACTGCGACTGCCACTGCCACGGCGACTGCCACCGCAACGCCGACCATATCTGCGACGCCAACCGCAACGGCGACTGCCACTGCCACGGCGACTGCCACCGCAACGCCGACCAACTCGGCGACGCCAACCGCGACGGCGACCATCTCGGCGACGCCCACCGCGACCTTGACGGCAACGAAAACAGCAACCGCGACGGCGACTTTGAGCGCGACGCCGACGGTGACCGCAACCGCGACGCCGACGCCCGTACCGCCGCCTCAGATCAAGCCATACGAGGGGATAGATTTCGGTTATTCGATTTTCCTTAATTCCGGCACGACCACCTCACCGCCGAGGCTCGTCACCGTCTGCAACGGCGAGTTCGAAGCAGGGACGGGTCAACCGGGCACTTGCGTGCCAGTTCCATCGCAGACGGCCGGTGCATTAACCATCACCAGCGTCACGCCCAATCCCTCGCAATTCGCGATATACCCCGGCAGCGACCATTGCACCGGCGCGACGCTGCTTCCGAACCAAACCTGCTCGGTCATGCTGGATTTCACCGCTGCAGGCGTCGGGTCGGTCTCGGGTGCGTTGAAATTTGTTTCCACCGCTTCCAACAGCCCATATTCCCTTCCGCTTACCGGCACCGGCGTGGCCGGATTGATCGGCGTCTCGGCCACCATTGTGTTTCCTAACACCGTGGTGGACGCCACCAGCGTGACGAAGGTCGCGACGATAACCAATCCCAACGCAGTTGCGCTTACCGTGTTTGACGTGTTCGCGTCCACCTCTTTCCGCATAACCAGCGGCGGCGCGAGTCCCTGCACCTACAACGGTGGGGGAGACATCATCCTGCAGCCCAAGGGATCAGCAGGCTCGAGCTGCACCTTGGGGGTGACCTTCAATCCGACTCAGCAAGGCCTCGTCTCGGGAAAGGTGACCGTCGATAGCAATGCCAGAAACAGCGCTGCGACGATCGCGCTGAGCGGCACCGGCACACTCCTGGCGCCGACGCTTTCAACCAAGTCGATAGCATTTGGCAAGGTGACGGTCGGTAATACCTCGCTGGCCAAGTCCGTGACGGTGACCAACCCCAACAGTATCGCGCTCGATTTCGGCACCGCGACCATCAGTCCCAGCGTCTTCACCATCAGCGGCGACAACTGCAGCGGCAACAGCATCGGCGCGCACGGTACCTGCGCGATCAGCGTCACCTTCAAGCCGACGGCAAAGACGGGGGTCACCGGAGCGCTGAGCATCGTCGACAACGCGGGCACCGGCACTCCTGCGACCGCCACTCAGACGGTCACCTTGTCGGGTACTGGAGACTAGACGGAAAAGCGAAAGCGGCGGGGCCTAAGGCCCCCCCCCCGGGTGGGGCGGGGGGTTAATTAGGTGCGGGCGGTTATTTATTTGGTTGCGTGGACCGGACCATTGTGATT
>VFSW01002251.1_pt1 | contig 29192 bp, 27 predicted proteins | sample 5358111 | NCBI WGS metagenome assembly VFSW01 (sample SAMN11554181, study PRJNA540505) | mine drainage metagenome | isolation source: sediment from site ElyBrook_90M | place: USA: Ely Copper Mine, Vershire, VT | collected 2017 | reverse complement strand
TTATTCCTCATATTTAATCAAAGGCATATAGGATAACTTAATAACGATATTACTCTCTTCAGGGATCATCGTCACTTTTAAAAGGGGGAGACATTGAACCGAAAAAATACTTAACTGAAAGGATCGGATATTCATTATGGCAAAGAGATACGAAGTATACAAATGCGAGGTTTGCGGCAATATCGTGGAAGTCCTGCACAGTGGAGCGGGTGAGCTGGTCTGCTGCGGTCAGCCCATGAAGCTGATGAAGGAAAACACAACGGATGCTGCAAAGGAAAAGCATGTACCCGTCGTAGAGAAAGTGGAGGGCGGCGTAAAGGTGAAGATAGGAAGTGTCGCCCACCCCATGGAGGAGAAGCATTACATCGAGTGGATCGAGATTATCGCCGATGGTAAAGCGTATCGACAGTTTCTTGCACCGGGTCAGGCGCCGGAGGCAATTTTCCCCGTGGAGTCGATGAACATTACTGCACGGGAATACTGCAATCTCCACGGTCTCTGGAAACGGTAAGACTATAAAGTTATCGGGAAGATAAAGAGGAGACGCATATGTCTTGCTGCAAGTGCTGCGGGGCATATGCGGACCTCTGCCGTTTGTGCAGTATCGACATTGTCCGACCTTGAGAAAAAGATCATGGAATGGCTCGCCACCATGTGCGTTCGCACCTGCCGAACATGGATCATCAGATAGCGCAGCGCTGTTCAACAATGCACACAACGAAAGGGGGAAATAGTATGAATGAAGAAAGCAAGTCTCCGGTAACGGGCGGAGCAAAGAAACAACCAACCGGCAGAGGCACGTCGAACCGAGACTGGTGGCCGAACCAGTTGAAGCTCGATATCCTGCACCAGCATTCCTCCAAGTCCAACCCGATGGGCGAGGGTTTCAACTACGCTAAAGAGTTCAAGAGTCTCGACTTGGAGGCCGTGAAGAAGGACCTCCGTGAACTAATGACGAAGTCGCAGGACTGGTGGCCGGCGGACTTCGGTCACTACGGACCCTTGTTCATTCGCATGGCGTGGCACAGCGCCGGCACCTACCGCACCGGCGACGGCCGCGGCGGCGGCGGCAGGGGCCAGCAGCGTTTCCCGCCCCTCAACAGTTGGCCGGACAACGTCAGCTTGGACAAGGCGCGACGACTGCTCTGGCCAATCAAGCAGAAGTACGGCCGGAAGATTTCCTGGGCCGACCTGATCATCCTCGCGGGCAACGTCGCCCTGGAATCGATGGGTTTCAAGACCTTCGGTTTCGGCGGCGGTCGCGAGGACGTCTGGGAGCCGGATCATGACGTCTATTGGGGCGCCGAGAATACCTGGCTCGGTGGCGACAAGCGCTATTCCGGCGAGCGGGACCTCGAGAATCCGCTCGCTGCGGTGCAGATGGGCCTGATCTACGTCAACCCGGAAGGCCCGAACGGCAACCCGGACCCGGTCGCCGCGGCCAGGGACATCCGCGAGGTCTTCGCCCGCATGGCGATGAACGACGAGGAGACGGTAGCCCTCATCGCGGGGGGCCACGCGTTCGGCAAGACCCACGGCGCCGGCCCTGCGACCCATGTGGGGCCTGAGCCCGAAGCGGCCGGCATCGAGGAGCAGGGCCTGGGCTGGAAGAGCAGCTTCGGCACGGGCAAAGGCGGCGACACGATCACCAGCGGCTTGGAAGTCACCTGGACCAACACGCCCACCAAGTGGAGCAACAACTTCTTCCGGATCCTGTTCAGCTTCGAATGGGAACTGACGAAGAGCCCGGCCGGTGCATCCCAGTGGAAGCCGAAGGGCGGCGCAGGCGAGGGCACTGTGCCGCATGCCCACGACCCCTCAAAACGTATTGCGCCAGCCATGCTGACCACGGACCTCGCCCTGCGGTTCGACCCTGTTTACGAAAAGATATCAAGGCGGTTCTACGAGAATCCGGATCAGCTCGCCGACGCCTTCGCCCGCGCCTGGTTCAAGCTGACGCACCGCGACATGGGCCCGCGGGCGCGCTATCTCGGCCCTGAGGTTCCGGCTGAAGAGCTCATCTGGCAAGACCCCATCCCAGCGGTCAATCACAAACTCATCGATGCACAGGACATCGCCTCCCTCAAGGCCAAGATCCTGGCCTCCGGTCTGTCTGTCTCGGAGCTGGTTTCGACCGCCTGGGCATCGGCGTCCACCTTCCGCGGCTCCGACAAGCGCGGCGGCGCCAACGGCGCCCGCATCCGTCTGGCGCCGCAGAAGGATTGGGAAGTCAACCAGCCTGCCCAACTGGCGAAGGTGCTCAAGACCCTGGAGGGCATCCAGAGCGCGTTCAACAGCGCGCAGTCCGGCGGCAAGAAGGTATCGCTGGCTGACCTGATCGTCCTGGCCGGTTGCGCGGGTGTCGAGCAGGCTGCGAAGAATGCCGGCCACGAGGTGACGGTTCCCTTCACGCCGGGACGCATGGACGCCTCGCAGGAGCAAACCGATGCGGCCTCGTTCGCCGTGCTCGAGCCGATCGCGGACGGCTTCCGCAACTACCAAAAGACCCGCTATGCCGTATCGGCCGAGGAGCTGCTGGTCGACAAGGCGCAATTGCTGACCCTGACCGCACCCGAAATGACGGTGCTCGTCGGCGGCATGCGCGTCCTGAAGACCAACTTCGGAGGGTCCCTGCACGGCGTCTTCACGAAGCGGCCAGAGACGCTCACCAATGACTTCTTCGTGAATCTGCTCGACATGGGCACGACGTGGAAGGCGGTTTCGAAAGACGCGGACGCGTTTGAAGGGCGCGATCGCAAGACGGGCGCGCTCAAGTGGACCGGCACGCGCGTCGATCTCGTCTTCGGTTCAAACTCCCAACTCCGGGCCTTGGCGGAAGTCTACGGATGTGAGGACTCCCGGGAGAAGTTCCTGCACGACTTTGTAGCGGTGTGGAACAAAGTCATGAACCTTGACCGTTTCGACCTCGCCTGATCGTAGCATAAACGTCTTCGAGGGCTTCTGACAGGATGGGGCAGAGCCAATCGGCTCTGCCTTTCCGTTTTTTACCAGTTACGAATGGTAATCTTACTAATCAAGCCCAAACCCAAAATCAACTCGCGGACAAGATCGGCCATGTCAAGATTGTTCATCGGCCCGTCGATAAGAAAGCGGCTCCCCCCCCCAGGTTGATTGCTCATCCTACGGACCGGGCCTTGCCGGTGCAGTTCGCCCGGATCGTACGCCCGGCCTCCCGGGTTGATCGGGCTGCTCATGCTGGCTCGGCCGTGCCGGCGCCACCATCTCGGGTTGTGCGGCAGGCTGTGCGGTCTGTGCTGGTTGTGTCGGTGGGGCGGTTTGCGCCGGCTGCACGGGTTGTACCGGTTGAACCGACTTTACAGGTTGACTGGGCCGTGCCGGCGTAGCTCGCTCGGGTCGCACGGCAGACGGAACGGGTTGTGCGGATTGTGCTGGTTGCACCGGCCCTGCTGGTCGACCGGACCGCGCCGGCATAACCCGCTCAGGTCGTGCGGCGGGCTGAACGGGTTGTGCAGGCTGCACTGGCTGCCCCAGTCTCTTTGGCGTCGCACGCTCGGGCTGAGCCGCGGGCTGAGGTTGAAACCGTACTCTCCCCTTCGGCCGGGTCACCTCGCCGGCCGGTACAATAGTGTTCGTGACCCTGGGGCGATCAATCCGTACCTCGCGATTGACCTTCCCCTCCGGGATGCCCTTCGCCCGTTCCCGGACCGCAGCGCCCTTGTCATCCCTTCCCTGCCGGATGACCGACTGATTCTGCTGGATACGGTCGATCATGCTGTAATGCGGCTTTTCTTTCACCTTCCTGCCGGAGTACGTGTACCGCTGCCGGTTCGTTGTGTAATTCCTGATCACGGTGTTGCTTATCACCGGCGCCGCGCGGTAGGTATTGACGATGGCGGCACGGCTTATATTGCCCACCCGGACACGTTGGTAATTGTTCACCTTGAAGAAATTGTTCCGGTTGACCACAATGGCGTGGCTCAGGTAAGCGTAATTCCTGACGTTGAGGCTGATATGAGCGATGTTCACGTTGCTCACGACAGTCGTATGCGGGCCTCCCCAGCGGTGCCGGCAGTAGTAGGTTTCATACGGAGCCAGGGGCACCCATCCGATGGAGGAGCCGGTGTGAATCCAGGAAACCCTTCCGGGATACCAGAAAAACCCGACATTGAGGAGGGGGAGGCCGGCACGGACACGCGCCACGGGCGGCGCCCAGTACCAGTGATTCCGCGTGTAGATCCAGCGGCCGTAATGATGGGTGATGTAACCGAAGGGTTCCGCAGGTATCCAGGTCAGATCCCCGTACCAGTCGGTCCAGCGCCCCATGGTAAACGGCGACCACCCCGCGTCCACTGCGGTAGGCTGCCAGAACCACTGCTCCGTCCCTTCATAGGGGACCACCTCCCACCTCCCGTTCTCTTCGAGGGCGTATGCCTCGTCGCGCAGGCCGGGGGGGAGATATTCCGCCGACCGTCCCCCCTCCCGGGCCTTCGCCGCCCAAAAGTCTTCCCGGTCTTTGTTCCACCGATCCCAGTCGGGATCGGTGGTTCCCTCACCCGGCGAAACCTGCGTCCGGTCGGCAAGGATCGACGGAGATCCCGCCGCTACGTCGAATTTTGCCTACATCGCCGAGTGGAAGAAGCTCACCCTTCCCGTTAGAGCGATCACCTCAACGGAGTCGTCGCCGACGATGATATCGAAGGCCGTTCCGGGATCGGCCAGGACGTACCCGAACGGACTGGTGGCCTTGATGAGAGTATCGGTGCTTCTGTTGGAGAACCGCGCAATGCCCGCAGCCACATCCGCTTCGGACAGGTCCGCATCGAGGGCGATAAATTGGATCTGTGTGCTGTCCCCGATCCTGACCCGGGTCCCGTTGGGGACGATCAACTCCGCCATCCCCCGGCTTCCCGTATAGAGTGCGTCTTCCGCACCGAAGGGCGCGTCCGCGACCACCGCGACCCAGTCCTTCTCCTCCGGGACATAACGGAACAGATCGCCTTCAATATGGGACACGCGGCCTACCACAATGGCCGGCGCATCCGCCGCGGAGGATTGCGAAACCACAGTCCCGGTCGCCAAAACCAGGTATGCCAGCACTACCGCCCATCTTTTCATCTTCTTTATCCTCTGTTTGATCAGGCAACAACAACCTTTCATGCACGCAATGCGCTTGCACAATTTGATGCCGCCCCGAAAAAGGTGCGAACGACATCCCAGCTCCATATGATTCTTGAATACAGGATTGTTCGGCAATTTACAATCCGGACATCGATCTTCATCGCCCCGGTGCGCGGGGCACGCTTCGGGGGACCAGTTTCGTTCGAAAATATTTCTTTTGAAGACCTTGACAACGCCGCAAAAAGGTATATAAAAGGATTGACTAATTTAGGAGAAGTAACTGTAATCATTAAACAAAGGAGGCTCTATTATGAAACATTTCAAGTATTCGGTAGCATGTTTGATGGTTCTTGCGCTGGCCCTGGTCTTCATCGGTTGTGCGAAACCTCCCGAGGCAGAGCAGAAAGCGGCCAAGGACGCCATGGATGCGGCCGTATCGGCGGGCGCCGACAAATACGCCGCCGCCGATCTGGACGCCGCCAAAAAGACCATGGAAACCGCAGATGGCCAGGTGAAGGAAAAGAAGTACAAAGAGGCCAAGGAGGGCTACGTCGCAGCCAAAGCGGCGTTCGAAAAGGCCGCCGGCGCCGTGGCCGCGGGTAAGAAGGCCGTCGCCGACGAGGCAACCGCCGCCGTGGCCGCTCTGGAAGAGAGCTGGACGGGAGTCGAAGCCGCTGCAAAGAAGGCCGAAAAGAAGATGAAGGATCAGAAGGGCGCCTGGGAAGCGGACGCCAAGGCGTTTGCGGATAACCTGAAGGCCGCCAAGGACATGATCGCTTCCGATCCGCTCGGCGCCAAGGCGAAGGCCGCTGAACTGAAGGCCACTGTCGAGAAGTGGGACGCCGCTTTCAAAGAGATGCTGGCAGCCCCCGCCAAGCCCGAACCGAAGAAGGCGAAAAAATAGAGTAGATACCGTCTCCGTTATCACCGTCCTGAGCAGAGAAGAGCGCCCCGCCGCCGACGGCGGGGCGCTCTTTCCATATCGCATTCCCCCGTTCCCCTTCGTGGCGCGCATGCAGCAATTAGCTTGACACACCCGTGCCGTTTCCCTACACTCACCGCACGGAAGCATCCCGTCATCACATCACACGGTTCATAGGCAACAGGAACGAGTCCAATGAAGGCTGCCGTCTACCGCCGCTCCGCGGGCTTGATCATCGAGGAGGTCCCCATACCCGAGCCGGGAACGGAGTTCGTCCTGATCAAGGTAGCAAATACCGGCTTCTGCGGGTCCGATCACTCTCTCATCGAAAGCGGCTACCTTGCCGATGGGACGATCCTCGGCCACGAGGTGAGCGGAGTCGTCGCCGGCTGGGGCACCGAGGTGCGGGGGATGACCGAAGGGTCGCGGGTCGTCGTCCGGCCCACCTTCTGCGGGCAATGCCGCGACTGCCGGATGGGCAGGCCTCAACTCTGCACCGGCTCTCGACGGACGATCGGCATCGGGGATCTGCCCGGCGCCTTTGCCGAATACGTGAAGGTCTATCCGCAGATGGTCATACCGATCCCCGAAGGGGTCGACTCCCGGAACGCGGCCTTGGCCGAACCGTTCGCCTCGGCCCTGCACGGGATCAGTACCTCGGGAAGCAAGGGCGGATCGGCGCTCGTGATGGGAGGGGGACCGATCGGACTGGCTGCCGTCGGATTATTGAAACTCCTCGGGTTTGCCCCCATCGCCCTGAGCGAACCGGTAAAAGACAAGCGGGAACTGGGGAAGCTCTTCGGCGCCGATCATGCGCTCGATCCTTTCACCCAGGACCTGCGGCAGGCCGCCCGTGAATGGACCGGAGGGGTCGGTTTCGAGACGATCCTGGAGTGCTCCGGCGTGGCGGAGAACGTTCCTTTGGCCTTTGAACTCGCAGCCACCGGCGGCTCGGTCTGCATGATCAGCATCCTGTTCAAAAGCGTCACCCTCAACCAACCAATGGCAATGAATTTCAAAGAATTTCAATTTACCGCGTCCTATTCCAACACGCACGGGGAAAACGGCGAATGCCTCGGATGGATGGCCGGGGGCGCCATCGACGCCCGGCCATTGATCTCGGATCTGACTGACCTGGAGCAGTTGCCCCGCATCTACCGGGAGCGGATCCATCCCGGGAAAGCCGTAAAGGTGATGCTTCGAATCGGCGATGAATTTTGACGGCCGAGCATCGATCATGCGATGAACAGAAGGAGATTCCGCCATGGCTCAGCATCCCCCTCCCGAAGGCTACCTGTTTTCCCGGAGCTACACGTCATACGTGTTTCTCCTGCTCTGGCTGCTCTACTTTTTTGACTACATCGACCGCATGGTGGTCGTCTCCCTCTTCCCCTTTCTGAAGGCCGACTGGGGACTCACCGACGCCCAGTGCGGGGCACTGGTTTCCGCCGTGTACTGGGCCATCGTGCTGTTCTCTTTCCCCGCCTCTATCGTGATCGACCGCTGGAGCCGGAAAAAGAGCATCGGCATCATGGCCGTCCTGTGGTGCATGGCCACGGCCGCCTGCGCCTTCACCAGAAATTTCGGCCACCTCTTCGCGGCCAGGACCGCGATCGGCATCGGGGAAGCCGGTTACGCGCCCGGCGGGACGGCAATGATCTCGGCGCTCTATCCCGAGAAAAAGCGTGCCTTCATGGTGGGGCTCTGGAACGCCTCCATCCCCCTCGGGATGGCTGCGGGCATCGTCATCGGAGGGTTCATCGCCTCGCGGTGGGGATGGCGCCACGCCTTCGGGATCGTCGCATTCCCCGGGTTGATCGTCGCGCTGCTCTTCTTTTTCGTCAGGGACTACAGGACCGTTGGTCTGGAGAGAACGATCGACCGCCGGGAGACAGCGGACGCAAGCCGCGCGACGACAAAGATGACCAAGCTGGACGTCGTCCGTGCCTTCGCCCGGACGCCCTCCCTGCTTCTGACCTATATCGGGTTCGCCGGCATGATGTTCACCTCCATCTCGATGTCCACCTTCCTCCCCACCTACTTCCAGCGGGTCCAGGGGTTTCCCTTGCAAAAAGCCACCCTCCTGGCAAGCGGGATCATGCTGACCAGCATCATCGGATCCCCCTTGGGGGGCTGGATCGCGGATGCCTGGATGAAAAAGAAACTTCAGGCCCGCCTGCTTGTCCCCGCCATCTCCGCCCTCCTGACCGCAGTCCTCTTTCTCGCTGGGTTTCACCTTCCCTCCGGCGGATTCATCCAGTACGGGATCTTCCTTCTGGCGGGGATTGCGTCGATCGCCTGGGCGTCATCGGCCATCGCCGTCACCCAGGACGTCGTTCATCCGGGACTCAGGGCCGTCTCCTACGCCCTCTGCGTGGTCACCCAGAACCTGCTGGGGAGCGCCCTCGGTCCGGTCGTGACCGGCGCCTTCTCCGACAGGTACGGGATCCTGACCGCCCTGAAGATCGCCAGCACGATGGCGATCTTCTCCTGCGTCCTTTTTTACCTTGGCTCGCGCTTTTATCGGAGCGACCTGGAGAAGGTCGAGAGGGTCGTCCTCATCCCGGAAAAATGAAGATCAGGTAAGGAGTGCAGAGAGGATAACTGCCAATATGCCCGAGAGAAATATTCCGTCAAAGGTCCCTGCCCCGCCGATGGAAGCAACCGGCGCACCGAGATGAGAGATCTTCTTGAGATTCAAGATGTCGGCGCCGATAAGGGTGCCGATACTACCGGAAATATACGCTAACACAGGGGCATGGTCAGACGAGATGAGGACCGATAGGATCGCTGCAAGGGCAGGCGGCAGAAAGAAAGGGAGTGCGATGCCCACGCCGGGAATAGGCTTGGCGAGCTTGAAGGCGACAAAGGCCATAGAGGCCACGCCAATAAATGCCTTTGCATAAAGACCCGTTTTCAGAAGCAGATAGCCTGATATGAGGACAGGGACAATAGCGCCGCCCACATTCACGGCAATGACGGTGAAGTCACCCCTGGTCGCCGGAATTACGTAGCGGGAGCCGAAGAAACTGACACTTCTTGCAGTAGTCATGGTCTTTTGCGGGACCTTCTTCACGGGGATGTTGATGAGGCTCCGGATAAAGCTGACGGTGAGCGCGCTGAACACATAATGTGACGGAATCCCGATCCTTTCAAAGGCAAGCGCTATCACGTTAATCTGCGCCATCATGAAGAAAAAACCGATGAATACAAAAAAAATGATCATGAACAGGAATGAAAGCGGCGAGAAGAACATAGGTCTTTTTCTCCTTTGCTACTAAATTTTGTCACACGGATGAACGGGAAAGGCCCTGTTCTGCGAACACCCTCAAGGCCTTTGCCGTCTCTCTTCTTCTCAACAAGAGCACGACACATATATCCGGTGCGCCGTCTCAGGGCTCCTCTTCGTCCTGAACGATCTTGAGCCGATTCTTTTTCAGGGCAGGGACGAGCGGCAAGAGGAGGAACAGCGCAGCCAGCGCGAGACCGACCAGCGCGATGGGGCGCTGCAGCAGGAAGATACCGAACTTCCCCTTGGAAATCATCAACGACTGTCGGAGGTTGATTTCCATCATAGGGCCGAGGATGAAGGCCAGCATGAGAGGCGCGGCATCGTACCCGTATTTCTTCATCAGGTAACCCAAACAGCCGAATAATAGCATGATCACGATATCCGTCACAGAGGAATTGACGCTGAAGGCCCCGATAAGGCAGAAGAGCAGGATCAAGGGGAACAGGACCTTGTAGGGAACCTTGAGCACCTTCACCCACATCCCGATCAGGGGGAGGTTCAGCCCCAAAAGGACCATGTTGCCGAAAAACATGCTGGTGACGACGCCCCAGAACAGATCCGGGTGGTTCTGGATCAGGAGCGGCCCGGGAGGCGTGCCGTGGATGATCAGGGCAGCCAGCATCATGGCCATCGTCACATTGGTGGGAATGCCCAGGGTCAGAAGCGGAACCAGCCCCCCCATGGTCGCGGCATTGTTGGCGCTTTCCGGGCCGGCGACTCCTTCGATCGCTCCCTTGCCGAACTGTTCCGGATGCCGGGAGAATTTTTTTTCCACGGCATAGGAGGTGAAAGAGGCGATGATCGCCCCCCCTCCCGGCAGGATCCCCAGTAGGAAGCCCAAGACCGTTCCCCGCGCGATGGGTAGGATCGACAGGCGCCAGTCATCCCGACTGGGCAGCAGGCCCTTCAGCCTGGCCTCATAGACCTCCACTTTCCCCGCCCTCTCCAAGTTGACGAGGACCTCGGAGATCCCGAACAGGCCCATGATGACCGGAGCAAGGTTCAGCCCTTCCCACAGCGGTTCGATGCCATACACCAACCGGGGCTTTGCCAAAATGGGGTCCTGCCCCACGCAGCCGAGGATGATGCCGACGACCGCCATCATCAAGGCTTTGAGCACCGAACTGGAACCGAGATAGATGATGAGCGTCAAACCCAGGATCATGAGCGAAAAATATTCGGCCGGCCCGAAATCCAAAGCCAAACGGGCCAGAGTCGGGGCCAGGAAGGAAAGGAACACGATCCCCGCGGCGCCGGCGATGAACGATCCGAAGGCGGCAATCCCCAGGGCAGCGCCGGCCCTGCCCTGCCGCGCCATCCTGTAGCCATCCAGGCAGGTGACCACCGATGCCGCTTCACCGGGGATATTCACCAGGATGGAGGTCGTGGAGCCGCCATACATCGCCCCGTAATAGATCCCCATCATCATGATAATGGCTGAAACTGCCGGCATGTTGAACGTGGTGGGCAGCAGGATGGCTAATGCGCCCGATGGCCCGATCCCCGGCAAAACCCCGATCATCGTGCCGATCAGGACGCCGATAAAACAATACAGAAGGTTGTAGGGCTGAAAAGCAGTGGATAGCCCTGTTTGGATGATGGCCCCCAAATCCATTTGCTCTGCCTCGATTCGCTGTTTCGCCTACGAAAAGATCGCCCCCAACAAACCGGCCGGAAACTGGACCTCCAGAAGGACGACAAAGACCAGATAGCAAAGGGCTAAGGTGGCGGCCGAAATCACTACGGCGACGCGCCATTTCTGGGGTTCGATCCCCTTCAGCAGGAAAAGGAGGAGCAAGAACGTGCTGACCAGAAAGCCGGCCAACCGAAAGATCAGGGCATAGCAGAAAAGGGCGGCCATGACCTTGGCCCCTTTTTGCCAATGAACCCCCTGCCACAGCGGTTTTGCCTCTTCCGCGTTCTGTTTGAGCGCTGCGTTCAGAAAGAGGATCGCGCTCAGGCCAGCGAGCACGATCCCCGCCCAGAAAACCATGAACCCTGCTTTCGGCTGCTGAAAGGTCCCCACCTGCAGTCGCCAGCCTTCGAACGCCACATAAAGACCAAACGCACCCAGGATCAGGGAAGTATAGCGGTCATGACGGGTCATACGTTTCACCTAACCGGCTCTCTCGAATCACTGTCTGCCGATGGCAGCCCGCCCGACCCGGTCTACTCAGGCTTCAGGCCGATCTTGGCGGTCAACGCCTTGTTCGCTTCGTACTGGGCTTTCATCCAGACCGCCGCCTCTTTCGGACCGAGGAAGGAGAGCTCCAGGCCGGCTTGCTCCGTGCTTTTCCTGAACTGCTCATTTGCAGCCGCTTTTCGGAAGGCATCCGCCAGCACCGTCTTGACTTCGTCCGGCGTGCCCTTCGGTACGCCGATCCCGCGCCAGAGGAAAAACGTGACATCGTACCCCAGTTCTTTGGCCGTGGGAACATCCGGGAAGAGGCGGGAGCGTTGGGCGCTGAAGGTGGCCAGCGGCCTCAGTTTCTTTCCCTCGACATAATTCAGGACTTCCGAACAGCCGGCGGTGACGCTGTCGACATGTCCGCCCATGGCGGCAACGATGGCCGGAGCCGAGCCTTTGTAGGGGATCATGGTCAATTTGATGCCCGCGGCATCCAGGAAGGCGGCCGTTGCCAGATAGTTCGCACCGCCGGTTCCTGCATTGGCGGTCGTAAGTTCCCCGGGATGCTCCTTGCTGTACTTGATGAATTCCTCAAGGGTCTTAAAGCGGCTATCGGTTTTTACGGCAAAGGTGGTCGGGTCCGTCGCCACCAGACAGAGCGGTTCATACGTGTCCGATGTCGGGAAGTTCTTGATCGTGAAGGGGCCGATCGTACTGTTCGTCACCAGGCCGACAACCGTGTATCCGTCCGGGGCGGCCTTGGTGGCTTCCCTGAGCCCGATCGCCCCGCCCCCGCCGGTCACGTTCTCCACGTACAGGCGACCGCCGAGAAAGGGGTTGGCATACTGCGCCAGCAACCTTGCGGTCAGATCGGCGCCTCCCCCCGCTGCCATGGTCACTATCAGCCGTATTTTTTTCTCTGGATATTTGGCGAACGCCGCATTCTCCATGCCGGCCAGAACGAGCAACAGGGCAAATAAACACAGCAAAAACCTTTCACCTTGTTTCATCATTTTGATTCCTCCTCGCTGCAGTGTGATGTTTTTCTCCGTCTTTCCCGTACGTTCGCCGATTCCCGCTCTTCCGTTTCGGCTGCAAGGCAAATTCATAATGATAGTTGGGTACCGGCCAGCCATGCCGCTTTCTTTCTCCAAGATGATAGACGCCGCCGTATTTCTTGCTTGCGAACCCTCGGTTGTCATAAAAAGAGTCCTCTTCCAGGGCCGAAATCTCGATAGCACCTGCGATCCTGGCTTCCTCGATGATCTGTCGCGCCTTCTCCGTCCGCACAATCAGACTATTCCATTGAGGCACCCTTCGATTTTGCAGGGGATCAAAAATGTCCCCCAAAGAGACGTCCGCCAATTCACTTGTGAAGTCGCAGCACACCCGACAACGGTCATTTATCATCGTCCGACCGAGTTCTCTCCGGGCTTCACTGGAGATGGTTATTTCCCTATTGTGTTTTGTGAGAATCCGCACATTTTGTGAGTCTTTTCCCCCGCGATATTCGAACTGCTTGATTTCATTGAGCTGAATGTCGGAACATTCCCGGATCAAGTGTTCCGTCACTTTATATGACTGATTGGATCCGCAAAAAATGCCCAGGGTGAACACTATCTTCTGTGCCAATGCTTTCGCTTTCCCGCAAGTCTGCAATTTTCGAATGCCGTAAATATGACACGGGAGTCCAACAACGGCCAGGCGGTTAACACCGGCCGTATCTTTCAAGATCATGTTGTTCGGGCTGATCGCATATTTCGACTGGGCCCCTTGAATGAACTCCTCCTTTGTCTTAGCCAAGACAGGTCGCACTCTCCATGGCCGCTTCCGGTCCATCGATGTGATGATTGCCCCGTCGATCTTCCCCTGTTCCAAAAGATAAATGAGAAGCGCCGTTGTCAGGCCGCCACTGGCACCCGCTTGTCGAACCCGCGGGTCCGTGGCAAACCCTTTGAGAAAAGCCTTCGAAATACCCAATAGTTCATTCGACCGGGTTCGCTCTTCACCAAAAATCTGCCGTTCCAATTTGAGGAGCGGAATATTCTCTCCGGGACAAACCGAACAACAAAGCCCGCAATAGGTGCATTGACCCTCCAGCGCCGGTTGTTCCCTATCGAAATCAAACTGAATAACTTCAGCCGGGCAGACACCGATACACGTGCCGCAACCCGTGCAGAGTCCTCTTTGAATTACCATTTCAGAAAGATTTACAAAGCCCTGCTTTTTCATTTTGCGCCGCCTCCTGCCAACGTATTCCGCCGGCTGTCACAGGGCATCATCCTTTTCAGATGCGCATTTTCCGTACATCACGGTCTGCGATGCCGTGGTCCAGGACCCCGCAAACCGGGGAAGGGGCGCCTGCCCCTTCCCCAGCGGCCGGGACTGGGCATGGACCTGATCGAGGAGAAAACAGGAGCGCTACCGAATCGGATAGCGGTCTAATTCTCCAGTTTGATGTTGGCCTGCTTGACGATCTTTGTCCAGTTGGCCTGCTCCTCCTCCAGAAACGCGCCGAACTCGGCGGGGCCCATATACCCGGCCTCGATCCCGTCGTTGAGGAATTGCTTCTTCAGGTCATCCGCTGTGACGATCGCCTTGAGCTCGTTGCTCAGACGAGTGACGATCGGAGCCGGTGTGCCGGCCGGGGCGAAGAGTCCCCACCAGTTCATCGTTGTATACCCGGGAAGTCCACCGGCTTCCGCGATGGTCGGAACATCGGGCAGGAGCGCGCTGCGCACCGGTCCGCCGGTGCCCAGGGCGCGAAGCTTGCCGGCCTTGATGTGGGGCATCGCCGCAAGGAGCGAGGAGATGAAGACCTGGCTGTGGCCCCCGAGCACGTCGATCAGTGCGGGGCCGCCGCCCTTGAACTGCAGGACCGTCAGATCGATACCGGCCATCATCTTGAAGCGTTCGATCCCCATGTGAAAAACGGTGCCGACGCCGCTGCAGGGGATAAGGAGCTGGCCGGGCTTCTGCTTCGCCAGAGCGATGAGCTCCTTAACTGAATGGACCGGGAGACTGGGATGGACGACGAGCACATTCGGTCCGCTTCCCACCCGTGCGACCGGGACGAAGGACTTGAGCGGATCAAAAGGCAGCTTCTCATGCAGCAGGGCCATTAGGGTATGTTGACCAGCGGTGCTCATAACCGTGTACCCGTCCGGAACCGCCCTGGCCGCTATCTCCGTTCCGATCACGCCCCCGGCGCCGGGCCGGTTGTCGACAAAAACGGGCTTGCCGAGGCGTTCGGACAGGTTTGCAGCGATGATCCGCGCGACGAGGTCGTTGCTTCCGCCCGGCGCCATGTTGACGATCACCCGTATCGGCTTGCTCGGATAGTCGTCGGCCGCCGCCGACACCGAAGCCGCGGGGACTGCAAGTGCCAACAGAACTGCAAGCACTACCAAGAGGGTCTTAAATTGCTTTGAAGTCTTCATACGGTCTCCTTACTGAAAGATTTGGTTGACATTCCCCATAGATTTAACACTGCGCCCTTCCCCGGGCAGTGTTACAACCAGGGTTGCTCGGCAACAGCGTTCCGGCCCGATATTCTTCCAAAAGCCATACACTCCCCCAGGTTGCCGCCTCCCTGGTACAGATAGCCATAGATTGAGCCGAGCTCCCCGGCACTGTACAATCGCTTGATCGGGCTTCCGTCGGGCCGCAGGATTTGGCCTCGCTCGTTGCGCCTCGGTCCGCCCTGGGTGTTTACGAAGGCCGGCGCTATCTCGATGGCGTAGAACGGAGCGTTGCCGATCGGCGACAGCATCCTCTTCCTCCCGAAATCGGCATCCTTGCCCGCGGCGCAATGCCTGTTCCATCTCCTGACGGTCTCTTCCAACGCCTCGGGGTCTATCCCGATCTTCCTCGACAGTTCCGCAGTCGTATCGGCCTTCTTGATCCATCCCTTCGCCAGCTCCGCGCTGTTGTCGTCACTCCAATCGTAGACCTTCAGCAACGGATTCCAACTGTGATACAGATTCTTGTCATAGAGGATCCCGCCCGTAAACAGGGTATGATCGAAGATCATAAACATCGGACAGGGGGCCGGCGCCTGAACCCATTGACCCGCCACCCTCATTTTGCCGTGGGAATTCCGGTATTTTTCATCCATAAACCGTTTCCCGTCGCTGCCCACAACGATCATCCCCCCGGGAAATTCCTTGGCGTAGTGCAGGGGGCACATCTCCAGGATAGCCGGAAATTCGGGCACCTTCAGCGAATACCAGGGAGCTGCGATGTTGCTCATGTGCCAGAGGTCCGCTCCCGCCGCCATGGCCATTTTGATGCCGTCCCCCGTGTTGTACGGCGTCCCCAGAGGATAACAGTAGGGTAGGTTGGTCAGGAAATCCCGGACCATCTCCTGGTTGTTTTCGAACCCCCCGCAGGTCAGCACAACGGCCTTCTTCGCCTTGACGGTCAAGACGCGCCCTTCCCGCCGCGCCTCGACACCGAGGATCTCGCGCGTTTGTCCGTTCTCAATCAATGCGTTCCCCGGGGTCGCGTACAACACCTCGATTCGTCTGTCGTCCACGGAGGATTTCAGCAGCCTCCACAGTCGCTCGTGCCCGAGCTGTCCGTCCTGCAGGTACGTGCAGACACAATCCGCCCCCGGCAGATCGGGAAACTCCGCACCCAGCGGCTGTCTCGGCAGCGGATTGCCCCCCAGGCTCCTGATCCACTCGTTGTTCTTGTTCATCTCCTCGGCCCAGGCCCGAACCATTTCCTGCGGAACGGTGTAAGCGCCGCTGAGTGCATTGAAGTAGGCAATGGCTTTATCGACAGGGTCCGGCGTAAACCACCCCTGACCAGCGACCCGGCTGTTTCCGCCCTCCTGTCCTTCGGGCGCTTTTTCCAGGATGAGCACCCGTGCACCGGCATTCTGTGCGGTGATCGCTGTTGCAGCCCCGGCTGCCCCGTAGCCGACAACCACTACATCGGCATCCCTGTCCCACCTTCGAGAATCTTCCTGTTTCGATTTCATGTTACCCCTTATTTACATGAAAAGTTGAAAATTTTCCCTGAGAACGTTCCGCATATTGGCCATGTGTTCGTGCATCAGCTTTTCAGCCATGTCCACATCCTTCTTTTTGATTGCATCACAAATGCGGCTGTGCTCTTCAGACGAAGCGCGGCCACGTCCCGGAATAAGGACTGTCTTGATATTATAGCGGGTGAGCTGATTTTTAATCATCTTGACCATTTCAACAACCGGACGGTTGGGGCAAACCCGATAGACCACATCATAAAAACGCCGGTTGCTTTGCGAACATTTAGAAAAATCGTCAACATCAAGGGCACTTCTCATGTCAGCCAAGGCGATGCTCATCTCCTTCAGATCATCGTCTCCCAGAAAAGGCACGCTCTGCCTGATGATAAAACACTCGAGCAATTCACGAACATCGAGGTACTGCATGGCTTCATCGACAGAGACGCAGCGAACGCAGGCCCGCCTGTTCTCGTGCATGACGATGAGGTTCTCACTTTCCAGCTTTAAGAGCGCTTTCTTGATCGTGTTGCGGCTGACGCCAAACTCCGCGGCCAGAGTAACTTCCGTCAGACTTTCAGCAGGTCTGAATATACCATCATGTATTCGCCTCCGCAATTCCTCCAGAACTTTGTTTGTCTGAACCCGCAATCTCCCTACCTCCTTTTAGACTAATTACACGAGTCTTCCTATCCTGGCCCCATCGGAAACGGCCTGAAAGATATTCTTGGGATTGACACAGTCGCCTATCGAGTACGCCTCCTGAAAATGCGTCAACAGGGCGCCCAATAATTCACTATTCGCCATTGTGCCCACACAGAGGACGACATGGTCAAATTCACAGTGCGACTCTCTTCCCTCCTGGTCGGCAAAGTGAATCTGACATTCCTCGATGCGGGTCACTTTCTGGCCGATCCGTACTGTGATCGGGTGACGGGAAAGACGCTCCATGAAGAACCTGCGGGTGTAGGGTTCCAGCAGACCGCCGATCTCTTCCAACTGTTCGATGATGGTAACCTCCTTCCCTCTCTCAGCAAGGAATTCAGACACTTCACACCCGACATCCCCCCCGCCGATGACCGCAATTCTCTTTCCCAGTCCTGCTCCTCCGCTTTCCAGGACTTCGAAACCCGTCCTGATCTTCGCTTCCCGAATACCGGGAATATTGGGAACAAGCGGCAACGCCCCGGATGCAAGCACAACTACATCTGCCTTCAGTTGTCCGATGTCTTCCGCACGGACCTCCCGGCCGCAATCGATTCGGACGCCCAGCCGTCTGATCTCCTGCTCCAGGAGGCAAACAAACCTGCGCATCGCCTCTTTCCGGGCAGGCACCGCAGCCAGCCATGCCTGTCCCCCAAGGCGGTCCTCTTTTTCTGATAAAGTAACCTCATGTCCCCTCAGGCGAAGCACCCTTGCACATTCCAAACCAGCCGGCCCCCCGCCGATGACAAAGACCCTTTTCTTCTCTCTTGCCTCTTGAATCCGGCATTCCTGCTCTCTGCCCGCCGAGGCATTGATGCTGCAGCGGATCCGTTTTTTCAGCCGGGTCCGTTGGGTGATGCAGTAGTTGCAGTACAGGCAGGTTCTGATCTCCGCGATATGCCCGTCTCTCGCCTTTGCGGGCAGATAGGGATCGGCGATCAACCCCCTCCCCATGGACACGAGATCGGCCTGCCCCTTCCTGACAATCATCTCCGCCAGGGCCGCATCGATCTTGCCTGCCGTCAGTACGGGAATGCCGACCTTTTTCTTGATTGCCTCCGCCAGGTGGACCAGACCACCGTTGGGCTGGCCCATCGGCTGCATCGTGAAATGATCCGTGAAGGGCCTTCGCCCGGCGCTCACGTCGAGAGCATCCACGCCGGCCTTTTCGAGGGCACTGGCGTTCCGGATAGCCTCCCCGATTTCAACGCCACCGTTCATCATGTCGGAGCCGTTCATCCGGAAGAAGATCGGGAAACGACTGCCCAGGTTATCGCGGGTGCGCCGGACCACCTCCAGAGCCAGGGCCTGACGTCCCTCCGTATTCCCGCCGTATCGGTCGCTGCGATGGTTGCTCAGGGGCGAGAAGAACTGGCTGATCAGATAGCCGTGGGCCCCATGGAATTCCACCACGTCGAAACCCGCTTCCCTGACACGGACCGCTGCCTTCACGAGGGATTGGATGATGATCTCGATCTCCTCCAGCGTCAGATTGTCGGGCGTCCGTTTCATGTGGTCCGGCAAGAAATGGTCTGAAATATTGAGCTGCACCCCGATCCGGGCGCCCTCCTGCTGCACGGCCTCGGCCAGATCATTCAAGCCCGGAATCATATGGTCGTCGTTCAGGGCAAGCAGACCCGGGGGGCGCCGGTCCGACGCCTGCCCTCCCCCGACCAGGATCAAGGCCGCGCCTCCTCTTGCCCGTTCCCGGTAAAACTCGATGAGCGCCGCCGTGACTGCTCCGGTTTCACTGGCCAGACAGACCCCCATGGGGGCCATGACGATCCGGTTCTTCAGAACCAGCCCGTTCACCCTGAGGGACGAAAACAGAGTTGCCTGCATCATGCCCCCCCTGCCGTAAGAAGACTGGCCAGGTTCCGTATGTCTTTCACGTCTTCAAGCTTCTGCACGACATGAAAGATCTCGGTCAGCCGGCTTTCCGGAAAGGCAGAGACAGCGTAGGAACGAAGCCCGGCGATCTTGGTCCACAGTTCGTCCCAGCTCAAACGGTTCCGGGGATCCCCCCTCATGACTTCAATCGTCCCGGCGATCTCTTCGCCTGTTTTCATCTCGACTCTGACCGTTGCCGGCACATTCGGCCGCCCCTTGATGCTGTGGTCGATGCTGATCTTGATCTTTTTCGCCAGTTCCATCACTTCGGGATCGCTGACCGCTGCTTCTTCGAAATCTTTCAGGGAGAGATTCTTCCGGATCAGGGTCGCGGCCACGGTATACTGGATACTGAACTGAGCATCCACCTGGGGGTTATCCCGGATCTCGAAGGGCCGGCCGACAACTTCGAAGACGTGTTCCGGAACGATGACCTCGATGCCCTTCACGTCTCGGGCATTCAGGTCCTTTTGCTTCAGCAGCGCGAACATGCCATCGATCGCCGCATGGGTACAGCGGCAGCAGGGGTAGAGCTTGATGCTGGCGTTGATGCCTTCGAACCTCTTCCCCAGGTCCTGGATCAATTCATTCCTGTCGTAAGCCCCGCGCTCATACAGATTATAGTAACCGTACTTGCCCTCAAGAACACCCTTGCAGCCCGTCACGCCCCGTTTCGCCAAAAGGGCCGAAACGACCCCCCCCTTGGCGGAGAATCCCGGCTGCACCCGCTTCATGACGGCCGCATCGGCAAGGTTCTGCATCGTGCCTCCGGTCATGCTGTACGCAATGCCCAGGGCATCGTGCATCTCCTTTGCATTCAGTTTCAGTATCTTCCCGGAGGCCAGCGCTGCCCCCATGTATCCATAGTTCGTCGACCAGTGCCATCCGGTATCCTTTTGAGTAGCCAGACCCATCCTGCAGGCAAGGTCCATCCCCAAGGCCAGGGCAACGATGAATTCGCTCCCCCTGATCCCGCCTGCGGCTTCCGCCGTTGCCAGCACCGCTGGAAAGATGGTGATGCTGGGATGGACGTGGGCCCTGTCGTGGATATCGTCCAACTCGCGGGCATGGGACATGACGCTGTTCAGCAAGGCGGCATGGGGAGCCGGCACCTTCTTCCCGTAGACGATGATCGTGCTCTCCTCTTTTCCTCCCCAGTCCAGCACCTGATCGAGTATTTCCCTCACTCCCGAGGCGCTGGATCCGGCAATGATGGCGCCGATTATATCCAGAACATACCTCTTGGTCGCTTCAACCGTTTCCCCGGACAGGTCCGAGAACTTCGTCGCCGCCGCGTTATCGGCAATCAGAAAAGATGCGTCCATGCGTATCCTCCAGAATCATTCGTAGTATTCGTTCATCATGTTCTCCTGTCCGTTATTTCCCGGACAGGAGATTCACCAGCGCTGACGTGTCTCCCAGATTTTCCAGGTTCATGATCGTGGAAACCATCCTCTGTTTCGTTTCCTCCTCCACCGCGCTGGCTGTCAGAGCCATGAACTTCTCCACAAAATCACTCTCCAGCATCGGGTTCTTGGGATCCCCCTTGGCGTACTCCGTGCGGTCGGTCAGGATTTTGTTGCCTTTCATGGTAATCTCGAAGATGCTGATCGTCTTGCTCGGAAACTCTTTTGTCAATTCGGCCTCTTCGATGACCTTCACTTTCGAGGCAAGGGCGTGTACCGAAGGGTCCGCAATCTTTTCCGGGCTCAACTGGTCGAGGCCGAAGCGCCTGTCCTGGATGCTGGCCGCCACCACATAGGGGAGGCTGAACTGGCAACTGATGAACGTACTCTGCGGATTGGTGTAATTCTGCCCCGTGGACACGACGGCGCTTTTGTAGGTTCTGATGCGAATCTCTTCAACCTCGGCGGGGGGGATATCGTTCTGGCGCGCCATTTTCAGGGCCACTTCAATGGCCGAGTGCGTCTGGCGGCAGGCGGGGTAGGGCTTGAAATACAGTTGGGGCATGTAGAACAGCCGTCCCAGATCTTCGGTCAACGCCTCCAGTTTGGGATTGTCCGCTCCCATAAAGCAGAACCCCTGCTTCAACCGTTCCGACCCCGCCAGCGGTTCCGGATAGGCGGTAATGCCCGCCTGGGCCATCAGAGCCGCCTCGATTCCGGCTTTTGCCGCCTGAGCGCCGTGCACATACTTCGCCGTGAATCCCCCCAGCTTGTTGTCTTCATACTCAATGGACATCGGAAGGGTGCGAACGACGATGCCCATGGCTGTTTGGATCCCGTCGGGACCCAGTCCGAGAAGCTTGGCGGCGGCGGCCGCAGCGCCAAAGGCGCCGACCGTGCCCGTCGGCATGAAGCCCTTCGCGAAGTGCGTGGGAAACATGGCTTCGGCGATACGCCCGGCAACCTCATAGCCGACGACCAGGGAGGTGATCAGTTTCCTGCCATCCGCCCTGTGGAATTCCCCCAGAGCAAGAACCGCGGGCGGAACGGATTCGGCGATGTGGATGCCCCTGAAATTCAGACCGTCCTGTACTTCCAGCAGGGCGCTCAGCACCGCGTTGCAGAAGGCGGCGTTGCGTGTGGATGTCTTGAAACCCAGGCCCAGTGCCGAAGCCTCTTCCCGGTCGCCCCAGGCCTCGATCATCTTTCCAATGTCTTTAGCCTCCGGCATCAGGCTCGCGCCGATGGAGATGCCCATGAAATCGAGAAGGCAGATCTTCGCCTGCTTTATCACCGCGGGCGGGATCGACTCATACGTCAGGGCTCCGAAATAGCGTGCCAATTGTTCAGTGTAGTTCATGCGGCATCCTTTCTTCTGAACCGGCACTATCGCTGTTTTGTATTTCGCAGAAGCGTCATGAGAGCCGAGAGGTCATCCAGTTGCTCCAGATTCGACACCATTTCGATGATATCGTCCATGTTCTTCGCGGTCATGCAGGCGCCCGCGTTCGACCGGAATTTGGATTCGATCATTTCCCGTGAAGCCGGAATATCGGGAGAGCCGATCGCATCGGTCTGCGCGTGCCTGACGCTGCGCCCGTCTTTCGTGCGGATCTCCACCGCGGCATTCCGGAAATCCCTGAAAGATAGGTCTTCGGCCCGTTTAACCTTCTGAGCCACCTCCAGTATCCTGGGGTCCTTGACCTTTTCATCCGTGACTTCCGCCAAGGTCAGCCGCCCTTCGACCAGAGAGGCGGAAACCATATAGGGGATGCTCGAAATCGCGGCATACCCGTTCGGGGGGGTGTACTTGACTTCGGCCGGCTCGAAATTTCTCTTCATCTGGCCGGGACTGACGGTACAGATGATTTCGCTGATGTCTTCAGGCGTCAGATTGGATTCTTTTCTCAGATGCAAACTTGCATCTATAAACAGGTACGTTCAGTAGCCGGCAGGATACATCTTGATGCATATCTGCCTCGTCTCCCATCTTTTCCCCAGTTGATCCGTCAGTTTTTCGAGGCTGTAATTTCCGTCGCGGAGAAAGGCGCGATACAGCCCCTGACCGCCTTCGAAGATCTTCCGGGGCGCATCGTATCCGGTGCGCGCCAGAAGCGAGGCAATGATCCCGCTGTGAGCCGCCCAGCCGGGATGCATCCGTTTCGTCCAACTCCCCTCTTCTATCCACTGTGCCAGGCCGCTGGCCTGACTTCCGGCAATCCCCATGGCAAGCGCAGTTTGCCGGGGCGTAAGCCCCATCAACTTTGCGGCAACAGTTGCGGCGGAAAAGGTACCGAAGACAGCCGTCGGATGCCAGCCCCTCAACAGGAGCTTTCCCAGGGCCGCGAGGCCGATTCTCGCGCCGATTTCATAGCCGGCCACAATTGCGGCTATGATCTTCCTGCCCGATACCTTTTTCTGTTCCGAAACGGCCAGTGCGGTCGGCACCACGACCACGCTCATGTGCGAGGACGCCGCGCGATGCATATCGTCGAAATCAAGACCGTGTGCCATCGTGCCGTTGACAAGCGCGGCGTTCGCCGCCGGTAGCTTCACGCTGCTTCCCCATACAGAGCTTTCGGCCGGCCCCTCCATGCTTTTCGCAACGTCGAGTATGTTTTTCGTGAAATTCTCGTCCACAGCGGCCAAAGCGACGCCCAGGGTGTCCAGAACGAGCTGTTTCGATTTTTCGACCACATCCCCCGGGATATCTACGAAGTTCAGGTCTGAAACGAAATCAGCCATCTTCTCGGAGTACGTTGTCGCGTCGTGACCGCCCCCGCCTGGGCTTTCACAACCGCCGCCCCTCCCATCACAGGAAAGCGTGTTGCCTTGCTCCTGCATTTTTTCCTCCCAATGGATTCAGTAACGTTAATATGATCCGACCAACTGCCCCCCTAAAATGTGAAGCGCTAAATTGTAAACAATACTGTTCAACACTTCCCCTGGACAGGGACATATCAAACTTCCAGACCATGTCAAGAGGAATTTTAAAAAACTTCTTTCAGACCGCTTTCTCCATCGCCGCTTCGACTGAAGATGATCTGCAGCTTCTCCAGGGCCACGGCGAGGACCACGGTAGTATTTCCGTCGCCTCATCCGTCACCTCCGTCGGTGACTATTTTGAACCGGACATATCACATCCTGCTGAGAGGATCCGGAAAATTCGCAACCCTCCCCGTTGACTCCTCATTCAGGGGAATTATATTAGAGTATATGATTTCTATTAAACCGGAGGTGACCGATGAACGCTGGAATCATGAAAGTTCTCTGCCTGATCGGTGTGATCATGTCGCTTCTCGCTTCGACACAACCCCTCTTTTCCGCTTCCAATGACGACGCCCTCCTGGGCCAGGCAAAGCAGTTTTTCGGTCCGCTGCCCCGGCAGATGCAGTCCGAGCAGAATCCGATTACTACGGAAAAGGTGGCCCTTGGAAAGATACTCTTTTATGAGACCAGGGTTTCAGTGGACGGGACGGTGAGCTGTGCAAGGTGCCATCCCTTCAGCCTCTACGCTGCCGACGGGTTGAAGAAGTCGATAGGGAATGGCTCCAAGGTAAACCCGAGGAACGCACCGACGATCCTGAACGCTGCTGCGCAGATCTCGGCACACTGGATCGGAAACAGGAAAGACGTGGAAGATCAGGCAAAACAGGCCATTACAGGGCCGCCTTCCTTCGGAATGCCCTCATACGCGGCCGCGGAAAAGAGGCTCAGGGGGATAACGGGTTATGGTCCTCTCTTCAAAAGGGCCTTTCCGGCGGACAAAGAGCCTGTGACGATCGATAACTTCGCACTGGCTGTCGGGGCCTTTGAAAGAACGCTTATTACCCCGTCTCCTTTCGATGCCTTTATGAAAGGGGATAAGACCGGCCTTTCGGCTGCAGGGAAAACCGGCCTGAAGAGATTCATGGACACAGGTTGCATGGCCTGCCATGCCGGCGCATATTTCGGCGGACAGATGTACCAGAAGTTCGGTGCACTGGCGCCTTACTGGCAGTATACGGGGAGCACGGATATCGACGAAGGCCGGTACGCGGTTACAAAAAATGAAAACGATAAGTACGTGTTCAAGGTGCCCATACTACGCAACGTGGAGATGACATCGCCCTATTTTCACGACGGATCTGTGGACCGGCTGCAGGACGCTGTCCGGATAATGGGCAAGATACAACTGGGGAAAGACCTTGCTCCGCAGGAGATAGGGGAGATAGTTGCTCTCCTGAAATCCCTGACCGGCCGGATACCCGACGACGTGCTCAAACTGCCGCTCCTGCCACCCAGCGAATAGCTATTCCACCGTGGTGACGCCCGCCGTCTTTTCTTCACGACCCGCTTGCAGCAGTTGTCGCACGGGAACGGCAATCAGCCTTCACGGTATTGTTGCCTGTTCTGGAAAATTCCATGCTCCGGAAAATTCCTTGACAGACGGGATTGCTTTGCCTATCCACATGTAAATCAACGGCAACATCTCTATCTCCTGTCAGTCAGCATCGGTTTTTTCAGTAAACGGTTCACTGTGAATTGCAACAGCGGCGGCATCGTTTCATCGGCAACCTCGGGTACATGATCCTCCTGCTGAAGGTGCTCCCCTTTGAGGCGGCAACGATCATTTACACCGCCGGGTCCCTGCGGATCTTCTGGAAGGGGAAGATGGTCCGGATCATCATCGTTTCCGTTGCCATGACGGCCTTTTACGTACTCTCGTTCCGTTACCTGTTCGGTCCCGAGCTGCCGGGGCTGGGAATGTAGGAGGCCTCTATGGAATCCGTTTGGATTGCACTGAAAGAGACATGCACCGTAAACGTCCTTTTTCTGGCCGTCGCAGGGTCCGTTCGATGGGGATGATCTGGGGAGCGATGCCCGGCGTTTCGACGGTCATGGCCATGGCCCTCCTGGTCGGCGTAACGGCAAAGCTGTCGACCTATGAAGCGATCAGGATCCTCTTGACCATCATGGTGTCGAGCGTCTACGGGGGGTCGATCACCGCCGTCCTGCTCAACATCCCGGGCAAGGCGACCGCCATTCCGACGGCGATCGAGGGATACCAGCTCACGCTGAAGGGGGAAGGCGGCATGCCCTGGGCACCACGATCATGGGCTCGTTCATCGGCAACTGGATCGGCATCATCGCCGTCATCATCTGCGTTCCGCTGATCATGGCCATCGCCATGAAGTTCGGGTTCTGGGAGATCTTTCTGCTCGCCTTCTGGGGGATCGCGATCAGCGGGACCCTGGTCGGAAACGAAAAACCGATCAAGGGATGGATATCGGGGTGGCTCGGCTTGCTGATCGCCTCGGTCGGGATCGAGCCGATCCACGGGGTGGCCCGCTTTACCTTCGACATGCCCGCCCGGATCGACGGCATCGGCGACGTTCCCGTTATCATCGGTCTCTTCGGGCTGACGGAAGTAATGAAGGCCCTCTCCTCACCGAGCGTGACGGTTTCGATCAAACAAGTCAGCAGAATCATCCCCACTTCCTGATGTACGCGGTCGCCTTGGTCATCATCAAGCCCGGCGTCAAGCTCTTTACGATGAAGAAGGAGATCCTGATGCCGTTGATCGCGCCGCTCTGCGCCATCGGCGCCTTTGGGATCAACCAGTCCCCCTTCGACCTCTACGTGATGCTCGCCACCGGCCTATTGGGACTGGCGCTGTACAAGATGCGCTACCCCATCGCGCCGATGATCCTCGGCGTGATCCTTGGCCCGATGGCCGATGAAAACCTCCGCAAGGCGATCATGATCTTCCAGGGCCAGGAGGCGACGCTCCTCGACGTCCTGATGCGGCCCGTCGGCACGATCATGCTCGTCATCATCGTCCTCACCTTTATCCAGGGATTGCGGAAAAACAGAGCCGGATAGGGATCAGATGTCGAGAACGACCGTCGCTTCCCAGCCGTCGCCGGTCCGGCGGAGGTCGAAGCGGTGGAGGGTGACGGCCTTGACGTCCCCGCGCAGGGGGTGTCTGAGCGGGTCGAGCTTCTCGCCGTACAGTTCCCCATTCAGGGTGAAGCGGGAATCCCGCCGGCCGACACGGATTTTGCCGACCCGCATCAGGAGACCTCGGGCGTCTTTGAGGTAGACGAATTCATTCAGAAAATCAAAAAGGAGCAGGTCGATGGCCTCATTTTCCAGCATCAGGGGGATCCGCTCACGGTCCCGGATCGTATCGAGGTCTTCCACCATCACGTTCACCGTTGCATCGGCGGCGGCAGCAAAAACCTCATCCTCGGTCTTCCCCGTTGCCCGGAAGGCGATGTCGGCGATGGCAATCTCTTCGAGGTAGGTGTAGGGCATCGGGTCCTTACCCTTTGATATTCCCGACCGGCAGGAGGCGCACGATCCGCCTGCTGAGACCGGCGAGCTCGGTGGCCTCAACCACCTCATCGATATTTTTGTACGCCGCCCCGCCTCCTCCGCCAGCCCCGAGCGGGTGGCGCTTCGCACGTAAATGCCCCGTTGCTCCATGTCCTGTTGCAGCTTGTCTCCACGTATCAATTTTTTGGCCTTGTGCCGGCTCATGGCCCGGCCGCTGCCGTGAGCCGTGGAGTAGAAGGTCTCGGCCCCGCTCTCCAGGCCGACCAGGAGGTAGGAGCCCGTCTCCATGCTCCCGCCGATGATGACGGGCTGCCCCGTCCGGCGGTACCGCTCCGGAAGCCCTTCGAGGCCGGGACCCAAGGCCCGCGTGGCCCCCTTCCGGTGGACCAGGACCTCCTTCGGTTTGCCGTCGATGCGGTGATTCTCCAGTTTGGCCGTATTGTGGGCCACATCATAGACCATGTGCATGCCCAGATCGAGCGGGTCCCGGTGGAAGGTGTCGGCGAAGACCTCGCGGATGCGGTGGAGTATCACCTGCCGGTTGGCAAAGGCCATGTTGATGGCGCAGGTCATCGCGGCAAAGTAGTCTTGCCCATCCCGCGACAGGAATGGCGCGCAGGCGAGTTCCCGGTCGTTCACCCGGATGCCGTACCGGGATTCCATGACCTTCAGAAAGACTTGCAGGTAGTCCGTTGCCACCTGGTGGCCGAATCCCCGGCTCCCGCAGTGGAACATGACGGCAACCTGGTTGGGCATGGTGAAGCCCAGGTTCTTTGCCAGCTCCCCGTCGAAGATGTTTTCGGGCTTGGCAACCTGGATTTCGCAGTAGTGGTTTCCCGATCCGAGCGTCCCGACCTGGTCGAACCCCCGCTCGACGGCCCTCTCGCTGACCTTGCTCGGATCGGCGCCGGGGAAACACCCCCCCTCTTCGGTCAGATCGAGGTCTTCCGGCCAGCCGTAGCCCTTTCGGAGGGCCCACCGGGAACCTTCCGCCATGACGGTCCGAAATTCGCCGTGGGAGAGCTTGATGAACCCGCGGCTCCCGACCCCGCAGTGGATCCACTCGAAGAGGCGATCGACGAGCTCGTGGATGCGGGGCTTGATCTCGTCGTAGGTGAGGTTGGTCAGGACGAGCCGCATGCCGCAGTTGATGTCAAAGCCGATGCCCCCTGGGGAGATAACTCCCGTCTTGGGGTCCATGGCCGCCACGCCGCCGATGGGAAACCCATAGCCCCAGTGGCCGTCCGGCATGCAGAACGCGGACCGGATAATGCCCGGCAGGCAGGCCACGTTGGAGACTTGGTCGAATACCCCGTCATCCATGGCGCGGATCAATTTCTCGGTGGCGTAGATCCGGGCGGGGACCAGCATCCCCTGTTTATAGGAGCGGGGAAGCTCCCATACCGTATCCGACACTTTTTTCAAACCGGCGGGTATCATGGCAGCCTCTCTTTTTAATCAATTTAGGCATGCAAAAGGAATTTGACAAGAAGGTTGGTGCGAATCTCGATGGTATACCGCAGGCAGGAGGGGACTGATAAAAACAGATCTGTCGGCACGATGGCTCCATGCCGACAGATCGAATGCTTCTGAAATCGCCCTATTCGACGGACGTCTTATCTTTTCAGGTGAAATCGCGACCTGCGTGCGGCATTTCCCGCACGCTGCCCTGATTTAGTCTTCATCTGTGAAGATATGCGGATACACCATGCCGAAACTGATAAAGAAGATGATGATCTTCACAGTTTTCATTGCGGTCTTCGCGAACGTCCGTTGTGAAGGAACATGCGGCGTATCTTGAACGGTTTTTGCTGAGCTCATGATAGTTTCTCCTATTTTTTGATAGTTCGACTCATCTTTTCGCCTTATTATTTTTCGCCTTTGTCGGCACGCATTGCGTACCAAATCCACACGCCGATACCCGCGATCATCAGAATCATGACGACGATTCCAAACCATGGACCTTCCATTTCTATTCACCTCCCTTACATATCTAAGCGACAGGACAACCTTGCATTTTTCAGTATTGACGCCGTGCTCCCCTGATCAAGGGTGGATATGCTTTATCTCAGTCAGCAGATCGGGCTTTTCAAATTGGTTTTGGCTGTAGGAACGATAGATGGTTACAACGAAGCGGGGGGCGCCCTGAAACCGTAGGGCAATAGATATATGAAGGAGATCTTAACCGACGATGTCTGATCAATGGAGCGCAAGACGAGAAGCGGTTCCGTCTCGAAGCCGGTGATGGTGGTAATTCCGGTCGTGACATTGTTATCCAAGGAGCTGTAAGGACAGGGGAGGAAGCGAAGTTCATCGCGGAGATCCAGGATGTCCGCGGTGAAAATGGAGCAGACGATTAAAAGGATGGCAACAAAGTATGCCTTCCTTTTCTTAATCGAAGGAGAAAGAAATGTCATGGCCGATTATCTTTCATATTT
>VFSW01002250.1_pt1 | contig 29234 bp, 24 predicted proteins | sample 5358111 | NCBI WGS metagenome assembly VFSW01 (sample SAMN11554181, study PRJNA540505) | mine drainage metagenome | isolation source: sediment from site ElyBrook_90M | place: USA: Ely Copper Mine, Vershire, VT | collected 2017 | reverse complement strand
TGTCCTCGCTTTTGCACTACCGTAACAAACAGATTCCAGATACTTTACAAAATAACAACCCTGCAATCAAGACTTTGCAGCCAAAGTCAAGACCAAGTCTAGACTTAACCAACATGTTTTGAAGACTTTAGATTAAAAACGCACTTAATTAACAAGGGGGGGCCGCAGGACAGACCCAGCCCGAACCCAGAGCTTACGCTCACAGCTCAAGCCCACAGCCGAACCGCAAACCGCAACCCAACAACTATGAGGCAACCGTTTTTCAGCATGGCTCATCTACGCTATCGAAATTCTCTTGTGCGGTAAGCGCCGTATTCTCTTGTGCGGTAAACGCAGTCGCAGTCGGGCCAAACATTCGGGCAAATGTGAAAATTTCCAGCCTATAGAGACCTGACAGGCTTCAGAAGATACCTGTCCTGAAAGGAGACGCATGAAAAACATCAGCAGGATTTCTACTCTGACTCTGGCGACGGCGATGCTGGCTGTGGTCGGCTGCTCCTCGTACTCCGCTCCCACCGTGAGCACCAGTGCCGGTACCACGGCCTATGTTTCCAGCACGGATCCCAACCCCCGAGTTCAGGGGTACTCTACGGCCAGTTCATCGAACACCAGCACCTCCACGGTGAACGGCCCGAGCGGCGACACCTTCATCGGTGTGGCTACGGACGCCAGCGGCAACCTGTATACGGTCGACAGCCACACCGCCAGCGGCAGCACAACCTATACGGTCAATGAGTATGCCGCTGGCTCCAACTCCACTGGCGGGGCTGTCACGGCGACAATGCGCACCTTCACCTCCGCGGCGATCACCACAGCACCGGTGGGCATTACGGTGGACAATTACGGCAATATATTTGTGTCGCTGGCTGGAGGTGTGCTGTTGCGCTTTGCGGCGGGATCTTCCGGTGCGGTATCGCCGTCGGTGACTCTGACTGGTCTGGCCAGCGCCAGTGCCAGCGCAGTGGCAACGGACACGGGTGGCAACCTGTACGCCACAGTTCCCGTCTCGCTGACAGACAGCCACTCCAACATTGCGGTGTTTGCATCCGGCTACGCGTCCGGGACGACTCCAGTGCGTGTAATTATTCCCTCCACCGAGATGGACATTACCGCGCTTGCGGCCGCCAACGGCAACGTCTATGCCACGGGCAAGGACATCAACGGCAACGCTGAGGTGGCCGTCTTTGCGGCCACCGCAACCGGTTCCACCGCGGCGACGACTGTAATCAGTGGCGCAGCCACCACCCTGAAGAGTCCCGGAGCGGTTCAGGTGGATGGCGCGGGCAACATCTTCGTGGGCGATTCATCCACCGGCGCGATCGGAGGCATGGTCATCGTCGACAAATTCGCTTCGTCGGCAACCGGAAATGTTGCGCCAACCACTGCGGTCACGACCTCACAGACAGTGGCTTCCACGTCCGGATTGGCGGTTCACTGATCTTCCGTGTCGCACGAAAATTGAGTACTGTTTCGCTGGATGGGCTGTGCGGGGTTACCGCACAGCCCTTTCTTTCTTCGCACTCGACAGTCGTCGGTAAGCGCGCAGCCGGTTGTCGACTCACAGCTTCAACTCACAACTCACCACTTGTTCTTCTACAATCTCTCCATGAAGTTATCCGATCTGGCCGCTCATCTCGGTGCGACGCTCCAAGGCGGTTCCGACGCCGAAGTCACCTCCGCCGCAGGCATCGAAGAGGCTGGCCCCGGCCAACTCACCTTCGTCGCCAACCCCAAGTACACGCCGCTTGCCCGCACCACCAGGGCGACTGCAGTGCTGGTTGAACCCAGCTTCGGCGAGATCGCCACCGCTACCCTGCGCATCGCCAATCCCTACCTTGCCTTCGCCCACGCCCTCGAGCTTCTCTACCAAGCTCCCACCTACGCCCCCGGCATTCATCCTACCGCCGTCATCGCTCCGACCGCGCAGATCGGCTCCAACGCGCACGTCGGGGCCTATGTCGTCATCGGCGACCACGTCATCCTCGGCGACCACGCAACACTGCTCCCCCACGCAGTGATTTATCCCCACGCGCGGATCGGGAGCCACTTCTTCGCCCACGCCCACGCTGTCGTCCGCGAGCGCTGCCGCCTCGGCGACCACGTCACACTGCAGAACGGGGCAATCGTCGGTGCCGATGGCTTCGGCTTCGCCCACTACGACGCACCCGCGCCCGACGGCCCCGCATGGCACAAGATCCCGCAGACCGGCGTCACCGTCCTCGACGACCACGTCGAGGTCCAGGCCAACTCCACCGTCGACCGTGCCTCCATCGGAGAGACGCGTATCCACACCGGTGCCAAGATCGACAACCTTGTCATGGTTGGCCACGGCTCGTCGGTGGGCGCAAACACACTGCTCTGCTCGCAGGTCGGACTCTCCGGCTCCACGCACGTCGGGAAGAACGTGATCCTCGCCGGTCAGGTCGGTGTCGCTGGCCACCTCACCATCGGCGACGGGGCCATCGCCACCGCGCAGACCGGCATCCCCTCCGACGTCGCCCCCGGAGCAACCGTCAGCGGCTATCCCGCCATCGACAATCGCAAATGGTTGCGCTCGGTCGCTCTCTTCCATCGCCTCCCCGAGATCCTCCGCGAGCTTCGCCAGAAGGCCAGGGAATAATCAGCCGGGGGCAGCCCTTCTCAACCACGTCGTCATTCTGGCGCAGCCATAATCTCTGTATTTGTCCTTGCCGTTGCTTGTTCTTGATCCATCGTATGTCGTTGTTTGTTCGTATCTTCTTTGTCTGGCATATTGAGTTATACTTCCTGAGCCTTTCTGGTTCGCGCAGTGATTTGGCGCAATGAAAGAGGAGAGTTGAGCATGGCTGAATTCTGGAGAGATATTTCGCGGAGAAAGATGCTCAAGTCGAGCACGATGGCGGCCATGGCAGCAGCGATTACGCCGGAATTGCTATACGTTGCGGCTGAGGCGCAGGGCGCGGCAGCAGCGACCGTCGAGCAGTGGGGGATATTCGAGGCTTTCTTTCCAGGCCCCGCGGCAGGAAATCCCTTCGTCGAGGTTGAGTTCGCCGCGACCTTCGAGCAAAGCAGCAAGACTACCTCTGTGACTGGCTTCTACGATGGCGATGGAATCTATCGGGTGCGATTCATGCCCGGTTCAACCGGCCTCTGGACGTATCGCACCAGGAGCAATCGCCCCGAGTTGGATGGCAAGACGGGATCGTTCACCGTGCACGCTCCTGGGGCTGGGAATCGCGGGCCGGTGCGAGTGAAGGACCAGTACCACTTCGTCTACGCCGACGGCACGCCCTATCGCGAGTTGGGGACGACCTGCTACGCGTGGACCAGCCAGCCAAACGCGCTCGAAGAGCAGACGCTGAAGACGCTGGCCAATGCGCCTTTCAACAAGATGCGCATGTGCGTCTTTCCCAAGTGGTTCAACTACAACCATGTCGAACCGCCGCAGTATCCCTTCGTAGGGCAGGCCCCGAATCACTGGGACTTCACCCAGTTCAACCCCGCGTACTTTCAGCATCTGGAGCGGCGCATCGCGCAGTTGGGAACAATGGGGATCGAGGCCGATCTGATCCTCTTCCATCCCTACGACGAGGGCCATTGGGGCTTCGACAACATGGGCGCGGTCAACGACGACCGCTACCTGAGTTATGTGATCGCGCGGCTGGGCGCGTACCGCAACGTCTGGTGGTCGCTGGCCAACGAGTGGGACTACTTCAAAACCAAGAACGAGGCGGACTTCGAGCGCATCGGCGAGACAATCGCCGCCAATGATCCATACAAACATCTCTGCTCGATCCACCAGCAGAAGGTCTTCTTCGATCACTCCAAGCCCTGGATCACCCACGTCAGCGTGCAGAACGACATGCCGGACAACGCGCCGACCTACCTCCGCAAGTGGTCGAAGCCGGTGATCTTCGACGAGTGCCGCTACGAGGGCGACATCCAGGAGAGTTGGGGCGACATCACCTCCGACCGGCTGGTCGGCAACTTCTGGAAGACGCTCGTAGAGGGTGCCTTCTGCGGCCACGGCGAGACCTACCTGAACGCGCGCGAAGAGCTATGGTGGTCGAAGGGAGGCGTGCTGGTGGGGCAGAGCCCAGCGCTCCTGATGTTCTTCAAGCAGATCGTCGATGCGGCTCCAGCGGCGGCAACGGTGCTCGGCAGCAGGAACACCTGGGGGGTCGAGGGTGAGTACTACCTCACCTACCTATGGGATCGTCAACACGCCACGCAGAGCTACCGGCTGCCAGCCGACGGACAGTTCAAGGCAGAGATTATCAATACGCTGGCGATGACAATTACGCCGGTTTCAGGAACGCTCTCGGGCAATGCGTCGATTGTGCTGCCGATCCAGCCCTATCTCGCTATTCGCGTGGTGCGGGTGTGAGCGGTTTCTTCATTACCTTCGAGGGTCTCGACGGCTCCGGCAAGACTACCCAGATGCAGCGCCTCGCCGCCTGGCTCGCCGCCGCAGGCCACAGCGTCGTCACTCTTCGCCAGCCAGGATCGACCGCCCTCGGCGACCGCCTCCGCGCCCTCCTGCTCGACTCCCGCTCCGAGTCCACCCTCGGTGCCATCAGTCCGCTCGCCGAGATGGCCCTCATGTTCGCCGACCGCGCCCAGTCCATCGCCGAGGTCATCGCGCCTGCGCTCGCCGCTGGCTCCATCGTCCTCTGCGACCGCTTCACCGACTCCACCGAAGCCTATCAGGGAGCTGGCCGCCAGCTCGGCAGCGAGCGCGTCGTATCGCTCCACGCCGCCGTCTGCAACGACCTTCAGCCGGACCTGACCCTGCTGCTGCTCCCACCGCTCGAGGTCGCGCTCGCCCGTGCGCGTCGCCGCAATCATAGCCAGACTCTCTCCCAAGCAAAATCGCAGCCGCAACCCGCCGACGAGAACCGCTTCGAGCGCGAGTCCGACGAGTTCTACGCCCGCATCCACGCCGCCTACCGACAGATCGCAACCCGCGATCCCCACCGCGTCCTCACCGTCGCCGACAACCCCACGGGCGATAACTCCATCGACGCCATCGAGCTGCGCATCCGTGCCCTCGTCGCTTCCCGCCTATCGCCTCTGTCTGCACCTCTCCAAAATCTTTGACCTCTTCCCTCCATCTTTCTGGTCCACCTCTGCATCCATTCACTCAGAATCGAATAGACTCAGAATGCGCTATCCATGCACAGTGATCGAAAACACATACAAACGTTGTCGATCGGGTTCAAGATTGATGAATGAGGACATCGGCGACTGCATCGAAAATTCACCGTATGGATAACGTCGCCGTGGCGCTGTGCCCCTTGCACGCAGGACAACAGACCTCAGGAATCTCAGCCATCGACACAGTGCCTGCTGGCCACAAAATTGCACTGCACAGCATCCCAGCAGGCCAAGCGGTCGTAAAGTACGGCTACCCCATCGGCATCGCCACCGCCGACATTCAGCCCGGTCAGCACGTCCACTCGCACAACATGGCCAGCGCCCTCCGCGGCAAGCTGGAGCAGCGGATCTTCCATGCCATGCCCAATTCAGTCGCTTCCTGGGAACGCTCGAATCCATCGCTCGACATCCCGACCTTCGACGGCTTTCGCCGCCCCGATGGCTCCGTCGCCATTCGCAACGAGATCTGGATCGTCAACACCGTCGGCTGCGTCAATCACTCCGCCACGCGCATTGCAGAGCGCGCCACGCGGGAGATCGTCGGCAAGGGCAACTCCATCGATGGAATCTACACCTTCAATCATCCCTTCGGCTGCTCGCAGCTCGGCGAGGACATGGCCTGCACCCAGCGCCTGCTCGCAGGCCTTGCACGCCATCCCAACGCCGCCGCCGTCCTCGTCCTCGGCCTTGGTTGCGAGAACAACCAGATCAGGCTCTTCACCGAGTTCCTCGACAATCCCACCGCGGCCCGCTTCCGTTTCCTCAATGCGCAGGATGTCGAGAATGAGTTGGAGACCGGAGTCCGCCTCATCCACGAACTGGCCGAGTACGTCAGCCAGTTCCTGCGCCAGCCTGTTCCCGCATCCGAACTGGTCCTTGGAATGAAGTGCGGCGGGTCGGATGGACTCTCTGGGATCACCGCGAATCCCCTGGTCGGTCGCGTCGTTGACAAGCTCGCAGCTCTGGGCGGCACCAGCATCCTCACCGAGGTGCCGGAGATGTTCGGGGCGGAAGACGTCCTGCTCGATCGAGCGTTCGACGCCACGATCTCCAAACAGACCATCCATCTGGTCAATCGCTTCCGCGAATACTTCCAGAGCCACAACCAGCCGATCGACGAGAACCCCTCACCCGGCAACAAGGAGGGCGGCATCACCACCCTCGCCGAGAAATCTCTCGGCTGCGTGCAGAAGGGCGGCACCTTCCCCATCAAGCAGGTACTCGACTACGGACAACGCGCAGACCCTGGCCTGGGCGGTATCGCACTGCTGAACGGACCGGGGAACGACGGCGTCTCCGGCTCGGCCCTCAGCGCCGCTGGAGCACACATGGTGCTCTTCACCACCGGACGAGGGACCCCCATGGGCTTTCCCGTTCCCACCATCAAAATCTCCACCAACTCGCCACTCGCCGAGCGCAAGTCCAACTGGATTGACTTCAATGCTGGCCCCATCGCCGACGCTGCCGCCTCCATGGACGAGCTCGCCGATCAACTCTTTCACCTTGTACTCGATGTGGCCTCGGGCCGCACCCACACAAGAAGCGAACGGAACGGGTTCAGAGAAATTTCAATATGGAAAGATGGGGTAACTCTCTAATGCCTACGATGGACGCTGTCGAATTCCCGCGCCTCAACGCCGAGTTCCTGGAAGCTCATCCAGTCCTCTCCTACTCCTTTGCGGAGAAGCGGTTTCCAGAAAAAATCCTACAGTTCGGCGAGGGAGGATTTCTGCGCGGCTTCGTCGACTGGATGGTTCACGGCATGAATCGCAAGGGCCTCTTCGACGGTCGCGTGGTGGTCGTGCAGCCCATCGCGCACGGTCAGGTTGCAACGCTGAATCGCCAGTGCGGGGCCTACACCCTGCTCATGCGAGGCATCGAGGATGGCCATGAGGTCGAGCGGCAACAACTCATTACCTCCATTAGCCGTGGCATCGATCCCTACACAGACTTTCAGGAATACCTCCGCTGCGCATACAATCCCGACCTTCGCTTCATCGTCTCCAACACCACCGAGGCTGGCATCGTCTTCAGCGGCAGGGACCGGCAGACGGACCAGCCGCCAGCTTCCTTTCCCGCCAAGCTCACCCTTCTGCTGCTCGAACGCTACAAAGCATTCCACGGCGACGTCTCCAAAGGGTTCATCCTTCTGCCCTGCGAACTGATCGACCGCAACGGGGACACTCTGAAGAAAACCGTCCTCCAGACTGCCGAGAATTGGGGCCTCGATGCCGCATTCCTTCAGTGGATCGAGGCCGCCAACACCTTCACCAACACGCTCGTCGATCGCATCGTCACCGGCTATCCAAAGGATGACATCGAAGAACTATGGTGCGAGTCGGGCTACCGAGACGATCTCTTCAACACCGCAGAGGTCTTTCACCTCTGGGTCATCGAAGGCCCCGCCTCACTCGCCACCGAGCTGCCGCTGGCACAGGCGGGCTTCAACGTCATCGTCACCGACAGTATGAAGCCCTACCGCGACCGCAAAGTCGGCATCCTCAACGGCGCACACACCAGTGCCGCGCTGGCTGCATATCTCGCGGGCTTCGACTTCGTCGGCGACTGCATGGCCGACCCATCCATCTCCAACTTTATGCAGCGCGCGGTCTACGACGAGATCATCCCCACGCTCACTCTGCCAAAGACGGAGCTGGATCTCTTCGCCGCTGCGGTCTTCGAGCGCTTCAGCAACCCCTTCATCCAGCACTCCCTGCTCAGTATCACGCTCAACTCCGTCGCGAAGTACAAAGCCCGCATCCTGCCTACTCTTGAAAAGTACGTCGCTCTGCGCGGCAGACTCCCCAGACGCCTCACCTTCGCCCTCGCAGCGCTCATCGTCTTCTACCGCGGTACACGGATCGAAGACGGCTCTCTGGTCGGCCACCGTGACGGAAAGGAATACGCCATCAAAGACAACCTCCACATCCTCGAAAAGATGGCCGCCCTCTGGTCCACCTTCGATGGCTCTGTCGCCGCGGTCGGCACCCTCACAGACCAAATCCTTCAGCAGAAGGAGTGGTGGGGCGACGACCTCCGTCAGGTCCCCGGCCTCTCTGCCGCAGTCGTCAAGTACACCAATGCAATCCTCGCTCACGGTATCGACTCGGCAATTGCCGACCTCGGCTGACGCGGCGTCGAAACTGCTGTCGGACGAAATAAATTGGCACCCGCCCTCGAACGCTGGCGGAATCGGAGTCGGCACTCCTACTCCAGGTTCTGCACCTGTTCCCGCGCGCGCTCGATCACAGCCTTCATCTCCAGGCCGAGCGTCGTCAACCGCAACCCGATGCCGGGATCGCCGCCCGTAGTCTTCGAGAGCATGGTGTTGGCCTCGCGGTTCAGCTCCTGTAGCAAAAAGTCGAGCCGCTTGCCGAGTTCTCCGCCGCCCTCCAGCATCTCCACAAAGCTCGCGATGTGCGCTCGCAGCCGCACCAGCTCCTCCTCGATGTCCGTCCGCTCCACCAGCAGCGCCGCCTCGGCCAGCAGCCGCGAGTCTGTCGCTTCGCCGTTGGCCGCATCCCCCCGCAGCAGCTCTCCTATCCGCGTCCGCAGCCGCTCGTAGTGGGCCTCCCGAGCACCCGTACGCAGCTCGGTAGCCTCTTCGGCTAACAACCGCAGCCGCGTCATCGACGCCAGCAGTTCAGCAACCAGCGCCGCGCCTTCCACCGCGCGCACCCGGTTCAACTGGTCGAGCAACGAAGGTGCAAGCGCAAGCACCGCAACTTCCAACGCAGGCCCACGCATCGCGTCCGGCGCACCCTCCGAGCAGAGCACGCCCGGCATCCGCAGCATCTCATTCAGGTTCGGTTCCACGTTGAAGTGGTGCAGCTTCGCCGCCTCGTGAAACACGTTTATATGCGCCGCCAGAAGCTCCCGATTGAGTTGAATCGTCGCCGCCGACTCGTGTACGCGCCGATCCACAAAGAGCGTCACGTCCACATGCCCGCGCTTCACCCGTTCCTTGATCAGTCGTCGCAGCGCGACCTCCAGGGCATCGCAGTCGCCGGGAAGACGCAGGTTGAGATCGAGAAAGCGATGGTTCACGCTCTTCAACGTCAGCGTGAAGGCGGTATCGTCCGCGGTTGCCGACTGCGCGTTCGCGAAGCCGGTCATCGAATAAATGGGGCGCGTATGGTTCGTCACAACTGGCTGCTGTCTCACTGGGTCCTTTCCAAAACCTCTGCCTCGACGGACTCGGACTCGCTGGCCGCGCGACGTTCAAACTCCGACGTGTCGAACTGTAGATTGTAGAGCCGCCGGTAGGTCCCCATCTGCTGCATCAGTTCCTCGTGCGTGCCAATCTCCGTGAAGCGCCCCTCCTCAAGAACTGCGATGCGCGTGGCCTTGCGCACGGTCGACATGCGATGCGCGATCACAAATACGGTGCGGCCCTGCATCAGATTGGCCAACGCCGCCTGCACAAACGCCTCGCTCTCGGTGTCCAGCGCCGAAGTCGCCTCATCCAGAATCAGAATCGGCGCATTCTTCAGAATCGCCCGTGCAACCGCCAACCGCTGCCGTTCGCCACCCGACAGCCGCACCCCCTTCTCTCCGATCATGGTGTCGTATCCGTCCGGCATGCGCAGAATGAAATCATGCGCCAGGGCCATGCGTGCAGCCTCCACCACCCGACCCATCGGCACGTCCGGCTGGCCATACGCAATGTTGTTGCGCACCGTATCGTTGAACAGGATCGTCTCCTGCGTCACCTTGCCGATCTGCTTGCGCAGGCTGGCAATGGTCACGTCGCGCAGATCGTGCCCGTCAATCAGGATGCGCCCGCCCGTCGCGTCGAAGAAGCGCGGGATCAGGTTCACCAGCGACGACTTCCCCGCCCCGCTCGGCCCCACCAGCGCGATCACCTCGCCCCGCTTCACATCCAGATCGATGCCGCGCAGCACTGGCTTCAACTCTCCTTCGCTCTCATACGCAAAGTCCACCTGCTCGAAGCGCACCGAGTCCTTGAAACTCTTCAGCACTGTCGCGCGTCGCTTCTCGCGCACATCGTCCTCGGCGTCCATGAAGCGAAAGATCTCTTCACTCGCTCCCAGCGCCTGCTGAAAGCTGTTGTAGTAGACCGGCATTCGCCGCACCGGATCGTACAGCATGATGACCGCCCCCATAAAGGTGATAAATGTCCCGGCGGTGATTCCATGCAAAATAATATTGCGCCCATAGAGCAGCAGCAGTGCAAGCAGAACTGCGCCCAGTGCGTCCATCAGCGGAGAAGAGATGGCCTGCACCGCGACGGAGCGCATGTTTGCGCTCAGCAGGCGGTCGGACGCGCGACGGAAGCGGTTCATCTCCCAATGCTCCATGCCGAAGGCCTTCACGATCCCATTGCCTGTGATCGTCTCATGCACGATGTTCTGGATCTCCGCCAGTTTGTCCTGTCCGCGCCGCGTGGTCTTGCGCACGCTATGGCCCACCTTGCGCGACGAGAGAACGATGACCGGAACAAATAGCAGCAGAACCCATGCCATCGCCCCTCCCGTGATGACAACCACGCCAATCATCACCACCAGAGTGAAAAACTGCTGTAGAAAATCGCTCAGGATAGCGGCCATGGCGGTCTGCACCCGTTCCACGTCATTGATGAGCGTTGAGATCAGCGTACCCGTGCTATGGCGCTGGAAAAACGCCGTGGATCGGCGAAGCATCGAGTCGTAGAGGTCGTTTCGCAGATCGGTAATCATGCCGAAGCCGACCTTGTTCGCAAGCAAAGTGCCAAGATAGTCGCAGATTGATTTGATGACCGCCGAGCCAACCAGAGCAACCGCAACTACGGTCCACGCGTTGTGAAAATGATGCGGAATAAGGAACTGAAGATCGATCACGCGCTGCGTGTGCGGGATGGGAAAGACCAGCACCTGGTCGGGCGAGGCCTTCGGACTGAGCACATTGTCGATGATCGGCTTGATGAGCAGAACACGCAGCGCAGCCATCGCGGCGAACACCGCCATCGACACCACTGACGCAAGCGAATAAAGCGCGTACGGACGCGCATACAGAAGCAATCGCCAGATGCGCTTCATGCGGCCAACCCCCGGTTGATCTCGCGGTTCACAGGCATCAGGCTATTCTATTGGTTTTTTGCAAAAGCAGTGACATCGCAGTGGTTGAAATGCGAAGGAACGCGTGCCTCAGCGCGGCATGTCGCGGTGCGACGCCTTCACCCGGTAGCCTTCTGCCGTCAGCCGCTTCTTCATCTCTTCCGCAATGAACACCGATCGGTGCTGCCCCCCGGTACAGCCGAAGGCCACCGTCAGGTAGCTCTTGCCTTCCTCAATGTAGTGTGGCAGCAGGAAGCGCAGCATCTCCGTCGCTTTGTCCAGAAACTCCTGCGTCTGGGGAAACTGTCGAATATACTTCGCAACCTTCGGATGGCGACCGGTTAGCTTGCGAAACTCCGGCACAAAATGTGGATTGGGTAGAAAACGCACATCGAAGACAAGATCGGCGTCGGAAGGAACGCCATTCTTGAACCCAAAGCTGGTCGAAGAAATCGTCAGGCCGCGATCGTCCGCTGCACGCGCAAACTGAGCGTTGATGTGCGCGCGCAGCTCATGCACATTGAACTTGGTCGTGTCCAGCACGATGTCGGCAACCTTGCGCACCGGATCCAGCCGCTTGCGTTCCGCGCGAATGCCATGCACCACCGTCTCGCCGCGTCCCATCGGATGCGGTCGTCGCGTCTCGGAGAATCTGCGGACAAGCGAGTCTTCGCTGGCCTCCAGAAAAACCACGCGGGTTGGCAGCACAGCACGCACCTGCTTCAGAATCGCGGGAAACCGTTCTAGCCGTATCCCCTCGCGAACATCCACCACCAATGCCGCTCGCTCAATCTCCACCAACTGACGGACCAGATCGGCAAAGCGGGGAACAAGCTCCAGCGGCAGATTGTCCACCGAGTAGTAGCCGAGGTCCTCGAACGCCTTCAGCGCAGAGCCTTTGCCAGAGCCTGACATGCCAGTCAGGATCACCAGCTCGCCGTCAGCCGCGCGGCCGGCCTTCTCGAATACAGGTTCTGCCGTCTTTGCAACGCGCCTCGCTGCCATGCTGAAATCCTAGCACCCCTCCGCTTGTTGCATGCACTCCGCAAGCCGCTTCACGCCGCTTCGCGCTCCGTCCTCATCGGAGGAGCAATCGCCTGTGGCACGGTTGCAGTCGAATCGGACGCAAAGAATTCATGGCGCGCCTTTCCATTGCCCTTAGCCCGATACATCGCCACGTCCGCATCCCGCAGAATCTCCTCGACGTCGTTGTACTCCTTGGACCCCAGTGCGATGCCGATGCTGGCGGAGACGCAGACCTCCGCTGGACCAATATCAACCGACCGCTGCAACTCCATCTGAATCCGTCTCGCCAGACCGTCGATGTCCTCCATGCTGCCAGCCTCGTCCAGCACCAACGCAAACTCATCCCCGCCAAAGCGTGCGATCGTGTCCTGTGGTCGCAGACAAGCCCGCAGGCGTTCGCTGACTGTGAGCAGAAGCGTGTCGCCCGCCGCGTGGCCCCAGGTGTCGTTCACCTGCTTGAAGCGGTCCAGATCGAGAAAAATAACCGCAAAATTGCGGTCCGGTCGGCGCCGCAGACGGGCCAGGGTCAGCGTCAGACGGTCCAGAAACAACACCCGGTTGGCAAGCCCAGTCAGCGGGTCGTGCAGCGCCGAATGCTGCAATTTGGCCTGCATCTGCTTCTCCTGACGAATATCGCGGTACGTCACCGACAGGCCAGCCCTGCCAGCCCCCAGCCGAACCTGCGTCACGACCACAGACACGTCCACATCTTCGCCCGAACAGGTTCGCCGTACCGTCTCCATCGCAGCCCGTCCCTCCTCCTCGACCATGTGTTTCAACATCTCGGTCTCGTGGTATCGGCCTTCCGGCACAACCAGATCCTGCAAACTGCTTCCAAGACAGACATCGAGTGGATATCCAAAGATGCGTACAAACTCGCGATTGGCAAGCAAAATCCGGTCCTTCTGAAGAATAACCATGGCCTCGGGAGCAGAGTCGAAGAGGTCTTCCAAAAAAGTGGACTCTCTCTTGTTATTGCCCCCTGTGATCGCGTCCGTAGAGCCGCCCACAGGCTCCATCAACAGCACCAGCCGTACCCCTTCCCCAGCAGCCGCGTAGGCCTGAACCACGCCCGCAACCATCGCCGAAGGGCCACCGGCGGGGGGAGTAAGAAGACACTCGAAGCGCTGCCGACGCGTAGCATCGGCCCCAGAATGGACTTTAGGATAGGCCCCCAGTAAAACCTGGTCGGTTTGCACCTTTTCACTGGTTCCAATAAAACTTCGCGCCAGATCGTTGGCCGCCGCAATCTCATCGCCTGCTTCGAGAAAGGCCATCAAAGGCAGCGATTCCAGCCACTCGTTCGCAGTACCGAAAGGGCCAACATCGCCCGAAGAAGATGCAAATGATCGTCCAGGCGCGGACAGAGGAGCGACTGAGCGCATCGCACCCTCACACTCCATTGCCCCATTCAACTGGATGGCGGCACTCATTGGTTGTTCTCCTGCGTCCCCTATCGGCAGTACAGAAAACACCGTTAGCCCGAAGAGAAAAACGCTGTCCACAAGGATCGCGGACAGCGTCAATTTCAATCGGTATATCAGCTACTTACAGCCTGAATAAGCCGTTCGTCTTTGTCCTTCGAACAGGCAGCTCGTCCTTGTCATCCCGCAGCACTTTTTGCCATTCCGAAGCGAAGCGTAGGAATCTGTTTTTGCTTGTTGCACGACGGTTTACCCCCTTCGGGAACGCTTTTTCCAGCCCCAAATCTCACAGACCGATCCAGAGCTTCCAAGCCTCCAGTTCACGGGTTCACTGCAACCGCGCCCGAGACATCTCCGTCTTCTTCCGCCGTCTCTTCCGACCGCGGATGGCGCAGAATCGTTGACATCCTCTGGTTCTGGCGGATCGCCTTCTGCTCCAGCTTCGCCAGCGCATCGTGCAGCGCCGTCGTCATCTCTGCGGACTCGCTGGAAGCCACCATGCTCTGGCTCCCCTGGTTCACCGTGACCTCCGCGATCATCCGGTACTTGTCCACCGTCAGCACAACGTGCGCGGTCGCACCTTTGCCGACAATCTTCTTGACCCGTTTCAGCCCGACTTCGGCAAGGTCCTTGTATTTTTGCGTGACGACCGTCTGTCTTCCCGTGTACTCGATAACCATGCATTCACCTCATTCGTTCCCTGTACTCTGCTTGGATGCATCCCTTGTCATATACGACTCGTTACTCCCAATACGACCCACTGCCCCCTCGCGTCAACGCACACGGCGCTGATGCGTACTCGGAATCTGCATGTCTTCGCGGTACTTGGCCACCGTCCTGCGCGTCACCCGGATGCCCTGGCGCTGCAACTCCACCGCAATCTGGTCGTCGGTCAGCGGCTTGCGGGGGTCTTCGTCCTCGATCAGCTTCTTGACCCTGCGCTTCAGCAGAACCAGCGGCAGGTCGCCGCCCTCCGGCCCATTCACCCCCTCGGTAAAAAAGTAGCGAAGCTCGTAGACTCCCTGCGATGTATGCACATACTTGTTGGCCACCGCACGGCTTACCGTCGAAGGGTGTACGCCGATCTCCTCGGCCACCTCCTTGATCATCATCGGCTTCAGGCCCTGCTCGCCGCGCTCCAGAAACTCCGTCTGCCGGCGCACGATCGCCTCGCAGGTGCGCACAATCGTGTTCTTTCGCTGCTCAATGTTGCGCAGCAGTTGGATCGCGGACTTGTAACGCTCTTTGACGTACTCTCGTACATCCTTCTCTGTCTGCTTCTCGCGCAGCATCTTGCGGTAGGCGCGACTCAGGCGAAGTGTGGGCATGTCCTCCTCATTCATCAGAACGACATACTCCCCGTCGCGCTTGACGAACGCTACGTCAGGCTCGATCAGCCGCGTCGCGCTCAGGTTGTAGCGCTGACCGGGGCGGGGGTCGAGTGTGCGAATGAAGTCCACCGCCGCCTGCACCTCCTCCGCGGTCCCTCCGCAACTGCGCGTCAACTCGCGCATGTCCTTCTTCTGGAGCAATGAAAGGTGTTTCGCAATAATGCGGATGGCCACCGCAAACAGATCGCACTCTCTCTCTGCACACCGTACTTCATCGTTCCCTGCGCCATTGCGAGACGTCGCGCCGTTGACCGTCTCCTGTCCAGAATGAGTTGCACGCATGGGAAACGCCGTGTCGCGACGTCCATTTGCCGCATCGTCTCTCGCAAGTTCGCGCGCAGGACTCTCATTGCGATGAATCGTCCGGGCGTCGGTGCGCCGCAACACCAACTCCGCCTCCCGACGTTGCGCTGCAATCTGGATCATCAGGCATTCGCGCAGATCGCGCGCACCCACCCCCAACGGATCCAGATTGTTGATGATCGCACACGCCTGTTGTACGGTCGCCAGTGCCGCCGCAGACTCGCGGGAGTCGCCCGCAATGCTGAAACTTCTCGCCTCGCCAGCCTGAACTGCCTCAAGCCCCGGTGCTGTAACCGCGTGAATTCTCTCCCCTACAGACCGGTTCTTTGCCCCGCGCTCAAACGGGATCGGCTCGACGCGCGCGGGTCTTCGGGCCTCCAGCAGCGCTTGCACCAACTCCTCGTCGGTTGCCGTCAGGTACCCGTCCTCGTTCAGATTGCCAACCACCAGCTTCGTAGCCAGACGCACCTCGTCATCCAGATTCATCGAACCTAACTGCCATTCCAGATGATCGGTCAGCGTACTCGGTTGCGACAGAAAGTTCTCAAACGAAGGCCGGTCGTACTCCTCGAAGCTGGATGCGGTGCGAAATCCGGGGTCCAGATACTCCTGAAAGTAGCTACCAAAATCGATCTCGTCGAACGGATCTTTTTCTACCCGTCCGTGCTCATTCGCGACTTCCTCGGCAGACCGCTCGCGCTCCGCCGCGCGCCCTGCCATCTCCTCGATCGGGACGGCAGACTCCTCAACCTCCTCCAGCACCGGGTTCTCCACCACCTCGGTGTTGATCATCTCCTTCAGTTCCAGCTTGTTCAGCGCCAGCACGCTGACCATCTGCACCAGTCCGGGGGTCAGCACCTGGCGCTGAGAGACTCTCAGATGTAGTTTCGTCTGTAGCAATCTTTCAACCTCATTCCGATTCATCGCTCCACGCTCTTCGCATGAAGGGTATCGATCGCCGGACGGATGACGGTTCGTCGCCAGCCGAACAACTTGGCCACAGTCTACACGCCGCGCAACATTCGTGCTGAGTGTAGAATTCTTGCCTCCGCGGACGCGGACCGCAATCTCTCCCTCAGTCCCTCTTGATGCAGGCAATGTGGCGATGGATGCAATCGCACCGCGCGCACCCTCGCCCATGCAAAAGCCGTTCTCACGCGAGCGATAGCATTTTTACCTTGTTGGAGAGATCGTTGCATCGTCATTCTCCGCGTGAATTGTCATCCTGAGCGGAATTGTCATCCTGAGCGCAGCACCCACTAAAAATTGTCATTCTGAGCGCAGCGAAGAATCCCCGTATTTTGTTCGAGGGCATCCCTCTACACCATCGAGGAAACGCTCTAACCCATGGAAAACTTTTCACCCAGATAGATACGCCTCACCTCAGTGTCACGCCCAAGCTCGGCAGGCGTTCCCGCGCGAAAAATCTTCCCCTCGTTGATGATGTACGCGCGGTCGGTCACCGACAGGGTCTCGCGAACATTGTGGTCGGTCACCAGTACTCCGATCCCGTTCTTCTTCAGAGCGAAGATAACCTCCTGTATCTCCAGCACGGCGATCGGATCGATCCCAGAGAACGGCTCGTCGAGCAGGATGAACGCTGGCTCGATGGCCAGGCAGCGTGCGATCTCCACTCTCCGTCGCTCGCCACCGCTCAGCGCATAGCCCATGGTCTTGCGTACATGGCCAAGACTGAACTGCGCGATCAACTTCTCAGTCCGTGTGCGCCGCTGTTCCCGGCTCAACGGTTGCGCCTCCAGTACCGCCAGAATATTCTCCTCCACCGTCAGCTTGCGAAAGACAGAAGGCTCCTGCGGCAGATAGCTGATGCCGTACTGTCGAGCGCGAAGATACATCGGCAGTCGCGTGATGTCGTCGCCGTCGGCCAGGATTCGGCCCACGTCCGGACGCACAAGCCCGACGATCATGTAGAAGCTCGTCGTCTTGCCCGCGCCGTTCGGCCCCAGCAGCCCGACTACCTCGCCCTGCGCAATCTGTATGTTGACGCCGCGCACCACCTGCCGTCCAGCGTAGGCCTTGCCAATCTCTTCCGTCTCCAGCGTCCGCATCGCGCTCCCTACTTCCTCTTCCCCATCGTCGCATCTTTACCCGCGTGTGTCTCCGTCCTCACCCGTTGGCCCGCCGCCGCACCGGTCGCTCCCGGCGCCACATCCGAGACCACAACATGATCGTCGCCCGAATTGAATGACAATGCCGCACCCGTAATCGTTCCGCGCGCCGCATCGACCAGCTTCGCCTGGGCCTTGCCCTCGCCTGTCAACACAAAGAGGCGATCGCTCGCCGTATACACCAGTCGCTCGCCAGTAGCGCGGCGTCCCGACTGCTCAATCTCAATCTGTCCCGTCGCCACCATACGCTCCACGTTCCCCGCAAGTGAAGGGGCCGCATCTCCCACATGCGAAGCAGTTGCCGCTGTACCGCTGTTCGCCGCTGTAGTCTGCCGTAGGAAGACCGCAGCCTCGTTCGCGCGGATTGTTCCGTCCACCGTCTCCACACGGACCCCGCCAGTAAACTCAGCCCGATGCAGGTTCCCCGAGTAGGTCAGCCCCCTGCTTGCAATGCGCATCACCTCCGGCGCTGGCGTACCCGACGGAGTCGCGCCTGCCTTCGCCGCACCGGGCCGGGCCTTCCCCGCGCTGACCAGGATCGTATGCACCGGATCTGCCAGTGCAACTGCGGCAGATTCTCCCGCCAACATCTCCCCGCGCGCAACCAGCCGCTGCTGCGCGCGCGCAAGCTCGATCACCGGGGCCTGCACCTGCGATCCACCCTGCCACATCCGCACCGGACTGCCGTGGAATGTGGCGACGCCGGTCGCATGGATCAGCTCGGCCCGCTCCGCAAGAATATGGGCTGGCTCGCTTTGTCCCATACCAGTCTGCGAAGAATTGTCCTGCGCGGAGTTCACCTTGACCGCGCCAACCGCCCGGGCATCGCCCGTTTCGCGATCCAGCGCAACCTGGTTCGCCCACAGCGCGCTGTCCGCATCGCTCATCTGTACGCCGCCGGTCAACGTAATACGGTTCAGATCGCCGTCGTACACCGCCTGGTCCGCGGTCGCGCGTTCCACATCCTGCTGCGCACTTCCTCGCCCGTTCGTCTTCGCTGCACCCTTGCCCCCACTCTCCGACGGCGCGCGCCGCAGCAGTGTCACATGCCCCTGCTGGATTGCGCTCTGTAGATCGTCCACGTCCTCTGCGCTCTTCGCAGTTCCGGCAGCCCTGTGCGACGAACGGCCCACCGCAGCAGCCGCGGCGCTCGAAGCAGTCTGCAAAGAATTCCCCGACCGGAACTTCGCATTCAGCGTATCGCCACTGCTTATCTGCTCGGTCCCATCCGAAGCCACTTCATGCAGCAACGTATGCCCCCGAGCCGCAACAGTTTCCAGGCGCGGCTGCCTCGCATTGCCTCCGTCGATCAGATGGGCCTTGATATCGTCCGCCGACAGCTCCGTCGTTCCCTCGCCGCGAGTGTTCGCCAGACTCCCGTTGTTCTTCTCCGTCAGACGCGCACTCCCTGTCGCCTGCACATCCCGTAACTGCGACCTCCCCGCACCCGTCGGACGCAGCGCAGCCTCGACCCGCGCTGCGGTCAGATCGCGCGTGCTCCACGGCTCCCTGGCCGCCACCGTCGCCCGCGTCCGTTCGGTGATATGGATCGCACCGGTAAATACCGCCTGCTTCATCTGTCCCTGCGCATCGAAGGCAATCGTCGTTGCATCCGCCTGTCCCCTCACCTGACGCAACGGCTGCTCAGACGTGTACAGGACGCCTCCTGCCAGCACCGCCGACTCAGGCCGACTCTTCGAATTCAACACAACATCCGCCCGCTGCGAGACCGCCGTCGCGCCGTTCGCCTCGGTCGTCACATTGCCCTGTGCTTCCACCCGCGCCAGCGTCCCATCGGGCCGCGTATGTAGCGTCGCATGGTCCGCCTGCACCGTCTGCCCCTGCGAGACGTACTTCGCGTGAGTGAGAAAATCCTCCTGATTGCGGTTGTCGAGATAGGCCGTCGAAGCCGTCACCACCACCGCCCGCTTGTCCACAACTCCGCTCATCTGAACCGCGGAGTGCAACATCAGAACGCCGGAGTCTCTGCTGTAGTCCGCCCCTGTCGCATGGCCCGCCATCGCCCCGGATTGAAACTCTATGGACTCGCTGGTCGCCGCTACGCCCAGCTTCTCCATATACACCAGCCCGCTCGTGGTTACATGCAGCACCTTCGCATCGAGAGGTTCCTCGTGCGCCGCGCAGACCGAAGCTTTGCCCCCCACCAGGGTCACACTCCCCTCGTTTGCCGAAGGTCCACTCGCAGCGCCGCCCACCGCGTCGCCCACCTTCAGGTCGAGATGCACCACCCCCGTAGCGCGCACCACCCCCCCCTTCTCGTCGTACTCAAACTCGTCGCCGTAGATGCAGTCGTTACGGTCCTGTTTCTCTCCGTACAGAGCAATCGACACATCATGCAGCGCAATCGTGCGGTCGGTGTGCTCCAACGCCTTCGCCGCATGAATGGTGAACACCGTCTTGCCCTGTAGCGACTGCGAGTAGGTATACCCGTCCGTCTCGCGCACAATGTCCACGCCAAGCCGGTTCGGCAGCGCGAATCGGTGATGCGACACGGAGCGCGCATACACCAGAAAAGCAGCGATCACCAGCAGCAGGAACCCCGCGCTCCCCAGCAGCCAAATCCTCAGCCTTTCTACCCGATTGCGCATCCGTCCGCCCTGTCCATCTTCCGTCTCACCCGCGGATCATCTCAGAAAAACGTTCGCGCTCAAAATAAACTGTGCGCCCGCAGGCACCCTGTAAGCGTTGCCTGTCCCTATACACCCTCCGACGCGCCTGCACCCTTCGCAATCAGCCGTGTCGTAGAAAACCCCTCGACAATAGGCACGATCTTCACCTGTCCGCCCCAGGCCATAACTTCGCTGGCGCCAACCACGGTCTCCACTACATAGTCGCCGCCTTTGACAATGACGTCGGGTCGCGCCTCCACGATGACCTGTAGCGGAGTTGGCTCGCCGAAGATCACCACTGCATCGACCGCAGCCAGCGCGGCCAAGACACGCGCCCGTTCCCGCTCCCCCACAATCGGACGACCGGCCCCCTTCAGCGCACCCACCGACGCGTCGCTGTTGATGGCCACAACCAGCCGGTCGCCGAATCGCCGCGCCTCTTCCAGAACCGTGATGTGGCCAATGTGCAACAGGTCGAAACATCCGTTGGTGAAGACGACGCGCTCGCCGTTGGCCTTCCACAGTGCAGTGCGTTGCACCAACTCCTCGCGCGTCAGCACCTTGTCCGCGCCATACAGGGCGATCTGCGGAGCCAGCGCGGCCAGCAGCTCGTGCCGCTCCACCGGAACCGTGCCCACCTTGCCAACCACAATTCCGGCGGCCATATTGGCCAGCTCGACGGCAGTCTCCGGTTTCAGCCCAGAGGCCAGACACAGCGCCAGTACGGCGATCACCGTGTCCCCTGCGCCGGAGACGTCGAAGACCTGGCGCGCCACGGCCGGGTCCAGAAAGCGGTTGCCGGGACGCAGCAGCGCAATGCCCTTCTCGCCCAGCGTCGCAATCAGGAACTCAATGCCCAGCTCTGGCACCAGGGCCTCGGCGGCATCCAACAGTGGCTTCAGCGCGTGCCCGTCCAGATGCACCGCCGCGGACAGCTCACTCAGATTGGGACAGATGGTGGTAGCTCCACGGTAGCGCGAGAAGTCTGCATTCTTGGGATCGACCAGCACAGGAATCCCCAGCCCGCGTGCAGCCTGAAGGATCGTCTGGCAGACCTCCGGCTGGAGCACTCCCTTGGCGTAGTCGGAGAGCACCACGGCATCGCATCCCGGCAACCGCTGCAATATGCTCTCCGTCAAGCGAGCGTAGTCTCCCGGCGACCGCGCGCCAGACCGTTCGCTGTCCAGACGCAGCATCTGTTGCCGTCCACTCAGAATGCGCTGCTTCGTAATCGTTGGAAAGCCCTCGGCAATGGCAAACTGGGTCACGATCCCGTTCAACCGCAGAGCTTCCGCCAACAAACGCGCATCCTCGTCGTCTCCGGTAAACCCAACCACCTCAGTCTGCGCGCCCAGCCGTCTCAGGTTCATGGCTACGTTGGCCGCACCGCCCGGCTGATGGCTCTGGTGAGTCGCTCGCACCACAGGCACCGGGGCCTCCGGCGAGATTCGCCCCACCTCGCCCCAGATGTACTTGTCCAGCATCACGTCGCCCACCACCAGCAATCGCTTGGCAGCCCAGTTGTGCTCTATCTCCTGAATCGCTTCTTGCAGTTGCTCGATCATCGTTCCCTCACAACCGGCGCGGCGGCAATCTGTAAAACCGTGGCACCTTCCCCATCCGCGGTGCCAATACAGTCCATCTCGATCCAGTCGCACAACAAGTGTCCGGCCAGAATGTGCGCCTCCTGAATCCGCGCCGTGTCCGTCGACGCAACAGCGAACAGATGGTCGGCCAGCCGGGCCATTCGCCCGCCTCCAGCGCCGCTGAAGGCCACTGTCTTCAGTCCGTGACTGCGGGCCGTATCCAGTGCGACCACAACGTTGTGGCTATTGCCGGAGGTGGAGATGCCCACCAACAGATCGCCCTCCACGCCCAACGCCTCCACTTGGCGCGAAAAAACCGCCTCGTAGCCATAGTCGTTGGCGATCGACGTCAACGCCGAGCTGTCCGTAGTTAGCGCCAGCGACGCCAACCCACGGCGTTCGCGACGAAACCGCCCCACCAACTCCGCCGCCAGATGCTGCGAGTCGCCCGCGCTGCCACCATTGCCGCACCACAGAATCTTTCCGCCAGCGCGCAGCGTGGCCGTCATCGCCCGTGCAATCGACTCCAGCACTGGCTGCTGCGCCGCCACCTGGCGCACCACCTCCAGATGTTCCGCAATGGCCGCACCGAAGATGCTTTCAGCATCAGGTCTCTGAGACATGGTTCCCCCCGCTCTCCTTACTTCTGCTCGCAAAACCTGCTCCACACCTCAGATGCGGACAAGGCTATTGCTATCATAGCGGGGTGCCCGACTCCGTAAACAGATTTTCATCCCGCACCCTGCACACCGTCTTTCTGGACCGCGACGGAGTCCTCAACCGGAAGAAGCCGGAGGGCTGCTATGTCACTTCCTGGAGCGAGTTTCACACACTTCCCGGAGTCCCTCAGGCAATCGCCCACTTCAACCGCGCAGGGTTGCGAGTCATCGTCGTCTCCAACCAGCGCGGAATCGCCCTCGGCCTCTACTCCGCCGAGGATGTGCGCCAGATTCACGCCGCATTCCAAAACCATCTACAGTCACAAGGCGCGCACATTGACGCCTTCTACTTCTGCCCTCACGACAAGCAGCAGTGCAACTGCCGCAAGCCGCTTCCCGGCCTCTTCCAACAGGCCCGCGCAGACTTCCCCCAGATCGATGCCGCTTCCAGCATCATGATCGGAGACTCGTTCTCCGACATCGAGTTCGGTCGCCGCCTTGGCATGTTGACTCTCTTCCTCGAAGGCGACCCCCAACACCAGAAACCCGGTGCCGAAGCCGCCGGTCAAATTGCCGACCTCCGCTTCCCCTCCCTGCTCGATGCCACAAACGCTCTGCTCGCCTCGGTCAACCCATCGGCCTGACCGGTACCACGGACAGACTCCTACTCCCCAATCGCCCGTAGCGTCGCGAAGGTCTGCGCAACCCCCTCTTCCAGCGAAGTCATCGCTAGGTCGCACCCCAACTCCCGCAGCCCCGTCAGGTCCGCCTCCGTAAAGTGCTGATAGCGGCCCTCCAGGTCGGCGGGAAACGGGATGTACTCGATGGCAGCCTCTCCATGCACCGCCATCAGCGCCCGCGCTACATCGTTGAAGCTGCGGCTCACGCCCGACCCCGCATTCACCACCCCGCGATACACTCTCGCCTTCTCGCCGGCCTTCGGCGCATACGGCCCAATCTGCGCAAAGAACAGATTGAGCCGCGCCAGGTCGCGGACGTATACAAAGTCCCGCCGTTGCTCCCCATCGCCGTATCCTCCACTACCGGCAAACAGTCGAACCCTGCCCGTCTCCTTCATCTGCTTGCTGAAGTGATGGATCACCGAAGCCATCCGTCCCTTGTGCTGCTCGCGCGGCCCATACACGTTGAAGTAGCGAAGCCCCACCGCCGTCGTCGCCACACCGCCCAATGAAAGCCGGTTGCGCAGGTAGTGGTCGAAGGTCAGTTTGGAGAACCCATAGACGTTCAGCGGCCGCTCGTTCTCCAGCGTCGGCGTGAAGTGTCCCGCCCCGGAGAGCCCGTAGACCGCCGCCGTCGATGCATAGACCAGCGGCGCGCCCTGACGCGTCGCAAACCCCAGCACCTCTTTGCTGTACTGGAAGTTGTTGTCCATCATGTACACGCCGTCGTCCTCCAGCGTGTTGGAGCAGGCTCCCTGGTGCAGGATGGCCTCGATCTTCCCGCCCCCCAGTGCATCCTCCGCAATCGCGCGGCGGAACTCCCTCTTGTCCATGTAGTCCACATAGCGCGCCCCACGCAGGTTCTCGAACTTCCGGGCGTTGGACAGGTTGTCCACCACCAGGATGTCGCTGATGCCGTGCGCATTGAGCTCATGCACCAAGTTGCTGCCGATAAACCCCGCGCCGCCAGTGACAATCAACATAGGAAACAGGCCTCCTTGCCTTCAACTCAGAATATTCATCGCCGTACCCAGAACGCGTCCGACGACCTGCTCCATCTCCTCAACGTCGCCTTTGGGCGACAGCCGCAAAAAAACTCTCGTACGCTGGAATAATCGTGGCAGAATCGAACCGTCTGGCGTTGCGAAAGCCCGCCTCGCGAAGAAGAGCAAGGCCATCGATATCCGAGGCAATCGACGCTGCCGCTGCCGACTCGTCCGACGGATCGATGTAAAGGGCCGCCGAACCGGCCACCTCGGTCATGGGAAAGCGATTGGACGTGATGACCGGGCAGCCGCAGCTTTGCGCCTCGATCAGTGGCCAGCCAAATCCTTCATGCAGCGACGGGAACAGCAGAGCGGTCGCGCCTGTGTAAAGCGCTCGAAGATCCTCGTCGGATGGGCCGACGACTTCGATCACGCTGCCCTTCGCTAGATTTGCGGCGACGAATTCGCGCATCTTCTCGGTCAACGGCTGGCCCGCCATCACCAGACGCAGCGCAGGAGTGCCAGAGTCGCGAAGTCGCTCGCACAGCAGCCTAAAGATGCGCAAAACCCCAAACCGGTTCTTATACCATATCTCCCCGCCAACATGAATCAGATACCGTTCCCCCGCCACGATGCCAAGCTGTTTGCGCAGTCGCAGAACGCTCCCCTCCGTTGCCGGTGACTCGTAGGCGGGGTTCAGCGCATTTTCAATCACCGTTACCCGCTGGCTTGCTCCGCCACGGATCGCAGCCAGTTCGCGCGCCGTATGCGCCGAGACGCAAAGCACATCGCGCGCCTCTGCGAGATGCTTCAGAATCCAGCGTTGCTGTATCTTCCCCGAGTAGGATATTTTCTGCCCCGCATAGTGTCCCATGGCAGATTTGATCGCCAGCAGGTCGTGACAGGTAATGCTTGCAGGACAGATGCCTGTATGCGCCAGATACATGGAGTTGGAATGGTCGCACACATGAACAAGGTCGAAGTCCTTGACGCACCTGCGCAGCCTGTATGGAAAAAAAATGTACTTGTCTATATAGCCAAGCCACTTGCGCAGGGTCGGTTGTGCAACCAGATCGCCAACAGTCGTTCGGGGCTGAATCATCTCGACCTGATGGCCGCGAAGAACCATCTGCCGACGCAGACTCTCCGCATAACGGAGCATGCTCGCTTGGTTGTCCAATGCGTAGTTCCCTACAAGCAGTATCCGCATGATCGTTGCATCCAACCATAGCAAAATACTCTACCTTTGTAACCGTGCCCGTTCGGCTGCTACAGTTGGAAGGGCTTGCCGTACGCAGCATCACCGTCCATGCTATCCGCTCTCCAAATCACGCGTCTGCACGACAAAGCCACCCTGCTCTGGCATCAGGGCCCCTCCGCGCCGCCCGCCCCCTCGCCCACCGCATCCCTCCTCGAACTCGCGCTCGCTCATCACCGCGCCAACTTCGACCTCTGGCACCAGGAGGACAAGGCCCGTGAGCCGGATGCCTCCGACGCCCGCATCGCTGCCGTCAAACGCTCCATCGACGTACTCAACCAGACCCGCAACGACCTCGTCGAAGCCATGGACCGCGTGCTCCTCGACACCGCCGGAACCCAGGACCCCGCCGCGCCGCTCCACTCCGAATCCCCTGGCCTCATCCTCGACCGCCTCTCCATCCTCGCCCTCAAGCTCTACCACACCGCCGAGCAGACCCAGCGCGCCTCAGCCTCCGAAGCCCATCGTCAGCGCAATCTCGCGCGCCTCGACCTGCTCCGCGAGCAGCGCAACGACCTCGCCGCCTGCCTCGACACGCTCTGGCAAGAGGTCCTCGCCGGGAAACGCCGTTTCAAACTCTACCGCCAATTGAAGATGTACAACGATCCCGACCTCAATCCCGCAATCTACGGCCACAAATCCGACGCATAATCCCTCCCCCCAAGTAGACTGAGTTGACCTTCTCGCCTAGGATGCGTATAAAACCGGAACATACCTAGCCGATAAAGATGGATACCGTCAGACAGGTTCCGTCGGCAGTATATGTGCAGCAGTAGAGCAAGTCGCAACCGGACAGAGGACGGTCTGCCCGCAACCTATACGCCACGCACCGCACAACGCTATCCACCGATCGTTCAGCAATTGCACTCCGCAGACAGGAACCGCACAGCCCAATGAAGACCCCACCTCCCTCCACCGTCAAACGTCCGCGCACCCTCGCCGGAGTCGCCCCCGCATCCGCCAACAGCTCCCGCGCCCACGCCCTCGCCCAATACGAGGCCGCGCTCCGCCTGATGCAGCAGGGAAAGTTCGACAAAGCCTGCACCGCATTCCAGCAACTGCTCGCCTCCAGCCCCGCCGACCTCGCCGAGCGTATCCGCATGTACATCAACGCCTGCGCCCAGCAGAGCACAAAGGGAAAAGCCTCCTTCCTCTCCGGCGAGGAACGGTACGACTACGCCATCTCCCTGCTCAACGACGGCAACTACGAGGACGCTCGCACCCAGCTCAATCGGATCGTCGCCGAGAGCGACAGCGCAGACTATGCCTTCTACGGCCTCGCAGTCCTCGCCAGCATGACCGGAGATACCCACGCCTGCCTCGAACACCTCACCGAGGCCATCCGCCTCAACCCCAGAAACCGCATCCAGGCGCGCGCCGACGCCGACTTCCAAGACATGGCCGACGACCCCCGCTTCACCGAACTCCTCTATCCAGAGGTTTAACTCTCCCCGCGTATGTACCTGAAAAATAAAATATAACCAGCGAATCATCCGATTCTAATTATGGGCTGATCTGGATCTTCCTCCCGAAGAAAAACCCAGATCAGCCCCTAATTAATGCTTGACACTGGCTGCTCCATTCGCATAGCGTCATCCGGTGTCGCAAATGGCGATAACGATAGCTACAAAAATCAGATTATAGATAACGCTAATTAGCAATTAAAACAGCAATTAAGTGAAGGTAACGTTATTTATTAGGTAACGATAGTTGCTCGGATTCCAAGGAAGAAAATTCAATCGTTGAAGACGGTTAGGAGCCTTAAATGAACAGAAATAATGTGTCTGCACTCCAAGTATCGCTTCTGTTGCTGCAGGTCTTTATGATCGCACCGGCAGCAAAGGCGCAATATACCCATCCCGGCGGTCTGCACACTAGTGCCGACCTCAACCGCATGAAGACCGAAGTTGCAGCCAGCGCGCATCCCTGGATCGACGACTGGAACCTGCTGATTGTCGATCCCTTGGCGTCGAGTACCTATGCCGACCACGCAACCGGCAACATGGGGAGCAACCGCCAGAACGCGGATGAGGATGCCCATGCCGCCTATCTGAACGCCCTCGAGTGCTATATCAAAGGGACCACAGCAAATTGCAGTGAGGCGTCGAAGATCCTGAACGACTGGTCTGCGGCGGTGAACGTGGTTCCCTCGGGCAACAACACCCCGGGACTGGTTGCCATTCCGATCATGGACCTCAACCTTGCGGCGGAGGTTCAGCGCACCTACTCCGGCTGGACGTCGGCCAACATCACCGCCTTCAAGAACATGAACACCAACTACCTCTATCCGGTGGTCAACACCTTCCTCACCACCCACAATGGCACCTGCGCCAGCCACTACTGGACAAACTGGGACGCGGCCAATATCGGGGCGCTCGTCGCTATGGGAGTCTTCAACGACGATACCTCCTATTTCAACCAGGGAGTCGCCTACTACGAGAGTGGCTCCGGCATGGGTGCAGTCAACAATGCCGTCTGGACGCTGTACTCCGGCGGCCTGGGCCAGTGGGAAGAGGCAGGTCGAGACCAGGAGCACGATCAGTTGGGCGTCGGCGAGCTGGGCTATGCCGCAACCGTGGCATATAACCAAGGCGTCGACCTCTTCAACTACAACAGCAACCGCCTTCTGGCCGGTGCCGAGTACACTGCTCAGTACAACCAGAACCTGTCCGTTCCTTACACAACATTTAACAATTGCGACAGTCCAAGTGTGGACCAGACCTGGATCTCTAGAAACGGCCGCGACCGTCTGGATGATCGCCCGGTGTGGGAGTTGATCTACAACCACTACGATGTTCTCAAGGGCGTAAGCACTCCAAACAGCAAACAGATGGCGCTACTCGAGAGGCCGGATCATGGCAGCACGGACCACTTCGGCTATGGTACGTTGACCTTTACCCTGAACGCCACGGATTCGCCACTGGTTACAGCGGCCCCGGCAACGCCGTCCGCTCCCAGCGCATGGCAGGGTGTCGGGCATGTAGATCTGGGCTGGTCGACAGTCGGCACCGCCAATGGCTATAACGTGCTGCGTTCCACATCGAGCGGCGGGTCGTACAGCACCATCGCCAGCCTGACCGCATCCACCCTGACGCAGTACACGGACACCACCGTGACCAACGGCACCACATACTACTACAAGGTGCAGGCGATCAATCAGGCGGGCACCAGCGGCTCCTCCGGGGCCTCCTCTGGCGCAACTCCCCAGGCAGCAGGCAGCCTTCCCTCCGGCTGGGGTGACTCGAACATCAATTCGAGCGGCGGCAGTGCCACATACTCCTCCGAGAACGCCAACTCTTTCCCGGTTGACGGGGAGGGCACTGGCATCGGCGGCACAGCCGATTCGTTCAACTATGCCTATAAACAGGTGACCGGTAACTACACGTTTACCGCGCGGCTGGATACCATAACCGGGGCAGACCTGAACCATGCCGGGATCATGATGCGCAATTCGCTCAACGACAATGACATGAGCGTCTCCATGGTTCTGGGTTCCACGGGCTGGCGCATTGCTGCAATGGGCAATCGGACCAGTTCAGGAGGCAACACGTCCTGGGTGAACGGGAATCAGTACACCAACACACCCGCATGGTTCCGGCTCTCTCGTTCGGGCAATACCTTCACCGCATCCGCATCCGACGACGGCAGCACTTGGTTCACCGTGGGAACCAGCACGGTCTCCATGGGGAACACCTACTACGTCGGTCTCGCAGTCTCCTCGGGCACCAGCGGCACCGTCGTAAGCATCGGCTTCGACCACGTCACGAAGTAGTCTGGCCCGTCCATAGTGATCGACAACCGCACGGTCCGGCATAAAAATGTCGGGCCGTGCCAACTGAATTGCAAGGCGAAGTCGAACTCGCGCTCAATCGGTTGGCGGTAGCCCAGGCACATTCCAGCGAGGCCCTTGGGATGGATCGGATTTCCAGCCCTGAACTATGCCTGACTGTTTGTTTTCATGGAGTTGGAG
>VFSW01002249.1_pt1 | contig 29243 bp, 21 predicted proteins | sample 5358111 | NCBI WGS metagenome assembly VFSW01 (sample SAMN11554181, study PRJNA540505) | mine drainage metagenome | isolation source: sediment from site ElyBrook_90M | place: USA: Ely Copper Mine, Vershire, VT | collected 2017 | reverse complement strand
GGCTCGGGCCGCACGGCAGCTGCTGGCAGGTTAGCGCGGTGACGCCGTCCGGGGAGAAGTTCGTCGGCCCGCCGCTGTTGAGCACGAGCTGAACGAAGCCGAACTTGCCGATGCGCTGCGACACGCCGGCGAAGTAATCGATGACGTGCTGCGCGTATGGGTCGAGCGGCAGGTAGTCACGCGAGCTTTGCGGCTCGACGAAGAGCGTCGTCGTCGGCGTGGCGTCGTATTCGAGGTAGAGGATCTGATAGAGCTGCGCGTAGTTGCGCTGGTTATTTCCGGCGAGGTGCACGAGCCAGGTCGGCGCCAGCGTGAACGTGCCGAAGAACTTCGGCGTCTTGAGGAACGGGAGCGTAAAGGCTACCGAATAGTACTGTGCTGTACGCGTATGCAGGTTGTAGACCGGCGTTCCGAGACCCGGAACGGTTTCGAACGGAACCACGTCGCTGTTGTTGTTCGAAGCGGCGATCGAGGACAAGCGCGCGACGTACGTGGGCGTCACGACGAGCGGAATCGATCTGCCGCCCACGTTCCCGAGCGTGAAGAGCTGCTCCCAGTTTACAAGGAAGAAGCGGTCCTTCGTCGCCAGGTTCAACTGCGGCGAGAGCGTGGCCAGATTCGCCGTACCGACCGGGTTCGCGAGTCCTTGCAGGTAGAACGGCACGGTTCCCGAGTTGAACCCGTACGGGTAGTGTTGGATCTCGTAGTAGTTCGCGACGAGGCGCGAATACGGGCTGAAACCCCATCCCAAGACGGCGTCCATTCCGCCCGGTAGCCAGCGCTTCCCGAACGTGCCGATGTTCCCGAACGGATACGCCATCGACCAATCGAGGGTGTAGGTAAGCCCCGTCGGCAACCCGAGGGCGCCGCTCGGCTTCGGCTGTGCGGCCGGCGGCGCTTGGCTCACCGTTGCGGGAGCCACGTGCTCGGCTCTGCGCCGCGCGGCGGCATCCATGGCGTTGCGGATCGCGGTGTTGGCGCCGGTTACGACGCCTTGCGACATGGCGTTGACGGTGCCGCCGTCTGCCATTGCGGGGATCGAATACCACGCAAAAGACGCCGCCGCTAGAACGGCGGCCGCTATGCCGGGAAGGGGTTTGAACATCGAGCTTCTCCCACGAAAAGACGGCATGACCCTATTAAACTTATCAAGGCAGGCCGGCCAAAGACTTGCCTCCTCGACCCTCTAAACCCTCGCTCCACGAGAAAAAAGCCCCCAGACGCTCTTTGGAAGAGCTCCTTGGGCTAAAGGCGCCCGCTTTGGGTACCTTCGGGCGTCGGGCCGCTGCGCTCGCCTGCCGGATCGCGGCGCCGCGAGAGCGATTTGACGGCGATGTAGAGGACCGGCGTGACGACCAAGTTGAGAAACGTCGAGACGAGCATGCCGCCGAAGACGACCGTTCCAAGGGAATGACGCGCCGCGCTCCCGGCGCCGGAAGCGAGAACCATGGGAAGAACCGCGATGATGAACGCGATCGAGGTCATGAGGATAGGGCGCAGCCGGGTTTGAGCGGCTCGTAGCGCCGCGGTAACGGCATCCGCCCCTGCTCGCATCTGCTGGTTGGCGAACTCTACGATGAGGATCGCGCTCTTGCTGGCGAGGCCGATCAGCATGACGTAGCCGACCTGCGCGTAGATGTCCTGCGGCAAACTGCGAACGTCGAGCGCCAAGAGCGCACCGAAGATCGCAGCCGGCACGGCGAGGATCACGATCAGCGGGTCGATGAAGCTCTCGTATTGCGCGCAGAGCACGAGAAAGACGACGACGAGCCCCAACACGAAGATCAGCGTGCTCGTGCCTCCCGCCGCGATCTCGTCCAGCTGCAATCCCGACCACTCGTACCCGATGCCCGCCGGCGCAACGCGCGCGAAGATCTGCTCCATCGCGGCAATCGCCTCACCCGACCCATGCCCCGGCGCCGCGCTTCCGTTGATTTCGAGAGATCGAAAGAGATCGTAGTGCGATACGACGGGCGCCGTCTTGACCTGCGCTAGGCTCACGAGATTGCTTATCGGCGTTTGGCCGCTTGCCAGACTGCTGCTCGTCGCGGGTGCCGGGCCGGGCGCTGCGACGGGAGCGACGTAGAGCTGCTGCAACGCATCGATGCGGTCGCGAAAGGGCGTGTCGGCTTGCACGTACACGCGCCAGGAGCGATTGAGGTAGTCGAAATCGTTCACGTAGTAGGAGCCGAGATCGGTCCCGACGGTCTCGAAGAGATCGTTCATCGAGATTCCCAGCGCCTTCGCCTTATTACGGTCGATGTTCAGTTGAATTTGCGGTGAGTTGAGCCGGAACTGCGTGAAAACGTGGGAGAGACGAGGATCGGCGTACGCGGCGGCGATGATCTTGTTCGCCGTTGCGGAGAGCGCGGAAAGCCCGACGCTTCCCCGGTCTTCGAGTTCGAACTGAAAGCCGCCGAAGCTGCCGATGCCGTTGATCGCCGGGGGGTCGAACCCGACGATCGTGCCTCCCGGAATCCGGGCGAACTGCGCGTCCCAACGGGCGAGCAAATAGTCGAGCGAATGGGCGTACCCGTGGCGCTCGCTCCACGGCTTCAGGCGCACGAACATCAAGCCGAGATTCGGCGCCGACCCGCTGAAGCTGAAGCCCCCGACGTTGAAGACGTGGTCGACGTCGGGGGATGCGAGCAGAATCCGTTCCGCCTTAGCGGTGAGCGTGCTCTCGTATGCCAGCGACGTTCCTTCCGGCGCCTGCACGAGGATGATTGCAAAACCTTGATCCTCGTTCGGAATGAACGCCGTCGGCGTCGTGCGGAACATGATCCCCGTCACGAACAGCGCCGCCACGAAGGCGCTCGCGACGAGCGTTCGCCGGTTAGCGATCCTCGGCAATGTCCTGGCGTACCAATCCCGAAAAGCGTGGTAGCCCACGTTGAAGTAGTGGAACGCGAACGCGTTCGACTCGATGTCGCCGTGGAGGAGCCTGGCCGTCAGCGTCGGCGCGAACGTCAGCGCGGCGAAGAGCGAAATGGTGATAGAGGCGGCAATCGTGAGGGCAAACTGCCGATAAATTTGCCCCGTCGTACCCGGAAAGAACGCGACGGGAACGAAGACTGCGAGTAAGACGAGCGACGATGCAACGACGGCGCTCTGGATCTCTCGCATCGCTTCCAGCGCGCTTTGCGTTGCGGACATCTTCCCGCGATTGCGTTCCATGTGACGTGCGATGTTCTCGATGACGACGATGGCATCGTCTACGACGAGCCCCGTGGCTAGCGTCAACCCGAAGAGCGTGATCGTATTGATCGTAAACCCGAAGATCTTCATGACGAAGAACGTGCCTACGAGCGAGACCGGAATGGTCGCTGCGGGGATGAGCGTCGCGCGTGGATCTTGCAGAAACAGGTAGATAACCAGCACGACGAGCAGGACCGAGAGGAGCAGCGTGATGAGCACTTCCCGAACCGACTCGCGCACGAACGTTGTAGAGTCGAGCGCAATCGTATACGTGATGCCCGGTGGAAAACTTCTGGCGAGTTGCCTGATGCGTTGCGTCACCGCGCTCGCGACGCTCAACGCGTTTGCATCCGGATACTGGAAGATGCCCATGCCGACGACGTTTTTCTGGCCGTCGAAGCGCAGGTACGACGAATAATCCTCGGCGCCGAGCTGGATGCGCGCGACGTCGCCGAGGCGCGTGAAGCCGCCGTCGGGGTCCGCGCGCAGGATGATGTTCGCGAACTGCTGCGGGTCGGAGAGTCGCCCGTTCGCGTTGACGACGTACGTGTACGGCTGGTTCGGCGGCTCCGGCGCGGCGCCGATGCTGCCGGCCGCAACTTCTTCGTTTTGTTCGGAGAGCGCGTTGATAACGTCCGGGACGGTCAGCCCCTGCTGCGCGAGCTTGCGCGGATCGAGCCAGATGCGCATCGCGTACCGCCGCTCCCCGAAGATGCGCACTTGGGAGACGCCCGAAACGCGGGCTAGCGTGTTGACGACGTTGAGTTGAGCGTAGTTGCTGAGCCAGAGCGTATCGTACTTGGAAGCGTTCGACTTCAGCGCTATCGCGACGAGGATCGAGCCCGAGTTCTTCTCGATCGTGACCCCGGTTTGCCGGACCTGCGCCGGGAGCAACCCCAGCGCTGATTGCACGGCGTTCTGCACGTCGGCCGCGGCGATGTCCAGATTCGTTCCTAGCGCGAAGGTGCAACTCACGGTGGATGCGCCGTCGGCGCTCGACGACGTGATGTAGCGCAGGCCTTCGACGTCGTTGAGAGCGGTCTCGAGCGGAACGGTGACGGCGCTTTCGATGGCGGTCGGGCTCGCCCCGGTCCAGTTCGCAGAAACGGTGACGACGGGCGGCGCGACCTGCGGATACTGCGCGATCGGCAGCGTCGGAATCATCACCGCACCCGCGAGCGTGATCATGAGCGAACAAACCGTCGCGAAGATCGGCCTATGGAGGAAAAAGCGAATCACGAAAAGGCTTGTTCGGCGTGGTACGACGAGCGCGAGAGCGGGCTCGAAACGACCTGATGAAAACCTTTCGACCGCGCGAGGGCGCCGAGCTCGGCAAACCGCTGCGGCGTCACATATTCGGCGACGGGCAGATGCTTCTTCGTCGGACGCAGATACTGGCCCATGGTGAAGATATCGACGCCGGCGTTTCGCGCATCGTCCATGACGCGCTCGAGCTCGTCCTCACGCTCGCCGAGGCCGAGCATGATCGAGGTCTTCGTGAAGCGCTCGGGGGCACGCCGCTTTGCGTGATCGAGCACGCGCAGGGACTGATCGTACCCGGCGCGCCGGTCGCGTACCACCGGGGTGAGACGGCGCACGGTCTCGACGTTGTGGGCGAAGACGTCGGGCGCGGCATCCATGACGACGTCGAGCGCGCGCAGGTCCCCGCGAAAGTCTCCGCTCAATATTTCGACGCGAGCCTCGGGAGCGCGCTCGTGAATGGCGCGCACGGTATTGGCGAAGATCAGCGCCCCGCCGTCGGCGAGATCGTCGCGATCGACCGCCGTCAGCACGAGGTACTTCCAGCCGAGCTCCCGCACCGCTCGCGCGACGCGCGCCGGCTCGAGCCAATCGACGGCGCCGTGCTGCGTTCCGGTCTTGACGTTGCAGAAACGGCAGCCGCGCGTGCAAACGTCGCCGAGAATCATGATCGTCGCCGTGCCGACGCCCCAGCATTCGGCGAGGTTCGGGCACGCAGCTTCCTGACATACCGTATGGAGCGCGAGGGTGCGCATCCCGCGCTTGACGCGCTCGTACGCGTCTCCTGCCGGCAGAGAGACGCGCAGCCACTCCGGCTTGCGAACCGTCAGGTCTATTTCAATCGCCATGCGCCCGGGCTCCGATGCGCTCCGACGCGTCTCGGGGACGCTCGCTTCTTGGCCTCCTCGCCAAAAACTTCTCGCCTCGTCGTCGCTCCGCCGTCCTAGCTCCGCTCATGCTCGCCTGTGCGAACTGCAAATCGAAAACTCTTTCAAACGCGTTGAAGAGCGCAGCCTTGGCTTCGCTGAGATGGACGATGCGATGTGTCTCTTTCGAGAGTGAGGTCAGCCCGCGGTCGGTGAGCCCGCATGGATTGATGAGGCGGTCGTAGTCGAGCTCCGTCGAGACGTTGAACGCGATGCCGTGCAGCGAAGTCATCTGTCGTACTGCAAGGCCGATCGCGCAGATCTGGTTGCGCCCGACCCAGACGCCTGCGTGCTCGCTCCAGCGAGCGGCTGCGATGCCGAACGATGCGCAGGCGCCGATGACGGCCTCTTCCAAGCTGCGCACGAGCGGAACGACTTCACGAAATCGTTCGAGGCGGCGAATCGGATAGACGACGAGCTGTCCCGGCCCGTGATAGGTGACGTCGCCGCCGCGCTCGATCTCGACGACGTCGATTCCTCGGGCCGCGAGGGCGTCGCGCGGCGCGAGGACGTTCGTTGTGCGAGCGTTTCTGCCCAGCGTGATGACCGGCGGATGCTCGACGGCGATCCACGTCTCGGGATCTTCGCCCAGCGCGACGCGCTCGTGTACAGCGTGCTGAAGCTCCCACACCTCGCGGTAGGGGCGCAGCCCGAGATCGAGCAACCGCGCCTCCGACACGTCTATACCGCCGTGGGCGTCCGCGGCTTGGGATTGAGAATATGAATCGCCTTTCCGTGCGCGGCCTCTGCCGCTTCCATGATGCCTTCCGTGAGCGTCGGATGCGGGTGTACGCAAAGCCCGATGTCTTCTAGCGTCGCGCCCATCTCGAGCGCAATCACGCCTTCACCGATGAGCGACTCCGCTTGCGGTGCGACGATGTGCATGCCGAGCAGCATGTCGGTCTTGGCATCGCCGACGAGCTTGATGAGCCCGTCGGTCGCGTTCATCGTGCGGGCGCGTCCGCTGGCGGCGAGAGGGAACTTGCCGATCCGAACCTCGTGGCCTTTCGCCTTGGCTTCCTCTTCGGAGAGCCCGACGGTTGCGACCTCGGGGTCGGTGTACACGCAGTTCGGCACGGCGACCGGATCGAATGCGGCCGAACGTATCCCCGAGATGACTTCGGCGGCCACGACACCCTGCGCCATCGCGCGATGGGCGAGAAGCGGCGCTCCGGTCACGTCGCCGATGGCGAAGATGTGCACGACGCTCGTTCGCATCTGCTGGTCGACGGCGATGAAGCCTTTTTCGTCGGTAGAGAGTCCCGCGGCTTTCAGATTCAGCGCGTCCGTCACTGGCCGGCGCCCAACCGCAACGAGCACCGCGTCGAAGGTGCGCGTCTCGTCTTTCCCGTTCGTGCCCTCGCCCTTGAAGGTCGCGTTGACGCCCTTCGCGCTCTTTTCGATCTTGCCGACGGTCGTCGAGAGCATGATCTCGATGCCTTGTTTCTTCAAGATGCGGCCGAGGGTTTTGGCAATCTCGACGTCGGTTCCGGTGAGGATCTGCGGCAGCGCCTCGATCGCGAGCACCTTTGCGCCCAAGCGCGTGTAGACGGTTGCGAACTCTAAGCCGATGACGCCTGCGCCGATGACGAGCAACTCCTTCGGAACGGATTCCAGCTTGACGGCGTCGTCGGAGTTGAGAATCGTCTTGCCGTCGCGCGGCCACGATTTCACGTCGATGGGCGCCGAGCCGGTAGCGATCACGATATTCTGCGCGACGATCGTGTCTTCTCCGCCTTCTCTCTTCTTGAGCACGATCTGCGTCGGACTCTTGAAGGACGCCTCGCCGTAGAGAAACTGCACGTTGTTGCCTTTGAAGAGCGTCTTGACGCCGCCGACGTTCGCGTTCACGACGTCGGTCTTGAACTTCGCAACGCGCTCGCGCTCGACGTGAAGCTCTCCGGCCGTCAAGCCGAGCTCGCCGGCTTGGCGAATCTGGCGCGCGATCTCGCCCACGTGTAAGAGCGCCTTCGTCGGGATGCAGCCCCAATTCAAACACACGCCGCCGACCTCATCACGATCGACGCAGATCACCTTCTTGCCGAGTTGTCCGAGACGAATCGCGGCGTGGTATCCACCGGGGCCCGCTCCGATGACGATCGCATCGGCCTGATGTTCAGCCAAGTCTGGCTCCTTTCTTAACCCATACAGGCTTCGACGTGCGCGCGCCGCGAACATGGGAATCGTCAAATCTACGAGCACCTACGGCCGGCGTCCCTGGTGGGCGTACGGCGACTCGGAAGGCTACGCGGCGCTGCGCGAGGCGATTGCGGAACGCATGGTCGCGCGCGGAGCCAAGGGCTTTGCGGCTTGCGTGCGATCCCCGTACCGGTCCACGACGAAGGCATGCGCGTCGGCTGGCTCGTCGCGCACGGCGGTGAAGCGAATGGAGATTGCCCAGGGGATCGCGCGCATCGGCGAGGCGATTACCTCGCGGATGCGCGCGTGAGTTCCCGGTATTACGGAGCCTGCGACTCCGGCAGCATCGTCGTCAGGACGAGACGCCACGTGGCCGGTCCGAGCACGTTGCCGGTTGTTGCGCCGGTCCAGCCGTTCGCGAGTGGGATCGGCACGCCGTTGCCGAGCGTCGGCAGTATGCCCGGGTACGTGTTGAAGATGTTGTCCCCTGAGACTTCGAGAGCCAACATCTTCGTGATCGGGTAGCGCACCGTCGCATAGGCGATGGTGAACGCTCGCCGGTTGAGCGAGTTGTTGTTGCCGTAGTAGGTCTCGCCGAACGAGGCGTACGCGCGGTTCGGGAAGCTATACGAGAACTCCGCGTTGCCTTGCGAGTACGGGATGCGCATGTTGCCGTTGTAGCTGATGTTATAGAACCCGTCCGTGATGCCGTTCGTGTTCTGTCCGGAGATGATGTTGAGATTCTGGTCCCACTGCGCGGGGTGGGTGATGCAAGCGGTCGTCGGAATGCTGCAATAGAAGCCCGGCGGCAGGTTGTAGTAGTACCCGCGCATGATCGCGCCCGAGATGTTGAAGCCGAAGCCGATTCGCGGCTCTCGCTTGAGCGTCAGCTCGACGCCTTCGAACCGCGCGTTGCTGATGTTCGTGTTGGTCGAGTTGAGAATCGGCGTACCGTTCGGAGCGCCGCCGCTGCACGGGTTCGCCGTGCCGCAGACGAGCCCCGTGGCGATGGTCTGGCCGAAGAACCGGTTGAAGAGGTTCGTCATGTACGCATCGGCCGAGAGCGTCGTGAGGCCGTCCGAGAAGCGGTAATCCGCCCCGAGGTCGTACCCGAAGCCGGTCTCCGGCTTCAGGTTCCCGTTGCTCTGCGATTCGATTGCTACCGAGCCGTTGTACGAAGGCGGCGACGTGATCGTACTCAGCAGCCCCATGAAAGGCGGTGCGATCGAACTGCCGGCCGCGAGACGGATCGATGTGTTCGGATTCGGCCGGAAGACGAGGCCGACGCGCGGATCGTAGTGCGAGTTATGCACGGTCGTGAAGGTCAGGCCCGTGCCTTGCTCGACGGTTGACTTGAAGAAGCAGCCGGGATCGTACGGAGGGCACTGGGTCGCGAACGTGCTGCTGTAGGTGTTGAAGTAGTTGGCGAGCGTGACGTCGAGCTTCGGCGTGATGTAGACGTGCGCGCGAAGCAGGTACGTCGTCAAGAGCTGGCTCGTTCCCGGCGGAAGCCCGTACGAGTAGAAGGGACCGTAGAAGATCGAGTAGTCGATGCTCTGCGCCGCGGTCTGCTCGGCCGAGAACGTAAGGAGGTCGTTTTCGGCAAACGGATGCTGCCATTCGAACGATTCACCGGAGAGCTTGTCGATCTCAGGCTCTTGGTAGAAGTCCTGATAGCCGACGCTGGCGCCCGTTCCGTTGAACGTCTGCGTGTTAAACGTCGCGGTATTGCAGCTCGTCCCGAACCCGGGGGACGACGTGCCATACAGCGTTACGGTGTTGTAGTCGCACGCGAACGGGCTCGGCCCGCCTTGAAACTGGTAGCGTTCGATCGACGCGTGGTAGTAGCGGGCGATGAACGAGTCGTTTCCGAGCGTCGTCGAGATCTCCGCCTGGAAGATCGGTTCGTTGTTGTTCTCCCCGTTGAACGTGCCCGGGTAGATGTTCGCTACTTGGATCGGTCCCGGCGGGAGCGAGCCCGTGTAGCCGCCGCCAGGGATGAACGTACCGTTGACGTAGTCGGACGTGTTTCCGTTTTGATCGCTGATCGTTTGGTTGCCGAGATAGCTCACCGTCGCGACCGTCGACGGCGAGAGGCGATAGCGAAGCTTGATGAGCTCGGCAGTCTGGTTGAGATAGCCTTGCAGCGTATAGCAACAGGCAATGAGGTGATACTGGGTCGGAAGGTAGCTCAGGGTGTGCGGGACTTGCGTGTAGCCAGTATTCCCATAGAGCGTGGTGTTTTGATACGCGCCGCCGCTCGGATCGTAATACACTTGCGTTCCGTTGAGCGCCGACGGGTTATTGTCGGTGGCGACGTCGACGACGAAGCCGAGCCGGCCGCCGAGCGTGTCGGAGATGCCAAAGTTCGTGAACGTGCCGCCGCGGTTGTCGAGGCCCGCGAGGAAGGTCGGCGTTGGCGTCAGGGTCGGATCTTTGGTGTGGAAGTTTACCGTACCGCCGATGGCGTTATTGACTTCCGGAGCGTCGGCTCCGGGACCCTTGACGACTTCGACGCTGCTGAACAGGAACGTGTTCAAGAACGTCGTGACGTTGTCGCCGTACTGCCCGACCGAAATCGGATGTCCGTCGATGAGCGACGCCGTCTCGTACGAGGTGGCGTCGCGGATGTTCGGAATCGTGATCGCGCCCGGTGCGGCGGCGTTGGCGGAGTTGGAGGGAAACGAAATTTGCAATCCGGGGATCTGGCTGAGCACGCGCGTCACCTGCGGCGCCGCCTGATCGACGAAGGTCTGCGGCGTAATGACGTTGACCGATGCTGCGGTCGTGTTGATGCTGCCGCGGCCGTTGGTCCGGATTCTCGCGATCGTGCGCAACGTCGAGAAGCTGACGGGCTGCAAGTTCACCGCGACGGTTTGGGCTTGACCGGGAACGATCGCGATCGACTGAACGACGTCGTTGTATCCCGGCTTATGGATCGAGATGGTGTAGACACCAGGCGAGACGTTTTGGATCGAGAATCGCCCCTGGCTGTCCGTGGTCGTCGAGTACGAAGTCGGGCCGCTCAGCATGATCGCGGTGCCCGCGACGGGCGCTCCGCTCGTGTCGTCGACGGTTCCCGTGACGGAAGCGGTCGCTTGCGCAACCGTGGCGGGCACCGAAGCCGCCGCCGAAACCGTCAGGAAGCCGAAGACGATGCAGAGTGGAGCGAGGATACGAAGAGCAGATAAACGCATCAATGGTTCTCCGACAAGAAGATCGAGTGATGTGAAGGAGGACTGACTAAGGAAGCCGCCTCGTGAGCATGAACGTGTAGGTAGCCGGTCCGTAGAAGTTGGCGACGGTTGCCGCACTTCCGCAGCCCGTACGGATGCCCGCGTTCGGGCAGATGGACCGATTGGCGAGCGGTATCGGAATCCCGCCGCCATAGATCGGGATCAGTCCCGACAGCGCATTGAAGATGGTGTTTCCCGAGACTTGGAACGACAGTTCCTTTGCAATGGGGAATCGGAGCGTTGCATTTGCGATCGTGAACGCACGAAGGAGAGAGCTGGTACGAGCGCGTCTATGGCAGGCGCTTTGTCAGCATAAACGTGTAAACCGCAGGGCCAAAGACATTCCCTATCGTGGCATCGCTGCCGCAACCCTTCCCGACCGTTCCCGGGCATCCGCCGGCAGCAGCGTTGGCCAACTCGATCGGAAGGCCGCCGCCGTAGGTTGGGAAGACGCCGGACAGTGCGTTGAACATGTTCTCTCCGGAGATTTGGAACGCTAGGGTCGGAGCGATGGGCACGCGGAGGGTGGCATGCGCGATGAGGAACGGGCGCTGATTGAACGAGTTGTTGTTTCCGTAATACGTCTCACCGAACTCCGCGTACCCTCCGCGGCCAAAGGCATACGATAAGGAACCGTAGCCCTGCGAGTACGGTTCGCGGGTGTTGAGAGAGCCGACGGTGCTAGCGTAGGTCACGCCTTCGCCGTTGAGGTTCTGCCCGGCGATGATGTTGAGGTTCTGGTCCCAGTTCGACGGATTTCCTACGCACGACGGCACCGGGTGGCTGCAGTAGAAGCCGGCCGGTAGGTTATACACGTAGGCTCGCTGCAGTCCACCGGCGAGCGTGTAGCCAAAGCCTTGCGCGGGGTGCCGGTTGACGGAAAGTTCGACACCTTCGAAGCGGAAGTTGCTAATGTTCGTGTCCGTCAGGTAGTAGACTTTGGTACCGGGGGGAGGCGCCGGAGCGCACGGAATCGGCGCACCGCACGTCGTGCCGCTGTACAGCGACTCGCCGAAGTAGTGATTGAAGAGGTTATTCAGGTAAACGTCTGCCGAGATGACGGTTTGTTGATCGCGCAGCCTATAGTCCGCTCCCAGATCGTAGCCGAACGCGGTCTCCGGCTTGAGTTGCCCGCTGTTTCTGGTGACCGTCGCTATCCCGGTCGATGCAGAATAGCTGGCCCTGGGCGCGGAGATTTGGCTCAACAGGCTGAGGTAGGGCGGAGCGATTGCGCTTCCGGCGGAGAATCGCACCGCGAGGTTTGGATTAGGGCGAAACGCGAGGGCAAACCGTGGATCGTTATGGCTCGTCGTCGTCGTCGCAAACGTAACATTGCTGCCGTCGACGAAACAGTTCGAGTAACCGTACGAGAACGGGCAGCTCACCGGATACGTGCTGCGATACGTGTTGAAATAATCTGCTACAGTCGCCTGGAGCTGGGGCGTGAGGTAAAACTCCGCTCTGACTTGCCCCGTTGTGAAGAGTTGAGAGGAGCCCTGCGGTAAGCCGACGCTCGTGTACGATAGGAGTTCGTACGACAAGCTCTTCGTGCTCGTCTGGTCGACGGCGACCGATAGGTTGTCGCCCGAACCGAAGGGGTGATCCCATTCGAACGACCAGCCGCTGAGCTTGTCTTCCTGGACCTCGCGGTAATAGTTCGCGTTGAAGAGCGCCATGCTCGCTCCGTTGTATACCTGGTCCGGATAGGCGTTATACGGGAACACGTTTTGGAAGTTTGTCGAGACGCCGTAAAGATTGAACGAATAGGGCAAGAGCGTGGCGCTTCCGTTGAATTGAGAGGCCGACCCAGCATCGACCTCGCGATGGATCAAGGCGTGATAGTAGCGCGCCAGAATGGTGTCGTTTCCGACCGTCGTACCGATCTCGGCCTCCAACATCGGCTCGTTGTCGATTTCGGAGTTTGCCGGGTAGAGGTACAAAACTTGATAGGGTCCGGGCGCGAGCGACCCGGTGTATCCCGGGCCTCCGGAGCTCGGTATGAACGTGGCGTTGGTGGCGTTACCGACGTTTCCCGTTTGGTCCGAGAATGCCTGAACGCCGAGATAGCTCACCGTGACGTGCGTCGCAGAGGATAGACGATAGACGAGCTTCACGAGCTCGGACGTATCGTTCAAGTAGCCTTGTTCGCGATAACAGCAAGCGAGCAGGGAATAGCCGGTCTGGATGAAGGCCTGCGTGTTCGGGACTTGCGTGTACGTTGCGCTTCCGGAGAGCGAGTTGGCGTTGATTGTGTTCCCGAGATACCACCCGGATGGGTCGATATAGACGTTCTTGCCGTTGAGGACCGACGGATTGTTCACGTTCGAGATCGCGACGACGAATCCGAGCCTTCCCGTCGTGCCCGATGCTCCGAAGTTAGCGACCGTTCCACCGAGATTCGTGTAGCTGAACTGGTAGTCCGGGGTAAAGGCGAGCGTGGGATCCTTGGTGTTGAAGTCGACGGTCCCGTTGATTGCGTAGTTGACCTCCGGAGCCGTGGCGCCCGGACCCTTGATGACGTCGACATAGCCGAACATGTAGCTGCTCAAGAACGTCGTGACGAAGTCGCCGTAATCTTCCACGGCGAGCGGATGACCGTCGATCAGGGAGGCGGTCTCGTACGACGCCGCGCCGCGAATCGTGGGAACCGTGATCGACCCGGGTGCCGCGCCGTTGGAGCTTCCGCCCGGATACGAAATTTGAATGCCGGGGATCTCGTTCAGGACATCACGGACTTGAGGCGCCGCCTGGTCTGCAAAAGCCTGAGCGGAGACCACGTTTACCGATGCGGGGCTCGCGTTGAAGTGAGCCCCGCGCGTGGTTACGTGCGCAATCGTGACGAGGTTGGAGAACGATGCGAGAGCGAGCTGCACTTCGACGTTCTGGGCCTGTCCGGAGATGACCGCAATGTCGTCCGATGTAGACGTATAGCCGGCCTTGCTCACCGTCACCGCGTAGATTCCGGGAACGACCGCGGGGATCGAAAACCTGCCCGATGCGTCGGTTTGGATCGTATACGACGAGGGGCCTCGTAGATCGACGCTCGCACCCACGACCGGGGCGCCGTTGCCGGCGGTAACCGTTCCTGACACGCTTCCAGTTGCTGCAGCAGCGGCAGGCGAGGCGGAAAGCACCATGAAGCCCACAGCCAAAGCAATGAGCCGACTCAGAAAAGTCCTAAACATTGGTCTCCTCCCACATGAGCGCGAATAAGGGCCCGGCTGCCGGGCGTCTTGTGGGCGTAATCGCGCGCGTACCTGCTCGTTAAGGAGTTTCTAATCTTTTGGGGCAGCGGGCGACACCAACTAAGGTAACCAAGCAGGTGCTTCTCTTGCGCCGAGCCCTCCTGAGCTGGCATGGGAAGCGCGGGCGCGCCGATCTGCCCTGGCGGCAAAGGCGAAGCCCCTACCGCACGCTCGTTAGCGAGTTCATGCTACAGCAAACGCAAGTCGAGCGCGTCGTTCCGAAATTCAACGCCTTCGTAGAGTGCTTTCCGACGGTGCGGGCTCTTGCGGCGGCAAGCCGCGGCGAGGTTCTTCGCGCCTGGCGCGGTCTGGGCTACAACGCTCGAGCGGTTCGGCTCCACAGAGTCGCCGAGATCGTCGTGGCGGAGCACGCTGCGAGAGTGCCGCGGGCGACCTCCGCGTTGCTGGCTCTCCCGGGAATCGGCGCGTACACGGCCGCCGCGATTCGCGCGTTCGGCTACGATCTCGCGGACGCGCCGCTCGACGTCAACCTGAAGCGAGTCGTGCACCGCATCTTTTGGGGCGCCGAGCATCCGCCAAGAGCGACGAGCGCCGAGCTTTCGAAGCGCGCGCTCGCGCTCGTGCCGCGCGGACGCGCGCACGACTGGAACTCGGCGCTCATGGACTTCGGCGCCGCGATCTGTACGGCGCGGGCACCAAAATGCGCGAGCTGTCCCGTACGCGGAATCTGTGCGGCAGCGCCGCTCGATGCTTCCGCGTTGGAACGCGCGAGGCGGACGCGGCGATCTCGCCGCAAGGCCGTCCCATTCGCACGTACGTCGCGCTACGCGCGAGGGCGTATCGTCGATCGCCTGCGCGATCTGCCGCCGGGCGAGCGCATCTCGTTGCTCGACCTCCATCGCGACCTGCGGGATTCGCTTGCGAACCGGCGCATAGCAGAGGTGCGCGAGCTCGTCCGCGCGCTCCATGCAGAGGGCTTGGTGGTGTTGCAGGACGGGAGCGTCTGCCTGCCATAGCGCCGTAGCGTGCCCGCGATCGCGTTTCCAAAGCGTAAGGTCTCCCGCGAGGTAGCGCTCGAGCAGTTGAAGATACTCGAGCGCACCTATCCGGGCGCGCAGACCGCGCTCGAGCACCGCAACCCGTACGAGCTGCTGATCGCCGTCATCCTCTCCGCGCAGTGCACGGACGCTCGCGTCAACATGACCACCCCGCTCCTCTTCAAGAAGTATCCGACGCCGGAGAAGCTCGCGAACGCGGCTGGGAGGGACGTCGAGCGCATCGTTAAGTCCTGCGGATTCTATCGCGCCAAGGCGAGAAACGTCGTCGCGGCGTCGCGCGACATCGTGCAGCGGTTCGGAGGAAGGGTGCCGGCGCAACGCGAGGCGCTGGAGTCGCTCGCCGGCGTAGGGCGCAAAACCGCGAGCGTGGTGCTCGCAAACGCGTTCGACGAGCCGGCGCTCGCCGTCGACACGCACGTTTTTCGCATCGCGCACCGTCTCGGATTGACGACCGGCAAGACTCCGCTCGATGTCGAGCACGACCTCATCGCCGTCGTTCCGCGCAAGAAATGGGGGCTCGCAACGCACTGGTTCATTCTGCACGGCCGTGCGATATGCAAGGCGCCGCGTCCGCTGTGCGATCGCTGCCCGTTGCTCGCACTCTGCCCGACCGGGAAAGGGCTGAAAAAGAATCCGGCGCAGCCTCGTGGGCCGCGCCGGCGTACGGAATGAAAACGAGCCCTACGGTTAGGGCTTGTGGGTCGGTTTCGGCTTCGGTTTCGGCGTCGCCGTGTGGGTATGCGACGAGTGCATCATCGATGCGTGCATGGTGGCCTTGGGCTTCGGGGTCGCGTGATGCGTCGTCGTGTGATGCGTCGTCGGCTTCGGCGTCGCCTTCGCCATCGCGATGCCGGTCGTCAGGAATGCCGACGCCAGCAGTACAGCAAATGCTTTGTTCAATCTACACACCTCCTTTCGGTGCGACATTTTTTCCGGTGGCGCGAGAGTCCGCGCACGTTGGAAAATGCTACGTTCGTGTAACGTAAATGCCCGAGGGAAGGTTCGCCTCCGGTCCAGCGCCTCCTGGCCCCTAGCGCGGACCCTTCCCTACCAAGGAGCGCGAGATCACGAGGCGCTGTATCTGCTGCGTTCCTTCGTAGATCTGCGTGATTTTCGCGTCGCGCATCATGCGCTCCACGGGGTACTCGGCGGAGTAGCCGAACCCGCCGAGGACTTGCACGGCATCAGTGGTCACGGACATGGCGACGTCGCCGCACTTGAGCTTGGCCATCGCTGCCCAAAGGGTCACGTCCGAGGCGCCCTCGTCGCACCTGCGCGCTGCCTCGTAGAGGAGGAGGCGTGCCGCCTCGACCTCGGTCTTCATGTCCGCGAGCATGAATCCCACGCCTTGATGCTGGCCGATCGGCTTGCCGAAGGCGATGCGCTCCCTGGCGTAGTTGGTCGCGTACTCGAGCGCTCCGGCAGCGATTCCCAGCGCCTGCGCCGCGATGCCGGGGCGCGATTTGTCGAGCACGCGCATCGCGATCTTGAAGCCCTCACCCTCGGCGCCGAGCCGGTTTGCCGCCGGAACGACGCAATCGTTGAAGTGGAGCTCGACTGTCGGTGAGCCACGGATGCCCATCTTGCGCTCCTTCTTGCCGACGTTGAAACCGTCGAACGTCTTCTCGACGATGAACGCGCTGATGCCCTTGGGTCCCATCGACGGATCGGTCACCGCGAAGACGCAGACGACGTCGGCGAGCCCGCCATGCGTGATCCAAATCTTCGTTCCGTTGAGCACGTACGTGTCGCCGCGCCGTTCCGCGCGCGTGCGCATCGAGCCCGCGGCATCGGAGCCGCTCGTGCTTTCCGTCAGGGCGTAGGCGGCGATCCATTCGCCGGAAGCGAGCCTCGGCAGATACTGCTTTTTCTGCGCTTCGTCGCCGCCGATGAGAATCGGCAGCATGCCGAGCTCTTGCACCGCGACGATGAGCGAGCTCGAAGCGCAGGCCTTTGCAATCTCCTCGACCACCTTGACGTACGTGAGGAACGTCCCGCCGAGGCCGCCGTACTCGACCGGAATCGGAATGCCGAGCAGGTCGTTTTGCGCGAAGAGCTGCTTCAAATCCATCGGAAACTCGCCGCGCTCGTCGATCTCCGCGGCTCGCGGCGCGACGCGCTCTACGACGAGTTGTCGCACGACCGCAAGGATCAGCTCCTCGGTTTCTTCGGTTTGTGCCCGCTGCGGGACCGTGGTGGCCATGTCGTGCCGCTTCCCATTTGAGCGCGGCTGCACCTTGCGGTGTGGGACCCCCAAGGGAGGCTCTCCGTCCTCGGGGCGCATACTCCACCGGCCTATGGACAAGGTCATCGCGACGTGCGCGCAAGCCATCGTCGACATACCGGACGGGGCGACGCTGGCGGTCGGCGGTTTTGGACTCAACGGAATCCCACACAATCTCATCGCGGCGCTGCTGGAACACGGTGCGACCGATCTCGTAACGGTGAGTAACAACTGTGGAGTCGACGGCTGGGGCCTCGGCGTGCTGCTCGATCGCAAGCGCATTCGCAGAACGACAGGCTCGTATGTCGGAGAGAACCGCGAGTTCGAGCGCCAGTACCTGAGTGGCGAGCTGGAAGTGGAGCTCGTCCCGCAGGGAACGCTCGCCGAGCGCTTGCGGGCAGGCGGGTGCGGTATCCCGGCGTTCTACACGCCCGCAGGCGTCGGAACGCCGGTCGCCGACGGCGGTCTGCCGTGGCGCTATGCCGCCGACGGAGGCGTTGCCGTCGCGTCGCCGCCCAAAGAGGTGCGTCGCTTCGGCGATCGTGACTACGTGCTCGAGTACGGAATCGTTTGCGATTACGCGCTCGTGCGGGCCACGGTCGGCGACCGGCACGGCAACCTCGTCTTCGCAAAGGCGACGAGAAACTTCAATCCGCTCTGTGCGATGGCGGGGCGCATCACGATTGCCGAAGTCGAGGAGCTGGTCGAGCCGGGTGCCATCGTTCCCGAGGACGTGCATCTGCCTGGCATCTTCGTGCAGCGGGTCGTTCCAGTCGGCGCGGAGGGGAAGCGCATCGAGCGCGCGACCACCCGCCCTTCGAAAGCTCAGAGGAGAGCGTGAAATGGCGTTGACGCGAACCGAGCTCGCAGCGCGCGTGGCGCGAGAGCTGCGCGACGGACAGTACGTGAACCTCGGCATCGGCTTGCCGACGCTCGTGCCGAACTATGTGCCCGAAGGCGTCACCGTCGTGCTCCAGAGCGAGAACGGGATTCTCGGTCTCGGACCGTACCCGTACGAAGGCGAAGAAAACCCCGACCTCATCAACGCCGGTAAGGAGACCGTGACCGTTCTTCCGGGCGCGTCGTTCTTCGATTCCGCGCTCTCATTCGGAATGATTCGCGGAGGACACATCGACGTTGCCGTGCTCGGCGCGATGCAAGTCTCGCAGACCGGCGATCTCGCGAACTGGATGATCCCCGGCAAGATGGTGAAGGGCATGGGCGGTGCCATGGACCTCGTGCACGGTGCGAAGCGCGTCATCGTGATGATGGAGCACGTCGCCAAGGGAGGCGATCGCAAGATCGTGCGCGAGTGCACCCTGCCCCTCACGGGCCGCGGCGTCGTCAATCGCATCATCACGGACCTCGCGGTGATCGACGTTACGCCCGACGGTCTGGTGCTGTGCGAGACCGCCCCCGGCGTGAGCGTGGACGACGTACGAAAAGCAACCGGGCCGGAGCTGCAGGTTCAGGCGGGTATCGCCGCCGGTCGCTGAGACCGTAGAATCTTTGAAGCGCTGATGGCCGCTCTTACGGGGCGGCCATCGTTTCAGATGCTGGTTCCTCCCGAAACTGCTTGCGGTACAAGCGCGCGTAGGAGCCGTCGCGAGCGAGGAGCACGGGGTGCGTCCCTTGTTCGACGATTCGCCCGCGTTCGACCACGAAGATGACGTCGGCCGAGAGGATCGTCGAGAGCCGATGCGCGATCGCAAGCGTCGTTCGCCCGCGCATGACGCGCTCGAGCGCCGTCTGGATCGCGGCTTCGCTGTGCGAGTCGAGCGCGCTCGTTGCCTCGTCGAGGATCAGAACGCGCGGGTCGTTCAGTAGAACGCGCGCGATGGCGAGCCGCTGGCGCTCGCCGCCGGAGAGTTTGTGGCCGCGTTCGCCGACGACGGTTTGGTAACCGTCCGGCAGGCTTACGATGAAGTCGTGGATGTTTGCCGCGGTCGCCGCCGCAGCGATCTCGTCGGCTGTCGCATCGGGCTTGCCGTATCGAAGATTGCTCTCGATCGTGTCGTGAAAGAGATAGGTCTCCTGCGTCACGATCCCGATGTGGCGCCGAAGCGAATCGAGCGTGACGGTGCGAACGTCGTGGCCGTCGACGAGAACGCGGCCCTCCTGCGGATCGTAAAAGCGCGGTACGAGCTGGGTGATCGTCGTCTTTCCGGCTCCGGTCGGTCCGACAAAGGCCGCCACTTGGCCGCTGCGGATCTCGAAGGAGACGCGATCGAGCACGCGCCGCGCCGGCGTGTACCCGAAGCTCACGTCCTCGAATGCGACGTCGCCCCTGATCTCGGGCAGCGCGACGGCGTTCGGAAAGTCGTACGCTTCAGTCTGCATGTCGAGATACTCGAAGATGCGCTCGAAAACGGCAAACGCGCTGACGATCTGCACTTGAATTCCCGCGAGCGCCGCGGCAGGTCCGTAGAGGCGCGTCTGGATGAAGGAGACGAACGCCACGATGACGCCGATTTGCAGCGTATGCTGAATCGCCAGCCATCCTCCGCCGAGCCAGACGATTACGGGGCCGATGATGACCATCGCCGTCACCGACGCAAGAAACCAGCGCCCGACCATCGCGAGACGGACCTCGAGATTCATCAGCTTCGTGCCCACGCCGTAGAAGCGCTTGCTCTCGTACTGCTCGCGGGCAAACGACTTGATGAGGGTGATGCCTGAAATCGAGAGCGTCTCTTGTGTGATCGATTCGATCTCGTCACGTTGCTCGCGCGTCCGGCGGCGTACTTGGTACATACGCCTTCCCACCGGGCCCAGCGGAAGAATCATCAGTGGAACCACGACTGCGGAAAGCAACCCAAGCCGCCAGTTCCAGACGAACATGGCGACGAGCGTCGTGCCGATGATGACGACGTTGGTTACGATGGACGTGAGCGTTCCCGTGACCACGTTGTCGATGTTGTCCACGTCGTTCGAGACGCGGTTCATGATCTCGCCGGTCTTGGTCCCGGTGAAGAACGCGATCGGCATTCGGTGAAGGTGGGAGACGAGGCTCGTGCGGATGTCGCGCATGATGCCTTCGCCGACGACCGAGTTCAAATACCCCTGCACGACGCCGATCGCTGCGGCGACAAGAGCGGACGCGACGATGACTGCGAGATCGACGAGCAGCATGGAGAAGCTGCGTCGCGGGATTGCAACGTCGATGATGTGCGCCGTCAGGAAACCGGGGACGAGCCCGAGCAGCGATGCGGTGACGATGCACGCGAGCACCAGCGTCTGCGGCCGCCAATACGGCGTGAACAGGGCGCCTATGCGCTTCCAGTCGATGCGTCGTCGAACGGTGGGCCTGTCGGGGCTGTACATGTTCCCCCACATCATCCCATGCCCGCTCATCATGGCGCAGACTCCGCGACGAGCGAATACGATTCTCGGAGACGCTCGTCGCTCGTCGTCCGTGACTCGCTCCTGCTGCGCGGCCTCCTCGCTCCCGCCGTCCATGGCTCCGCTCGTCGGTCCGAGCCTCCTCGAACCATATTCGCTCGTCGCCGCGTCGAGCCGAGACTCACGTTGAGAAAATTATCACGGAGCGGTACGCTGGTGCAGGGAGACTTTGTTGCCTTCGGGATCGGAAAACGACGTGAGCCGGCATACCGGCGTGTCGTAAATCTCTTCGACGGACAGACCGCGAGCGAGCAGATCGTTGCGCGCGCTCTCGATATCGTCAACTTCGAAGACGACGCTGCCGGCGCTGCCTGCAGGGCGCCCGGCCCATTCCTCCGTTAGTACTGCGAAGTAGCCGCCGCCGAGTTGTACCTCGTCGTACTTGAGCACGCCGCCTTCGGCGAACTCTCCGCTGAACGTCAGCCCGAGAACGTCGCGGTAGAAGTCGCGAACGCGAGCGACGTCCTTCGCCGGATAGGCCGTGAAAGCGATCTCTTTGATCGTCATGAGGATGCCTCCGTCTCTCGTTTTGTGTTGTGTAGGGCGGCAAGCTGGCCGAAAAGCTCGCGCTCCTTTTCGGAGAGCTGCTGTGGAAGCTGCCCGATCAGCCGAACGTATTGATCGCCGGCTCCCTTGCCCTTGACGTCGGGCATGCCCTTTCCCGCCAATCGCAATAGGCGGTTGTTCTGCGTTCCCTCGGGGATCTTCATCGACACCGAGCCGGTCATCGTCGGCACCTGCACCTCACTGCCCAGGACCAAATCGTAGAGGCTGACGGGCAGGTCGACGTACAGGTCGTTGCCTTTGCGTTGATACGTCGGATCCTCGCGGATCTTGACGACGAGAAAGAGATCGCCGTTCGGCGACCCGCTGCCGCCTTGGCCCGCGAGCCGAATGCGTTGAGCGTCGGTGATGCCGCGAGGAATCGTTACGTCGAACTTCTTCGCGACCACCGCATGACCGGTACCGTGGCACGCCGTGCAGAGCTTGCCGTGCTCGGTACCGGTGCCGCGACAACGCGGGCAAACGTCCTCGAGCTGCAGCGAGACGGACTTCTTTCCGCCGCTATAGGCGTCGCGCAGCGACAGCTCGAGCGTGCTTTCGATGTCTTGGCCCCGTCGCGCGATACCGCTCGGGGCGCTGGTTCGTCGCCCAACGCCGGAGAAGAAGAGATCGAAGAAATCCGAGAAGCCGCTCCCTCCGCCGAGGTTTCCGAAGTCGAAACTCTCGGCGTCAAACTGCGTGCGATACCGTTGCTGTTGCTCGGCTTGTTGCGCCGCCTGCTGCCAATCCGCGCCGAGCATGTCGTACTTGCGCCGCTTCTGCGCGTCGCCGAGCACTTCGTACGCCTCGGAGATTTCTTTGAATCGCTCTTCGGCTTCTTTTGGTTTGTCGGGGTTGGTGTCGGGATGCCACTTTCGCGCGAGCTTGCGGTACGCCGACTTGATCTCTTTCTCAGATGCCGTCTTCGGAACGCCGATGATCGCGTAGTAATCTTTGTAGTTCATCCGCGAGCGGCTCGCTTACTCGGAGCGCTTCGCGACGATGACCTTTGCGGGGCGAAGGAGCTCGTCGTCGATCGTGTATCCCTTCTCGGATACGGCGACGACCGTATCGTCTGGAACGCCGTCGGTCGCAGCCGTGGTGGCGATCGCTTCGGCGACGTGCGGATCGAACGCTTTGCCCTGCACCTCGATCGGCCGAACGCCTTCGGCGCCGAGCACCGAACGAAATCCGCGAACGGTCTGTTCGATGCCGTCGCGCAGCGCGTCACCTTGGAACTCGGACTCGAGCGCTCGCTCCAGATTGTCGAGCACGGGGAGAAAACGCTCCAACAGCGTGCGGCGCCGGTCGGTAAGCATCTTGCGCAGATCGCGCTCGGTGCGTTTCTTGAAGTTCTCGAAGTCCGCGGCGGCGAGAAGGAAGCGGTTGTAGTTCTCGTCGGCACGAGCCGTCGCCGCAGCGAGCTGCTCGCGCAGCTGCGCTACGGAGTCGGGCCCATCGGGAGCCCGCGGCGTCACCGGGGCCCCCATCACTGCTTCATCCTCGACGCCTGCCGGGTCGAGTCGCTGTTCCTCGAGCATCGTCGAGTGAGGTTACTTCGACTCTTTGAACTCGGCGTCGATGACGTCTTCTTGCTCTCCCGCGCCGGGCGACGCGCCGTTCGTCGGCGCACCCTCACCGCTCGGGGCGGCGCCGTCACCGCTCGGCGATGCTTTGTAGAGCAACTCCGCCATCTTGTAACTCGCCTGCTGCAGACGCTCGACGGCAGGCTTGATCTCGTCGGCGGTCCCGTTGTCGCTCACGCGCTTGAGCTCCGCGAGCGCCGTCTCCACGTCGCCGCGGGCCGACGCGTCGAGCCGGTCGCCGACTTCCTTCAGCGATTTTTCGGTCGAGTAGATGAGGCTCGAGGCTTGGTTGCGCGTCTCGGCCTCTTCGCGTTTGCGCTCGTCGGCCGAGGCCTGCATTTCGGCGTCCTTGACCATGCGATCGACTTCGTCTTTGGTGAGATTCGTCGTCGCGGTGATCGTGATCTGCTGCTCCTTGCCGGTGCCGAGGTCTTTGGCGTTGACGTGGACGATACCGTTGGCATCGATGTCGAAGGTGACCTCGATTTGCGGAACGCCGCGCGGCGCCGCGGGAAGCCCTTCGAGTCGAAAACGCCCCAAGGTCTTGTTGTCGCCCGCCATCGGACGCTCGCCTTGCAGCACGTGGATGTCGACCGAGGTTTGCCCGTCTTCGGCCGTCGTGAAGATCTGCGACTTCTTCGTCGGGATCGTCGTGTTGCGCTCGATGAGCTTCGTCATCACCCCGCCCATCGTTTCGAGGCCGAGCGAGAGCGGTGTGACGTCGAGCAGAACGATGTCGCGCACTTCACCCGAGAGCACGCCGGCTTGGATCGCCGCGCCGACCGCGACGACTTCGTCCGGGTTGACGGTTAGGTTCGGCTCTTTGCCGGTCAGCTTGCGCACGAGCTGCTGGATGACCGGCATGCGCGTCGCGCCGCCGACCATGATGATCTCGTCGAGCTTGGACACGTCGAGCTTCGCATCGGCGATCGCATTCTTGAAAGGCGCGATGCAGCGATCGGTGAGATCGCTCGTCAGCTCCTCGAACTTCGCTCGTGTGAGGACGTAGTCGAGATGCTTCGGACCTTCCTGATCCGCCGTGATGAACGGCAGATTGATCGACGTCTGCACGACGGAAGAGAGCTCGATCTTCGCTTTTTCCGCCGCTTCCGTCAGCCGCTGCATCGCTTGCCGATCCTTGGCGAGGTCGATGCCTTGGTCTTTTCGGAAGCTTGTCACAAGCCAGTCGACGACGCGCTGATCGTAATCATCGCCGCCCAGGTGCGTGTCGCCGTTCGTCGCTTTGACTTCGAAAACGCCGTCCCCCACTTCGAGGATCGAAACGTCGAACGTACCTCCGCCGAGATCCCAGACGAGGATCGTCTCATTGGCCTTCTTGTCGAGCCCGTACGCAAGCGCCGCCGCCGTCGGCTCGTTGATGATGCGCAGCACGTCGAGGCCGGCGATCTTGCCGGCATCCTTGGTCGCTTGGCGTTGCGCGTCGTTGAAATATGCGGGAACGGTGATGACGGCCTTCGTCACGCGTTCGCCGAGATAATTGCTCGCGTCGTTGACGAGCTTCTGGAGGATCATCGCGGAGATCTCTTGCGGCGTGTAGTCCTTGCCGTCGATCTTGACGTGATAGCTGCCCTCGCCCATATGCCGCTTGATCGAGGAGATCGTGCGATCGGGATTCGTGATCCCTTGGCGCTTCGCGAGCTGTCCGACGAGCCGTTCGCCCGTTTTGGTGAAGGCGACGACGGACGGCGTGGTACGCGATCCCTCTGAGTTCGGGATGACGACGGGCTGCGTGCCCTCCATGACGGCGACGACGGAGTTCGTCGTCCCGAGGTCGATGCCGACCACTTTAGCCATGTAGTTTTGGTACCTCTTTCGTGAGAAATTTGTGTGCACTCGTCCTGGACCAGCTACTCCCGGCGCGCTTGAGCGGAGGTTACGCGCGGGCGCTCGGAATACGCCTTGCCGCTTACGGACGATTGCGATGCTCGGTCATCATACCAGGATAACCGGCTACATCAAGCAACCCGCGCAATGAGGCGCGGGTTGCAGGAGCTGCCTTTCGGACCTTCTTTCAGGGCTGCTGGATCGGTTGAGCGGCTGGGCGCTCGGCCAACTTCACGACGACGAGTTTGCGATCGCCCTGCGACCAGACGTCGAGCCGCAGATCCTGGCCCGGCCTCTTGGACGCAATGTACTGGCTGAGCGCGCTGTTCGAGGTGAAGTCTCTGCCGTTGGCCGAAACGACGACGTCGCCGGGCTGCAGGCCCGCTTGGTCTGCCGGCGATCCGCCTACCACCTGTACGATTGCAACGCCGGTCGAGCCGTTGTAGCCGATCTGGTTGCGAAGACCGGCGTTGAGATTCTCCAGCACGACGCCGACAAAGCCCTGGCCCGTACCCTGATGGACGCCCGGGTGCACCTCGAGCTGCGCGACGACGCGACGCACGGTGTTCGAAGGGATTGCGAAGCCGATGCCTTGCGCATACGCCGAGCGGACCGTGGACTGGTTGATGCCGATCACCCGTCCGTTGATGTCGATGAGCGGGCCGCCAGAGTTACCCGGATTGATCTGAGCCGAGGTTTGGAGCAAGCCTTTGAAGCTGATCGCCGTGTTGCCGCTCTCCGTCGGAATCTGCTCGTCACGGTTGAAGGCCGAGACGACGCCGACCGTCACCGTCTGTTGCAGCTCGAGCGGCTCGCCGATGGCGATCGCCCACTGCCCCTGCTCGAGCCGGTCCGAGTTTCCAAGCTCGAGCGGCGGCGGCAGCTTCGCGTAATGGTCGACGCGCAAGATCGCGATGTCCGCATCGATGTTCGTGGCAACGACCTGCGCCGGCACTTTGTCGCCATTGGCAAAGACCACGGTCAGCCGCGTGATGTGGCCGCCTTGCGGTGGCGTGACGACGTGCGCGTTCGTGACGATGTCGCCTTGCGCGTCGTAGACGAAGCCCGAGCCCGACGCGCGGCCTCGATACGGTTGAACGATGCCGGGGCCCTGGTTTCCGTAGAACTGCTGCATGAGCGGATCCATCGGGACGTACTGCTGCCCGTTGATCTCCACTTGGATGGCGACGACCGAGGCCTTCGTTCGCTTCACCGCGCTGACGATGCGATCTTGGTCGCTTACGCCGGTGAGCGGCGCCGCCGATACCGGCGGCGGAGCGTTGTTCGGCCCGGCGACGCCGGAAAAATGCGTACTCGCGTAGAGCATCATGACGAAGCTGCCGATGACGGCACCGACAAGCCCGATGATCAACGCGGGGAAGATGCGATTCTTTGACATACTCTCTCTCTCAAGTTAGCGTGGAGCGTCCGCTACAATGTACCCATCCCGAAGCCTGACGATTCGTCGGGCATGGCTCGCTACGCTCTCGTCATGGGTCACCATGACAACTGTCCGCCCTACAGCATTGAGATTCCTGAAAACCTGCAGAAGCTCTTCGCTGGTTGCGGAGTCGAGGTTTCCGGTCGGTTCGTCGGCCAAGAGAAGCGCGGGGTCGTTCACGAGGGCCCGCGCGATCGCCACGCGCTGCTGCTGCCCCCCGGAGAGCTGACTCGGCTTGTGGCCGGCCCGGTCGGCCAGCCCGAGTTCGGCCAGGACCGCCGTCGCGCGCGCTTTGCGCTGGCCCGGTGCCATCCCCGCGTAGAAGAGAGGAAGCGCGACGTTGCTCAGCGCGTCGGCGCGCCCGAGCAGATTGAAGCCTTGAAAGACGAAGCCGAGCTTGTGCAGGCGGATCTCGGCCAGCGCGTTGTCGTCGAGGCCGGAGACGTCGATACCGTCCAGGAGATACTCCCCACGCGTCGGCCGATCGAGGCAGCCGATGAGATTCATCAATGTGGACTTCCCGGAGCCCGACGGTCCCATGATTGCGACGTACTCGCCGCGCTCGATGGTGAGATCTATGCCGTGCAGCACCTCCAGCTCGAGCGGGCCCGTCGAGTACACTTTGACGATCCCCCGCAGCGCGACGACCGGCGCATCACTCATAACGTAGCGCCTCGATCGGATCGAGCCGCGAAGCGCGATACGCTGGATACGTGCCGAACGCCAGCGCCGCGACGATCGCAAAGCCCGTGGCTACCACCACGGCGGAGAGCCACGGGATCGGCGTGATCGAGCCGGTGAGGCGAACGATCGCGAACTGGTTCACCGCCTGGCCGATCGCGAGGCCGACCGCCAGCCCGATGGCGCATCCGCTGCCGCAGAGCAAGAGCGACTCGACGAAGAACTGCGCGAGGATCTGCGATGCCCGCGCTCCGATCGCCTTTCGTACCCCGATCTCGCGCGTGCGCTCGGCCACCGAAACGAGCATGATGTTCATGACGCCGATGCCGGCGACGACGAGAGAGACCGCGCCGATCAAGGCGACGACCATCGTCATCGCGTTGAAGATCCCGTTGATGCCTTGGGTGATTTGCGCCTTGTCGAAAGTTTGATACTGTTGGCCGCGGGCTTGCCCGTGGCGCGCCCGCAGCGCGTTCATCACCGCGAGCTCCAGCGATGGAATCTCAGCGGGGTTGGCGGCGATGAAGCGGCCGGCGAAGACCGTCGATCCGCGCACGTACGTCTGCACGTACGTCGTCCACGGGATCGAAATGTCCGAGCCGAAGGACGCATTGATGAACCCGTGATGCGGCGGCTGCAGCACGCCGACGATGACGTAGCGTCGCGATCCGGCGTAGAGGTTCTCTCCGGTCGGGTCTCCGCCGTTTGGAAAGAGACGGAGATAGACCGCATTCGAGATGACGCACACGCGCGCCGCCGTCGCGACGTCGGCGGCGGTGAAGCGGCGACCGTACTCGATCGGCGTCGTGTTGAACGGAATCGGTCCGTCGGGAGAAATGCCGTATCGTGCTTGCTGGTGGCCCGACCGTACGAGATCGCTATGGAATCCCAGAGGCTGCGCGTCGACGATGCCCGGAACGGAGGCCTTGATTGCGGCGAGATCGCTCAATCGAATGCTCGCCATCGTCGTGTTGCGCTGCGTCGTGTTGGGAAAGATGACGAACGAGTTGTCGGCGACGCCGCCCAGCGCCGCATTCACCGCGCCGCCCATGCTCTTGCCCAGAACGAGTATCGCGACGACCGCGCCGACGCCGATGATCAAGCCGGTGACGGTCAGGAGCGAGCGCACCTTGTTCGCTAGGAGCACGCGTAACGCTTCGGATGCGTACATCATGCGCGAAGCGCCTCGATCGGGTCGAGTCGCGCGGCGCGTAATGCTGGATAGGTTCCGAACACCACGCCGACGACGATCGAAAAGCCTACGGCGAGACTGACGATGAGCACGTATGGGATGATCATCTCGCCGAGCTGTTGGGACAAAAGGGACGCTCCGCCGACGGTGACGATAATGCCGATCGCCATGCCGGCAGCACCTCCGACGAGCGCGAGAACGACCGACTCCATGAGGAACTGAAGGGCGATGTCGTTGCGGCTGGCGCCGACTGCTTTACGAATGCCGATCTCACGAGTGCGCTCCGTGACCGACACCAGCATGATGTTCATGATGCCGATGCCGGCGACGACCAGAGCGACGCCTCCGATCGCCGCGAGGCCCACGCCCACGATGCTCAGGACGTTCTCGAAAGATTTGAGTAAGTCGGCAGTATTTTGCGTCACGTATTTGGCGTCGGGTCCGTGAATGCGCTGCAGCGCCGCGATTGCGAGCTTTCCGGCCGTTTCCTCCGTTCCGCTCGGCGCGTAGATCAAGAGGTAATCCGGCGGCGAGGGATCGACGTCGCGGTGAAACGTCGTGTACGGAATCGCGACCGTGCTGCTGCCGACCAACGAGTTAAGAAAGGAGCCGCGAATGTTCGCGTACACGCCGACGACGCGGTAACGGCCGCCGTTGATGCGCAAATAGTTATCGAGGGCGTTTCCCGTTCCGAAGTACTCCGCGCCCAGATCTGCGGTGATCACGCAGACGTGCGCGGCGGAGTTGACGTCTTCTTGCGTTAGCTTACGACCTTGCTGCATCGCGAGCCCGTCGTCGTGAAAGCCGCTCGACGCGATAACCGATGGATAGTCGTGTTTGTTGCCGAACGTCGTGAGATACGTTCGGTTCCATTCCGGAATTACCCACGGCGTGATGCCTTGCAAGGCCCGCGCAACCGGGCGCACGTCATCGTAGTGTATCTGTGCGATCGAAGGATAGTCTTGCGCGGGATCGGCCTGAACGACGACCGGAAACGTTCCGAACGACCCGAACGTACTCGCGATGCCACTGGTCGTGGCGCGGCTGATTCCGAAGACCGTGATGATCGACGCGCTTCCGATGATCATCCCCAGCATCGTCAGCAGGGAGCGCACGCGATTGCGCCACAGCGACGTCACGGCCTCGTCGAGATATGCGAGGATGCGATGCACGCGACGACGTCCTAGGTCGAAAACGGCAGCGGCGAGGGGCTGGACGTGGGCCCGCCCCGCCCCCCCGCCGCGAGCCGCGGCTAAATAATGACGCCCAACCGAAAAACCGCCCCCCCCCCCCACCCCACCACCCG